>MDTD01005469.1_pt1 | contig 17681 bp, 16 predicted proteins | sample 811221 | NCBI WGS metagenome assembly MDTD01 (sample SAMN05326646, study PRJNA326480) | marine metagenome | isolation source: seawater | place: Pacific Ocean: South West | collected 2011 | reverse complement strand
CGCCAAGCCATAATTCAAGGACTATTTCTCCAAAAAATAAAACCATTACAAAACTTATTAATGAAATAAAAATTGATATATTGAAAATTCTCTGTATCAAAAAGTCTTTGTCAGATTTGATAAATGTTTTCACAACATCAAACTCACTGTAAAAATTTTCTGATAGAAGGGAAAGTAATGGTTTTGTCAAAAAAGATGCAAAAACTATTATGGTGTTAAAAATAACCATTACTGCAGCAGCACCTGATATATATGCACTGTCATAAAATGCGGTAACTAAATAAGAAAATCCAAATAAAACTAAATATATTGACGTTCCTGAAAAGATATGTGAAAAAACAAATTTAAAAAAATTGTCATCTAATAGATCTTTTATAAAGATTTTAAAATTAAAGTTTCGTATGGAGTAACTTATAAAAAACCTTCGATATAATAAAAATATAAATAGAGATTCTGTTAAATGAGCAATAATAATTGTTTTTATAATAATTTCTGATTGGAAATAAAAATAAAGTAAAACTGCAGCCACTCCAATCCACTTTCTTAAAACTCCAACTCTTTGAAGGATGTAAAAGCTATGCTTCACATAGTTTATAACTTCAAATTGTTGAACTAGAAATGTTGAAATTTGCGCGAGGCTCAAAGCGCATAGAAATAAAATCAATAAGTTACTATCGATTTCAAATTTACTATTAATAGATGATGAGAGAAAAGTGATTGTTAAAACCCAAACTAAACTAATTATTAAGACTGTAAGAGTTATTAGATAAAAATTTAACGTTGCTCCTTTGGATGTCTCATCATTTGTATTTTTTTTGCTTTCGTGGTTGTATGTCCATGCAGAAACAGCATCAATTAGTGTCTGCATGAAATATGAAATTAATGATCCAACTGCTATCAAACCATAATTATTTCCAAGCTGAGTAATAATTAAAGGAGTATAGAATATTGTAAGCAGCATTCCACTTCCCTTACCGAAAATAATCCAACCGTAAGCTTTTCTTATTCTGGAAAATATGGATGAACTATCTTGCATAATTTTATTCTATTGATGTTAAGAAATTTTTAACATAATTTTTTGGATTAAATTTATCTAAATCTGCTTCAACAATCTTATTTTTATTAAAGTAATCAAGATTATCTTGACAAAAATTATCAATTTTTTTTGTAAGACTTAAAATATCCTTGGTCTTGAAAAAAATGTCTTTATCTGGAAAAAGCTCTTTATGACAATCTATATCTGATAATATTACTGGCAATCCTCTAGCTAATGCCTCTATAAGAGCTAATGGATTTCCCTCTCTTTCAGACGGATATACAAAGACATCTACCTTATCTAGATAAATTGCGACATCATCGACATGCCCTGTAAAGATACATCGATCATAAATATTAAGACTTTTCGATAATTCTTTTATCTCATTTAATAGAGGACCATCACCAAGAATTGTGAGTTTTGCTTTTTGAAGAAATTTTGATTTAGAGAAAGCATATAACAAATCTTTATGCCTTTTTTGTGAAACAATCCTGCAAGAACATAACAAATTAAAGTCAGTTTCTTTTTTAGTATATTCTCTTATGGAACTATTTTTTTCAAAAAAAGATATATCAATTGCATTATATAAAACTCTAGTCTTAGATTTCACAGAAGCAAGTTGATTGGTATCCTCAAATGTCTTTACTGCATTTGAAACACAAATAATTCTGTAAGAAAAAATTTTTATGAAGAAATTTAAGAATCTGTCTTTTATTGAATATTCGGTATTTAAGTTATGTATAACGGGAATATGTTTTGTAAAAGTTGATAAACAAGATATAAATGCAAAAAAATTTGCCATAAGCAAATGAGAAATTACTAAATTTGGCTTTTCATTTTTAATAGTTTTAAGTAAGTTTTTAACTGTTAATAAATCAAACATTCTTCCCTTTCCATGCAAACAAACGACATCAATAGATCTTGATCTTAATTCATCACATATTTGAGATTCGTTAGTGAGACAAATTATTTTTATTTGCAAATCATGTTTTAAATAATGCGGTGCAGTTGATAATAAAAGTTTTTCTGCTCCGCCATTACCGAGTCTAGGAATTATGTGAAAAACTTTCTGCATAATCTTATAAAGCTAAAGAATTAAAAACAATGGGAGTGTTACAAGATAAATTAAAAATAACAACCTTACCCTGATGCCAGATAAAAGAATCAATGGAATCATAAGAAAATATAAAGATGGTAGTCTGTGCCTAACAGATATCCCTCCACTATCGATAATTACTGGAAAAGCCATAATGATATGCAGAAATAAAAAAAATCCACATATATATATTATGTGCTTTGAATTTGTGTGGCCTTGAATGGCAGCTTCTCTTACAATTTTATATCTGTTTAGTGCGATCAATCCAAGAAGTACAATAAAAATATTATTCAAGAATACAGCCATTGAGGATAAACCAGTAGGTATTCCCAAAGGATGCAAATAAAAAATTCCAAAGTAAATGGGCAAATAGATCAAGCTATCACTAATGCTTCTGCCGTAAATAAAAGTTGAAAAATTACTTCCATATGAAAGTATTCCCATTCTTCCTGTTGCAAAATTTGGTAAATCAACAATCAAGGCAAGAGAAACTAAGCTTATCAAAAGAAAAATAAAACCTTTGATTAAAAATAATTTATTAAATTTATTTCTTTTTTTATGGAAGAAATTATTAAATATATAAAAAGCTAATAAAATTATTATAGGAAGAATTCCAAATTCCGGTCGTAAAAAAAATAATAAAGCAGAGATAATTAATAACCTTAAAGTATATAAATAATTATTTCTTTGAAATTTTATTGTATCTGCTACAAAAAATATTATTAGAGCTTGGATCAATGGATCTTTGAGTATGTCTGCAAAAAAAACTAAAGAAAAAGGCCAAAGTGAAGTTGCGAACATTAATGAGAAGAAATTAAATTCTAATCCATTATTTTTTAAAACAATACATAAATAAAATGTAGCTATGAGGGGAAACAAAGACTGAATTATGAAAATTGTCATGAGCCAACCGGAGCTCATAATATTACCAAGATATGTCAATAAAATTGTATATCCAAGATCTTCATTTAAATTTAGCTCTTTATTAAAAAAAGCATCTAAATACAATCTTGCATCACCTATATCAACACCCAGAAAGTATTGATTAATGACATTATTAATTTGAAATATAGAAAATATTGTAAAAAAAAATATTAATATGAATGACGGTAAATATATTTTATTTAAATTGTTCATTTATATTAATTACATATTTATTATGAATTTTTATTGAAAATGACGAACCAGCCAATAGCATCATCTTTAGCTAATCTATCGAGAAGGTAACAAGATAAAGATAAAAATAAACTTAATGGAGAAAAAATAATTGCCAAAAAATGCCCTCTATATGGAACCTTGTTAATTAGCGGAAGTTTTCTTATAAAAGTATAAAAAATATCCAAATTACGTGCAAAAAAGAAGCTGTAGAGACCTCCTATTTTTCTTGTAAGTTGAATCTCAAAGCCATTGTCATTGAGCAGTTTCTTTAAGCCATGAATTGTAAATCTTCTATAATCATGAGGTTCGTAATGAAGCCCCCAAGTCATGGGTACTGAAATGGCACAGGTTCCAGAATCTTTAAGAACTCTATTTATCTCTGATACAACTGTGTTTGGATCCTTCACATGCTCTAGGACTTCGAATGAAGTTATATAGTCAAAAGACTCTTCTTTAAAAGGTAAAAAATGTGCATCTGCAACAACATTAGGTTTTCTTTCAGAGTTATATTCTAAAGTAATTATATCAACATCAGAGTGGTACAAATTATTATATGGCGAGGCGCCTGAACCAAGGTCAAGGAGCAGTCCGCTCTTGTTTACCATCTTTGAATAGATAATTGCGCATGACAACAATCTTACTTTTACAATGTAGTAAGCATTTGTAAAAAGATACATTAGTTTAGACTTCATAATAATTAATCTAGTATTCTTCATCAAAGATTCCCCTATAAGAAGAGTAAAAACCCTCCGTATTATGAAGCTTATTATAGTCTAAGGACAAGGCTCTATCATAAGCTGACACTTTCTTTTTTATCAAAGACTCTAAATCTTTCTGATATATATCTTTAAATTCTTCAACAAAAATACTATCTTGTGATGTAGGAATATAATTACATCCTTTTGAATAAATTATTGGTAAGCCTAATGTATCGGCCTCAAGCAGCGACATTGGTAACCCCTCTGAGTTTGATAAAAGCACAAATCCATTTGCATTTAGAATAAGTTTCCATTTCTCAAATCCTGCTACTTTACCAATAAGATTTATTTGTTGATCTAGATTCATTTTTGAAATTTTACTCTTTACTTTTTTTAAGTAATCTTCATCATCATTTGTATGAGCAATAACCATTGTTCCCCCATATTCAAACCATTTGTTAGACCAAAGAAAATCAATAGTTTCAATTAATCTTTTCTTTGGCACTATCCTTCCAAGGTATAAAATAAATTTCGAATAATCCGACTTATAATTATATTTATCCTGCTGAGATAGTCTTATTTCATTGAGAAACGTAAAAGAAGGAAATTTATTTGACGCTACCTTAAATCTAATATTTTTTAGTTCGCTAATTGATGGAACTAAACTTTCTAATTCTCCTTTAGAGTTTGCAATATAATCAGCATTTGATAGAAATAAAAAGGGTCTAATAATAAATCTTATCCATAATTTTTTGAACAAACCTTTCACAATATTCTTATCAAAGCTTCCGTGTGCAGAAAAAAGAACTCTTGCTCTGATTTTTTTGTTAAATATCTTTAGATAAAATAATGACAAAATCGAAAATATTATATGAAAGTTATAGCCACAGTTGTAATAGATGATGTTTTCTTTTTTAAGCAGATTATCTTTAAAAAAAATTGAGAAATTTATTAAATTTTTTTTATATAAATTAATATCATTTATGTTTATTTTTTTGTTTAAAGAAAAGCTTGGAATCACAATGATTGAATTAAAGCCATGGAATCTTGCTGCATTTGCGATTTCATATGTTGTAAAGCAAGTTCCACCATCGCTGTCAATGGGATAACTTTTTGAGTTAATGCTTATAAAATTTACTTTCAATGAGTTAGTTTTACTTTTCATCTTGTATTATTTTTAGAAGACCATCGGCAGAAACATCATGAGTCCAATTCTTTGCAACCCATTCAATCCTTTTTTCTCTCAAAGATCTTATTTGTTCAATATTAGTAACAATATCTTTTATCAATTTATTTAATTCGCTATAGCTATTTTCAGAAAAAGTAGCACTTAAGTAGATCTCATCAATATCTTTTGATGCTCCAACAGAATTTTGAGTAACCACATATAGTCCACTAGATAGTGCCTCGATTGCAATTCTTCCAAAAGGTTCCCGTCTTGAGGGTAATATTAAAACATCGAATTCTTTAAGTTTTTGAGTTAATAATTCAGGCTCTAGCCATCCTTGAAAATTGATTGACTTTGATGTTGAAAACTTTTCGATAAAAAAATCTTTTTCTGATTCTTTATAATTTCCATAAATATCAAATTTAATTTGTTTATTGAAATTAGGATCATTCAAGCTCATCGCATCAAATATAATATCGACTCCTTTTCTTTTGCTTATTTCTCCGCAAAATATGAAACTAACTTTAGATCGCTCTATTTTAGGTAATGATAAATTTTGTTTAAGTATTTCTTGTTTAGTAAAAGTTGCTCTTGGAATTAAAGTTATTGTACTTTCATTAATTCCTAGATCTGTTAGATATTCAAACATACTTTTGCCACCAGCACCGAAAGAATCAAAAAAATTTAATAAAATTATTTTTATTCTTCTCAAGAAAAATGCTATAAAAATTTTATCAACTCTCTTAGAACTTTCAAAAGGGCCTGAGTTTTTAGATGTATTTGAGTTCCAGAAAATAAGTCGAATATCTTTATTAAATATTTTACGTCTTATCGCATAAAAAATTGCACCAATAAATCCTACTCCGTACCCATCAAATATTATGTTATTTGGCTGATATTTTTTTAGGCTCTTGACAAGACCTTTAGGAAAATCAACAGCTATTTCTGATTTTGGAAAATAATAATTAATTCCATCAAAAAAACTTATATCGAGTCCATCATAATTAGGTATTTTATGGTTTCGATGTACAGGTATTTTCTTTACGCAAAAAATCTTTAATTGAATATCTTTACTAGCAGACTTTTCAATAAACAGCTTATAGAGAGCAATTATATTTGGAGGAACATATGGAGTTATTACTGCTACCCTTTTCATTTAAATATTAAATCGAGATTCTTCATTATCAAGGACTTTTCCCCAACCTTTTGACCAAGTATTAGGCGAAAATTTCTCCTCATATTTTAATCTTGCATTTCCACCAATGGTATTAATATTTTTTGATACAAACTGAACAGCCTCAACAATAGATAATACATCATCATTTTCAATCAAATATCCATTAATTTTATGATCAATATCTTGAGCAAACCCCCTTATGTTTCTTGCTATTACAGGTGTAGATAATCCAAAACTTAGAGGCACCACTCCGCTTTGCGTCATTAGAGTATCTAATTTAAAGACGCCCGATGACTTTATTATTGACGATTGGATTATATTCTCTGATAAACTCTCTTCGCATATTATTTTTAATCTACCTTCTTTGAGTTCTTTTGAAAATTTTTCAAAAATATAATTTGGAATTTTTGTGGTTGTTAATACTTTTAAATTTATTTTTGATTCATGTTCAAGAGAACTTAAAAGTGATTCAAACGCCTTTGCTCCATGAAGCCTTCCTATAAAGAGAAAATAATTTTCTCTTTGCGCTGAAATTTCTTCAATATCAATCATTAGAGGGCAAATTTGTATATTAGAATCTTTTTTCGTCATACCAAAAATTGAAGCTTTTTCAGATGCATGTTTTGAAGGAACAACAATTCTATCTGACAAAAAAAGTGCATATACTTTCTGCATCTTTTCTAAAATGCTCACCATTATTAACCTTTTATAGCCATATTTATATTTATCTGGCATCCATGGTTCATGAACATAAACATATGTATTAATTGGTTTCTTAAAAAATCTCAATAAAATATTATATGGATGGAAGTTATAGAAAATTATTTTGGAAGAAGTATCAATTGATATTTTTCTTAAACATTCTATTAGCTCAAAAAAATTGCTATACGTAAAAACTTTTTCATTATTAAAGTTAGCTTCTTCAATAAGCCAATGATATTTTCTATTAAGCAGCAAATTAACCTCATAACCATCAAGTTGGGCAGCATTTGATAGAGCTATCATCTCTTTTAAAAGGCCAGGAGAATATTTAAGGCTAATAATATTAAGTTTCTTCATTCAGACTTAATTCCATATACCTTTTGAATCAATTAATATCTTGCCTTTAAAGTCTAATCTTTTTATGTCTGTAAATTCTTTATGATCAACTAAACTTATTGCGATATCACAGTTCTTTATACCATCACTAACAGAAACCAAATTTGAATTATTCTTTATATCATTTGGGAGTTCTTGAATATTTGGTTCAATAATCAATATATTACAATCAAAAATTTCAATTGTTTTTTTAACTATTTCAAGGGCTGGACTTCCTCTTAAATCGTCAATATTCGCTTTAAAAGCTATTCCAAAAAATGCTATACCAATTTTTTTTTCATTAGCTTCTTTTTTTGAAATAATATTATTGATTTCTTTTTCTAATTTTTTAAAGACGTACTCTGTCTTGAATAAATTTACCTCTCGTGATTGCTGAATTAGTTTCGCTACATTTGAATTTGCAACAATAAACCAAGGATCAACTGCTATACAATGTCCACCAACTCCAGGACCAGGTTGTAAGATATTAACTCTTGGATGTTTATTAGCAATCTCAATTAGCTCCCAAGGGTTAATATTATTCTCATCACAAATCATTGATAATTCATTAGCAAAGGCTATATTTACATCCCTGAAACTATTTTCAGCCAATTTCGAAAGTTCTGCTGTTTCAGCATTTGTTTTATGACATTTACCAGTTATAAATTTTGAATAAAATTTAGAAGCTTTATTTGCACATTCATCTGTTATTCCGCCAATTACTCTATCATTAGAAACAAGTTCATTTAAGGTATTTCCGGGTATAACTCTTTCAGGACAATATGCGATATTTATATCAATCTCATTCAAATCTTCATGCGGAAAACCCAGATCAGGCCTTAATTTTTTTAAAATTCTGCTCATCTTTTTTGATGTTCCAACTGGAGAAGTCGATTCGATAATAATTAAATTATTCTTATTCAAAACTGGGGCGATATTTTTTATAGCATCCTCTACATAAGTAATATCTGGCGAATTATCCTGTTTTAATGGTGTTGGAACGGTGATTATATATACATCTGAACTTTTTGGTTGTGAATATGCTTTTAGAAAACCCGATTCAACAGATTCGTGAACTATCTTTTTTAATCCAGGTTCAGTTATGTGGATATTGCCATTATTAACTGTATCTACAACATCATCATTAATATCAATTCCAAATGTTACTATCTCGTTATTTGATATAATTGCCGCTGTTGGCAAACCGATATAACCTAAACCTATAATAGAAACTTTGCTTATATTCATAAATTTAAATTCTTTAGGTGATTCTTTATCTTTTCAGCAGCCTTTCCATCACCAAATGGATTATTTAGATTACTCATTGAATCATATAAAGAATTATCGTTAATTAATTTTTGACAATATTTTATGATGTTATCTTCGTCTGCGCCTACTTTTAAGACAGTGCCTGCATCAATTGCCTCTGGTCTCTCAGAAGTATCTCTCATTAATAAAACAGGTTTACCCATAGATGGAGCCTCTTCTTGGATTCCTCCTGAGTCTGTTAATATTAAATATGATAGTCTCATAAGATAAATAAAATCTATGTAATCAACCGGTTCGATTAAAAATATATTCTTATGATTCTTAAGAATTCTATTTACGGGTTCAATTACATTTGGATTCAAGTGAACAGGATAAATAAATTGAACATCTTTATTGTTGTTGGATATTGCTGATATGGCATTACAAATATTTTTAAATCCATCTCCAAAATTTTCTCTTCTATGCCCGGTTACTAAAATAGTTTTTTTATTTGGCTCCAAATAATCGTACTTTTTCTGAATATCATTTAATAGCTTTTCATTAATATCTAGTTTATTTGAGGCTAAAACTAATGAATCTATGACTGTATTACCGGTTACAACAATGTTCTCTTTTTGAATACCTTCTTTTATTAGATTTTCTCTTGCTTGGTTTGTAGGAGCATAATGAACATTAGCAAGACTACCAACCAATTTTCTATTTCCTTCTTCAGGCCATGGCGAATATAAATCTCCTGTTCTTAGGCCAGCTTCAACATGCGCAATTCTATTTTTATTTAAGTATGCAGACATTGCTGATGCAAAAGTTGTAGCGGTATCGCCATGGACGAAAACAATATCTGGATTTATTTTTTTTAATAACTTTGAAAAAGAATCTAAAATTGCTGAATACATGGAATGAACTTCTACGCCTGGCTTCATAATATCTAAACTGTAATCTGGTTCAATTTCGAATAAATCAAAAACTGGTTTTATAAGCTCATCATGTTGCCCTGTATTGCAAACTGTTAAATCAAAAAAAGGATCATTTTTAAGTGATCTAATTAAAGCAGCCATTTTAATGGCTTCCGGCCTCGTCCCAATTGAAATTAATATTTTCACAATTAAATGTTATAAATAATTTTCGTCATTATATCTTTTTAGAGTCTGAGGTCAGAAAATTCTTTATTTTTAATGCTTTTAATATCAAAAATTATTGAATTATCGTTTTTTTTGAATAGGTTTATTTCTTCCTCAGACATTTTTTTAAATTCTGAGTGCGCAGTAGCAATAATTATTGCATCATATTTCTTTTCAACGGGCTTAGGAATAAAATTGAAATCATAATGACTGATTGCATGCTCTATATTTATCCATGGATCATAAATATCTACATTTATGCCTGATTGTTGAAGAGTATTTACTATATCAACTATTTTAGTATTCCTTATATCTGGACAATTCTCTTTGAAAGTAAATCCCATAATTAAGACACTCGAGTTATTTAGATCAAAATTTTTCTCATCACATTTTTTAATTACTTCCCTTGCACAATAGTTACCCATTTCGTCATTAATTCTTCTACCAGATAATATGACCTCAGGATTATGACCTAACTCTTGTGACTTATATGTCAAATAATATGGGTCAACGCCAATACAATGGCCCCCAACAAGACCTGGTTTAAAACTTAAAAAATTCCATTTGGTTGAAGCTGCTTTTAAAACCTCTTCTGTGTCGATCTCAAGAAGATTAAATATGATTGACAGTTCATTGACTAAAGCAATATTAATATCTCTTTGAGTATTTTCAATAACCTTTGCAGCTTCGGCGACTTTTATAGACGGAGCCATATATGTTCCAGCCGTAATAATCTCCCTGTAAAGATTATCAACAAATAGAGCTGTATCTTCATTAGAACCAGAGGTTACTTTTACAATCTTATCAATAGTATGTTTTTTATCACCAGGATTTATTCTCTCTGGGCTGTATCCAAGAAAGAAATCTGAATTTAATTTATATCCAGATATTTTTTCAATCTTATTAGCACATATATCTTCAGTACATCCTGGAAAAACTGTTGATTCATATATTATTATGTTTCCTTTATTAATTTTCTTTGCGATTGTTCGGGTAGCATTTAATAAAGGACTTAGGTCAGGCTTTTTTTCTAAATCAATTGGCGTTGGAACAGTAACGATATAAATATCCGCACTAGAAAGCATTTCTTCATTGTCAGTTAAGACTAAATTTGATGAATTGAGCATTGAAGGGTTTATTTCATTTGTTGAATCAACGCCTTCCAACAAAGAGGATATTCTTTCACTTGAAATATCGAAACCAATTACATTAAATTTTTTACTAAATTCTATGGCAAGTGGAAGACCCACATAGCCCATTCCAATTATTGCAATAGTTTTATCTAAAGGATTCATTTTTTATATCCATAATGATCTGTATACCAATCAACAAAATTTGAAACTCCCTCTTCAACAGATACTTTTGGTTTATATCCAGTTAAATTAAAAAGAAGTTTGTTATTTGCAAGTGTTGATTTTATGTCACCTGTTTGCATTGGCATATAATTGAGTATTGCTTTTTTATTAAGTTTTTTTTCTATTAAATGTATGAAATCCATTAAATTGACTTGTTCTGAATTTCCAATGTTAACGATTCTAAATGGAGCTGAATTTGATTTAGAATCAAATTCTACTGAATCATTAATATTTTTAGAGGGTGTGCAATTAATTAATAGTCTGATGCTCTCAACTAAATCATCAACGTATGTGAAATCTCTAAACATATCTCCGTTGTTATAAACGTCTATAGGTTCATCATTGATGATTCCCTTTGTAAACTTAAATAACGCCATATCAGGTCTTCCCCATGGACCATAAACAGTAAAAAACCTAAAAATAGTTGTTGGAATTTTATTAATATAGGAATATGCGTGGCTCATGCTCTCATTTGATTTTTTAGTTGCTGAGTATATCGTCAGCTGTTCATCAGCTTTATGATTTTCCTCAAAAGGCATAATAGAATTTGAACCATATACCGAGGATGTTGATGCCATTAGAAAATGGTTAAGATTGATATTTTTTATTATCTCTAGAAGATTAAAAGTTCCAACAATATTACTTTCGATGTATGCTTCAGGATGCTCTAAACTATACCTAACTCCTGCTTGAGCAGCCAAATGAACTATAATTTCTGGTTTAAAATCTTTTATAGCAGTTTCAAGAACATTTTTGTCTTCTAATGCAGCAATTGTTTTTGAAAAATTATTCTTGTGTTTTGTTTCTAATATTTTGTGCCTGTTTTCTTTTAAGGTTTTATCATAATAATCTGATAAATTATCAAATCCATGCACAATTTGATTGTTATCAAGTAATAATTTTGATAAATGGAACCCTATAAATCCTGCTGAACCAGTAATAAAAATTCTATTTCTTTTCATATGAGATAATTATAGATGTTTGAAAAAAAACTAATAGTTATTTATTTTGGAAAGCTTTTTTAAAAATAATATTAGAAGAATCTCCCAAATGAAACTTTGAAAAAAATATTGAATTTAAACTTTTTTGATAAAGTATTTCCATCAGTGAATTTGGTGAAGTCCCACTTAGAGATATTTCAAACTTCTTCCTTTCAATTTCTTTTTCAAGTTCATCATATGATAAAAGTGATATGTGAGTCTCATCCTTATATCCTCTCCAATTATTTCCAAGTCTTATTGCATCAAGTGAGTCAAGGTTTGGTGTTGAAATCAAGCCATAACTATCTTGATCTAGTAAGGCATAAAAGTCATCAATATGTTTAGATGGATTCTCAAGATGCTCTATAACATGACTTGAAATTACCAAATTAAAATTTTTATCTACGTATTCTGAAATTAATTTATTAGCATCATGGCAAAAAAAAGAAGAATTTTTTACTTTAAGAATATTTTGAATATGATCTAAATTTTCTTGAGAGTGATCAACAAAAAAATAGTTCTTAATTTTGAATACTTTTGATAGCTCAACAGCTAAATCTCCATAACCTGGTCCAAATTCCAAGACATTAATTCCTTCATCCAACTGATTAAAATTTTTTTTAAAAACTTTTTTTAGAGTGCGCACAAGTATTTTAGATCTAACGTTTTGCTTAATCATTGAAAGCTTTGATCTTTTTGGTATGTAAGATTTAATCATAATAGTTCACTATACATTCATAATTTTTAAAAATTCAGCGTTCCAATCAAAATTAAATTTATCATAGACTTGCTCAACAAAATTTACATTTCTTCTCCAATCATCTCTATTTTCAAATAATGCTTCAATTTTTTTTGATAATTCATCAGCATTATCTTTGTTGAATAAGAATTCATCATATCGAAAGATAAACTGATGTGCAGAAATATCTGATAATAGGATTGGTATATTAAATGACAGTGCTTCTAAAACACTATTTGGACTGAGGTCTAGTCTTGAAGCGCTTACAAAAATAGTATTTTTATTTTTTAAGTACTTGTGTGGGTCATCTCTGTGACCACAAAATTCTATATCAAGATTATTTCTACTTATGTGAACTTTAATATCTTCGATCTTTTCTTTAAATTGATGAGGAATGCTACCAATTAATTTAAAACTATATTTAGATGCATCAAGTTTTTTTGAGGCCTCAATAATAGTATCAATACCTTTTCCATAAAATTGAATGTTGCCTATATAAACTATAGTTCTTTTAGGAGTTGTAGAAGAATATATTGCAGATTCATTATTATTTTTAAATTTTAGATTCCACTGTGTGCCTGAATTATTTGTTAACGTAAACATTATTTGATTTTTAAAAAATATGCTCATTAATAATGTCCTTACCCTTTTTTTTAAAAAGTAATCTCTTAAAGCAAAAGGTGTTTGAAAGATATATTTATCGATTAACAATAATCCAAGAAAAACAAAAAATGGAAATATTATTATCCTTATAAAAATTTCAAAAGAAGGGTTTTTTTTAAAATTAAATAGATAATTTTTTAAACTATCTATTCTTTGCATAAAGACAATACTAAGATTTTTATAATTAATTTTGAGCAGTATAAGAGTGATGTAATTTTTAATTATGTCTGACTCGGATGAAAATATAATATTTACTTTTGAATCTTTATTAAATTTAATTTCTTTGAATGAATTTTTATATTCTATTCCTTCTATTGGATTTTTTACTTTTGGGGATACCCAAACTACATTGTGATCCTTTTTTATTGCATTTGAGGCACTTTCTAATCTAGCAAACTGCCCAGTTCCTTGAGAAGAATTTACAAAAAATATCGAAGTTTTTTTCATTAGCTAAGTTAGAAAATTAATAGTAATTAGCACTAAGAAATTTTTTACCTTTTATGAGACAAGCCTGAGATTTAATAGCATTTATATATTTAATTTTATAATTTTCATCCCAGACATTATGGTTTTTCAACATTTTAATTAAGAGATGGAAGGTCTCTAACTCGGCTTTTCTATGAGTATCATCAAATATAACAAGCATATCATCTTGATCTGAAAATCTCTTTACCAAAAAAGGCAATATCCCACATCGTGAGAATTTTTTGGTTCCTTTTGGACCGTCAACAATTACAAGATCAATAGTTTTATTTTGAAAAATAGATTCAAAATCTTGGTAGAAGAAGGTCTTATTTTTTGAAACTTCCACTTCATTTAAATTCCTAAATATTAATTGGCTTTTGTCAGGGTTAATCAATTTAGATTTGACACTATCGATCCAGAATTCATTGTCATCAATTGAAAAATGATTAGCTTGATTCTCGGCAAAAATATTAATAAGCATAGTAGTTTGTCCCATGCCCAGTTCTATAATATTTAGCTGTTGGAATTCTTTTAAAAATCTGCCGAGAAAATATAATAAACTTGAGTTTGCGCTACCTCCAAAAGGATAGAAGTCATGTTTTTCAGGTAATAAATTTAAAAATGCTTGAAAATATAAAAGTTCTTTTGTTTCCAAGTTAGAGGAGTAATTAAAGATCTTTGAAATATTTTTTAACAGTCTTCTTAAATTTTCTTTTATCATTTTTGTCCTCTTTTAACCTTAATAACAATGTCTACATCTATGCATTCAGGGTAATCTCTAGATTCAATAACTCTATATATTAAATAATACCAAGATTTTCTTATAAGACTTCTAAGAAATTCTCTTATATTTTTGGGTTTATTAATTTTTGAATTCAAAATTTCGAGTTCTTTATAACCAAAAGCTGACATGAGCTCTTTCATAGAATGGCTTGTAAAAGATCTTTCATGAGTAATATCCATATACCTACCCATGCCTGAAATTAAAGATTCAGCATTAATTGTTTTAATAATAAAAATACCATTACTCGATAAAACTTGTTTTACTTTATGAACCACATCAAAAAGTTCGTTATCATCTAAATGCTCCAATACATCCATTAAAAAAACAACATCATAATTTTTATTATTTTCAATTTCCTGATCTAAGAAATTAATTATTTCTCCATGGCGTATATCTAAACCTGCTAATTTTCCATGTTCAATATTTTCATGAGACACATCAATTCCAGAGACATTTTTGTAACCAGAGTTTTTCAGTCCAGATACAAGAGACCCAGTACCGCAACCTAAATCAATTATTTTGATATCAAGGTTAGATGGCAAAAATTGAATAAACTGTTTGCCATGCTTGCTTTTTATTAAGTAATCAATTTCATTCTGTTTTTTATCTAAAGATGAATAGTGACTGGAAAAATAACTCTCATAAATTTTCTCTTTAATCTTTTTCATAATATTTTTTATTTGATATTTTTTGAATATTCGTAAACTGAATTACACATTGAAGCAAGATCATGTTTACATTTCCAGTTGAGTATTTTTTGTGCTTTTTTAACATCAGCATAACAACTTTCAGCATCTCCTTCTCTCTTGGGGTAAATTTTATATGGGATTTTCTTATTTGAAACTGCCTCAAATGCATTTAATACTTCCATAACTGATGACCCTCTTCCCGTGCCAAGATTAATAAAATCTATCAATCCGTCTTGATTAACTATATATTCTAGAGCATCCAAATGGCCTTTAGCTAAATCTTCAATGTGAATATAATCTCGTATGCCTGTTCCATCTAAGGTATTGTAGTCATTACCAAAGATTCTTAAGTGATCTATCTCACCATTATGTACTTTTAGAATATATGGCATTAAATTGTTTGGTATACCGGTTGGATTGTCTCCAATAATTGCTGATTCATGTGAACCAATTGGATTAAAGTATCGAAGTGAAATAAAACTCCAATCTTTATCTGAATTACTTAAATCTAAAAGTATGTCTTCAATTATTATTTTCGTGGATCCATATGGGTTAATTGCAGTTATTGGATGATCCTCATCAATTGGTAAATACTGTGGGTTACCATATACAGTGGCGCTACTGCTAAAAACTATCTTTTTTACATTATGTTTCTGCATAATCTTAAAGAGACTTATTGATCCGGTTACATTTGAGGAATAATATTCTAGAGGCGACAAAACAGATTCACCAACTGCTTTTAAACCAGATAAGTGAATGACTGCATCAAGATTATTCTTCTCAAAAACTTTATTTAACTTTTCAGCATCTCTTACGTCTATTTCATTGAAACAAACTTTTTTGTTAGTAATGTTTTCAATCTTATTTAATGTCTTTATGTCACTATTAATTAGATTGTCGACTATAAATACATCGTATCCAGCATTAAGGAGCGTTACGGCAACATGAGAACCTATGTAACCAAGTCCGCCTGTCAAAAGAATATTCATTTTATTTTTAGCCAATATGAAAATTAAGCATTAGAATTGCTTTTATATGACGAATAAGTTTCTCGCAAAAAACCAATCAGCATTGACAAAAACATTCCAATAAATGCACCAATGATGCATATAACAGACCTTTTAGGTTCCGATTTTGATTCAGGTGAATATGGCGGATCAATGACTTTAAATAAATATTCAGGCTTTGACTTTGCTAACATAATTTGTTGGATTTGTTCTTGAATAAGAGAAGCTAATATAACTCTAACCTCACTTAGATCAGCCGATTGAAATTGAGGTTTTAGGTACTCAATTGAATTTTCTGCTTCAAAAATTGCTTTTGCACGTGCTTTTTCATTGATTGAATACACTATTTTATCTAACCACTCTTTAGTTAGCTTTGGTGAAAAATGTTTTATCTCCATTGCTAAAAAACCTGTATCAATATCTTGCGAAACAGAAAATATCTCTACCCAAAATTCATAAGCTTCCTGATCAGTTGGAGCAGCTACAGTCCACTTTTGATTATCAATATCATATACTCTAGGATCTATAACCAATTCCTGTTTTGCAACATCCCATTCAGTAGATGCTAACAAGGGAACTTTCATTTCGTATTCATTCAATATTTCAGAAAAAAAACTGTACGACCTTAGTATTTGAACGGCTTCATTAGTACTATTGGCTTGATTGGTTATTTTTCTTCCTGTGATGCTTGCCAAACTTGATAATGCCGAATTTTGCATCAAAGATGAGTCACTTAGATTTGTAACTGGCGCAAGAATAACTCGAGATTTATATATATTTGGAAGTGACAATGCAAATATCACAGAAAGAATGCAAGAGATTACAAATAAAGAAATAACTAGTACTTTTTGATTCCAGATTCTATTAAAAACAAGAACAATATCTATACCATCATCATTAAGATATTTTATATCATTATTATTTAATGTATTTTGATTCATCTAAACTAAATATATCAGACTTTTTTGAATTAATAACTATATTTATAAATTATAAGATTGGAGGCTGAAGCCGGAATCGAACCGGCGTAAACGGCTTTGCAGGCCGCTGCATAACCACTCTGCCATCCAGCCAAAGTTATCAAATTTAAATTAATCTTTAAGTTGGTACCCGAGGCCGGACTTGAACCGGCACGATATTTCTATCGAGGGATTTTAAGTCCCTTGTGTCTACCAATTCCACCACTCGGGCAAATTTATATT
>MDTD01114071.1_pt1 | contig 17682 bp, 7 predicted proteins | sample 811221 | NCBI WGS metagenome assembly MDTD01 (sample SAMN05326646, study PRJNA326480) | marine metagenome | isolation source: seawater | place: Pacific Ocean: South West | collected 2011 | reverse complement strand
GGCCAGCCCGTGATGGTGTGTTGCAGCCGGTTGAACATGCGAATGTTCAGGTCGTACGAGTCTTCTTGTGTCAACAGTCCCGACATGCCGTTGTCGTTGTAATCTTTGTCGGTAAGGCGAAGGATGGATTTGTCGGTTTTGCTGCAGAGCCATACCACGGCCTTTGCGGTCAGGGGCTCGGTCCACTCTAATGATTCATCGACCAACCAAGGTGTTTTGTTACGGGTTAACTCGCTGCCCGCGGCCTCGTCCAATACAAAGGTACAGTTATCATGTTCTTGTAAGTAAGTGGCGGGCACTTCTGAAGAGATTTCGCCTTCAATGGTTTTTTTGATGATGTCGGCCTTGTTCTGCCCCCACGCGAGCAACACAATTCTTCTGGCGCTTCTAACGGTAGCGATGCCCATGGTAATGGCCTTGCGCGGTACATTGTCGATGCCCAAAAAAGCCGGACCCGCATCGACACGGGTTATATGGTCGAGCGTAATGACGCGCGTGCCCGAATTGTAGTGGGAACCCGGTTCGTTGAACCCGATGTGGCCCGTTCTGCCGATACCCAAGAGTTGAAAATCGATTCCGCCGGCATCTTTAATTTTTTTCTCATAAGACAGGCAGTACTCCTTGGTTTTTTCAGGGGGCACCATTCCATCGGGAATGTTGATATTTTCTGGATCGATATCTACATGGTTGAACAAATGTTCGTGCATAAAGTGATGGTAGCTCTGCCGGTTATCCTTTTCCATTGGCAGGTATTCGTCAAGATTGAAGGTGATGACATTTTTAAAACTCAGCCCTTCTTCACGGTGCATACGCACCAACTCTTCGTACACCCTAATAGGGGATGAGCCCGTAGCAAGGCCAAGTACACAGGTCTCTCCTTTTGATTGTTTGTCCCTAATCAAATTGGCTATTTCTTCCGCCACCTGAAGGGAGGCCTCGTCGGAACTTTCAAAAATTACATTGTGGATTTTTTCGAAACGGGTCTCTTCGAACTGGCCGGCAGGTTGGTACGAAATGTCTCTTTTTTTGGTTTCTAGCATAATCTTGACTTGTTGAACAGATTTATCGAGGCAAAAATAAGCAATAAAATCATAATCTGCTGTTTTTTGCTTTTTTATTTGCTGTTTTTTGCTCTTAACAACCTTTTTTAACAATTTACCTGAATAAAACGGCATGTTGGTAAATTGATTATCTTTGCAACCGTTCTGAAAATAGACAAAAGAAAATGCTTAAAGAAGAGCGCCAAAGAACCATTTTGAACGAAGTTGAACTGCACAATCGTGTCTTGCTGACCGACATTGCCGAGAAGCTGGATGTATCCATTGATACGGTGCGGCGCGATGTAAAAGAGCTCGATGCCGACAACAAGCTTAGAAAGGTACATGGAGGGGCTGTTTCACTTGGATTTGCAAACTATAGCCCCGCACGAAACAATGTCTATGCACTTGAACAAAAAATGGCCATTGCCGAAAAGGCCGTTAAACTACTGAAAGATAACAGCGTAATATTGATAGACGGGGGTACAACTTGTTTGGAGTTGGCGAGAATTTTACCCCCAAAACTGAATTTGACCTGTTTTACACTGAGCTTGCCCGTGGCCATGGAGCTACTGAACAAACCCAATGTGGAGACCATTTTCATTGGAGGCGTGTTGTCAAAAGATTCACAGATTGCCATTGGGGCCAATGCTGTGCACAACCTGTCACAGATCAAGGCAGATTACAGCTTTATAGGAACCGGTTATGTCGATGCCCAATTCGGATTGACAGAATTTGACTGGGATATCGTGCAGACCAAAAAAGCGGTTATACAGGCCTCCAAGAAAACCGTTTTGCTCTGCATTTCTGAAAAACTGAATTCGCAGCACCGTTTCAAGACCTGCGAACTGAACGACATTGATATGATGGTTACCGAACTGGACCCAGACCACCCTTTATTGGACAATTTTAGAAACCAAGAAATACGTTTGCTGTAATATGGCCGACTATAAGAAGATTACCGAGCAGCCGTCGTTGTACAATGACCTGGAAAAAATGTCGACCGCTGAAATATTGCGGAATATCAACGAGGAAGATAAAAAGGTGGCCTTTGCGGTAGAAAAGGTGATTCCGCAAATCACAAAACTTGTCGATGCCACCGTGGAACGTTTTCAAAAAGGAGGCCGACTGTTTTATATCGGTGCGGGCACGAGCGGACGACTTGGCATTTTAGATGCCTCAGAGATTCCGCCCACCTATGGTATGCCACACGATAGGGTCATCGGTTTGATAGCGGGTGGCGACGTAGCCATTCGAAAAGCGGTTGAGTTTGCAGAGGACGATACCAAACAAGCTTGGAAAGATTTGCAGGAATATGCCATCAACAAAAACGATGTGCTGGTGGGCATTGCCGCTTCGGGTACCACCCCCTATGTCTTGGGTGGTCTTGAAGATGCCAAAAAACATGGAATTTTGACCGCGGGCATCACCAACAATCCGGGGTCGCCGTTGGCCAAATTGGCCGATATCGCCATTGAAATAGAGGTGGGGCCTGAGTTTGTTACGGGCAGCACCCGCATGAAGAGCGGTACAAGCCAAAAATTGGCCCTCAACATGATCTCCAGCGCCCTGATGATCAAAATCGGTCGGGTAAAGGGCAACAAAATGGTCGATATGCAACTGAGCAACAACAAATTGGTGGATCGGGGTACCCGCTATTTGGTAGAAGCCCTGGGGATGGATTATGAAGAAGCGGGAAAAGCACTTGAAAAATACGGGTCGGTACGGGAGGCCCTGAAAGCCCTTCAAAATTAATATCCTTCCAATGACCGGATACATGGCCTAAAGCCATAATGGGTTTTAAAAGGAATCCCCTCAGATATACTGCTTATCACCTGTTTCGATTCGGGATAGCATTTTCGAAATTTCTATCGTATGGAAAACTGTCATTTTAGTTTAAAAACTAAAAAAATAGTTATATAACTAAAAAAATAGTTATATTTGATGTGCTTACATTCAATCAAATAACCGTAGTATGTTGCCATTGAACAGATTCTTTTTCCTTTTTATTATGATTTGTACGGTCTCCACGGGGCAGGCCCAGCTTTCACCAGAGGCCCTTGAGGCCAAGGCCGAGCGAAATGTAGAGAAATTCCTCTTATCCAACGATGATGGGGCCATCAATGCTTTTATCAATAGAAATATGGCCCAAATGTCTGGCGAGAGCCGCAAGAAAACCTTTGAATATTTGAAGCGACTGCGTAGTCAACTACGACCGTATTTGGATGGTATAGGTGTTGATTTGATGAACAATATAGTACTGTTCAATCTGTCTTCGGACAATGGGAGCAAGCAACTCAAGGTAGTTTTAGACCATGAAAACGATGTTATTTCCGATCTGGAAGTAATGAAGGCAGCGGATGCCATGACGATAACATTGGAGAATTTGGGGCAAACTATTGATAATTTGGAACAGGAGGGATTTGCTGGCCTCGTGCACGTGCGGATCAAAGGTGAGGTTTTTTTCGAAAAGGGTTTTGGTATGGCCAATGAAAAGCTAAACCAAAAAAACACTGTAAATACAATTTTTGGCATTGGATCCCGGCCCATAGACTTTACGGTAGCGGCCATTTTTTTGCTTCGTCAAAAAGGTCAACTAGCTCTTGAAGACACTATTGATAAATATCTTGACAATGTTCCCGAGGATAAATCTTCTATCACCATACATCACCTGTTGACGGGCCAGTCTGGATTTCCTGATTTCTTCCATACCAACGAAGATTGGGATGCTGATTTGAGGTACATTGACCGAAAAGAGGCGGTGCAACGCCTGCTGGCCCAAGAGTTGCTCTTCGAGCCCGGAAAAGGCAAAAAACATTCCCATGGGGCCTTTGGCCTGTTGGCGGCCCTTATTGAAATTATTTCTGGGGAACCGTATTACACGTTTATCCGCCAGAACTTTCTAGATCCAGCAAATATGACGCGCACCGGTGAATATGGTGAGTCACGCGGCTTGACCTTAACGGATTTTGCCGTGGGCCATGGACCATCTTCCATCGGTATTCCGAATATTCCCCCAAATTGGGGAAAAACCTCTTGGTTGGTAAAAGGCAGTGGGGGAATGTATTCGACCTTGAACGACCTCTTGGGTTTTTACAGACTCATTCGCTCTGGGGATGTACTCAACGAAGAGAACAGCCTATTTTTCAAAGGACCTACCGCCAATATGGACGGATCTGACCGTGGATTTGAGTTGTTCAATGTCTATTTTCCATCTGACACCGAAGTTTTTCTGTTTCTCAATCGCCAACCCGATAGAGACAGGGCCCGAAATGTGATAAAAGCCTTGGAAGATTTGGCCAAACAGCACAGATAATGGCAGAAACGACTATTTCGGCTCTAACCGATAAATGCCTTTTCCTTCGATGCCCACATAGATATAGCCATCGGGTGTTTCATGATGCGGTTGACACCGATGCACTATTTTAATGGACGAACTAGTAGACGGAAGCAGTCAAAGGATTAAACGTTTGTTTACAGCGTTTTGCTCTGTAATTTTTCAATGAAAACTTTTAGATTTTCTTCATTGTCTTGATTGGAAATAGTATGGACATGGCCCAAATATTCCATACCCAAATAGTTGGCTGTTTCAGAAAATGGCAACCAAAACAAGCCCCCTAAGTTATTGCCAGCAGAATTGCTTACCACTGCCATTTGTTTTCCTTTAAGTTTTTGTCCAAGGTCTTTTTTTATCGTGAGTAAATCGGTAATTCTATCAAAAAAGACCTTCATAACCCCACTCATTGCGTGCCAATAAACGGGAGTAACAAAAACCAGCGTTTTATAATTTTCGATAATCTCGTGCATCAACTTGAGATAATCGTCATGTTTGTTTGAGTAATTGTAGTCAAAGTATCCGATGTCATAGTCGTTTAAGTCAATTACATCCCAATTGGTAAGTTGTCGGAACTGCTTTACCAGAGCGTATGTACCTCCATCTTTTCTAGAACTTCCTATAATCAATACTTTTTTCATTGGGTATGGTTACTTCGGCTCCAACCGATAAATGCCTTTTCCTTCGATGCCCACATAGATATAGCCATCGGGTGCTTGGCGTACGTTTCGCACACGCCCCATGCCATCGAGCAATTTTTCGCGATACGTGACCTTGTTGTTTTCAAGTACCAATCGTTCGAGGTATTGAAAAGCGAGCGATCCCACCAGAAGGTTGCCTTTCCAATCGGGGTATTTATTAGACGAGACAAAGGTCATGCCGCTGGGTGCTATGGAAGGAACCCAATAGTAAACGGGCTGCTCCATACCAGGTCGAGAGGTTTCGTCGGTGATTTTGGTGCCACTGTAATTGATGCCATAGGTAATCACAGGCCAGCCGTAGTTTTTGCCCTTTTCTATGATATTGATTTCATCGCCCCCGCGCGGACCGTGCTCATGCTCCCAAATCTCACCGGTTTCAGGATGTCTGGTCAATCCCTGTGGGTTTCGGTGTCCATAGCTATATATGGCAGTTTTGGCACCGGGTTTACCAACAAAAGGATTGTCGTTCGGTATGCGTCCATCATCGTGTATGCGATAGATTTTACCGCCGTCTCGGGTAATATCCTGTGGATTTTCATCTCGGTTGCCGCGATCACCTATCGAAAAATAGAGATATCCCTCGTCATCAAATTCCAGTCGAGAACCAAAATGGTGCCCTCGGGTGGTGTTGGGCACCCCTTTGTACAGTATTTTTTTGTTTGTTAGTTGGTTATCGCGCAATTTGGCTCTCATGATGGCGGTATTGGCACCGCTACCTTCCCCATCGGTTGAGGAATAAGAGAAGTAAATCCACCCGTTTTGCGCATAATCGGGATGCAGTTCCACATCCATGAAACCACCTTGGCCTCGGTCATAGACCTCAGGGGTGTTCGCAATTTCCACCTTTTTTCCTTCTTTGAAATGGATAAGTTTTCCAGATTTTTCGGTGATCAGTATACTTCCATCTGGCAAAAAGGCCATACCCCATGGGTTTTGCAATCCATCGACCACCGATTCGGCCGTAAAGTTGATTTGTGAAGGAAGATTTATGCCCTTATCCACTTTTTGGGCACATGATGAGGTAAGCAGTACAACGAAAAAATAAAGGGATAAGGCACTTTTTTTCATAATTTTACGTTGAAAGTTATAATAATATAGACGAATGACGGTCTTTGTGCCGAAGATAAAAAGAAAGTTTTTATACGATTAGATAATTACAATTAGAATATTAAGGTCCCAAATCTGAGTATTCTTACCATAACACCAATTAACCTATGCTTCCCAGAAAAACTAGGCATTCCTACTATGCCCTGCTGTTGGTCTTGGTATCAATAGTTTTTTCTTCAGCAGTGGCGAAAACCAATGTTCACAAGGTTTTGTCAGAGGTTGTTTTTTCAAAGGTTGAAAAAGCATCCACAGATGTGGCAATGGAAAATTTCCTTAGCCGCGCAGATGCCAATGAAACCGCTAGTGCAACTGCAGCGAGCATGCTGTTCGCCACTATTATCCAAGGGGCAGATGAAGAGGTGGGCTGTAGCAATAATGGTTTTACGGTGGCCCGTTTCAACCTTTGTGGCGACTCTGATGATAGAACGATTACCCTGTCGGGAGGGCCATATGGTTCGGTTCAATGGCAGGTATTGGGTGGCTCTTGTTCGCCGGATGTCAATGAAGACTGCCCCAATACCAACACTTCGTGTTACACAACGGTCAGCACGGCACAATCTTTCACCTTGGATGCCAGTAGCATACCGGCCGGTTCCGGTGCTGAATTTCGGGTCGTGGCCGATGGACAACAGTATTTTTTTAAGGTCAAAAAGAGTACTATCACCCAAACTTATGTAAAGCGTGATTATATCTGTGGGGTCGATGGCCGTATACAGATTACCAACCTATCAAGTGCCTATGAGTTTAGTATAGATAGCGGAAGTGGCTTCGGTGCTTGGCAGCCTTCACCCATTTTTGATGGACTTGCCCCAGGCACTTATGTCGTAAAGGCAAGACTACAGAATACCCCGAACACTTGCGAATACCCATACGAGCCCATCGTCATTGAGCAATTGGATATCAGTATCGATGTTGAATTTACCGATGCCCAGTGTTTTGGTGATACGGGAAGCATAACAGTCACCGTCAATGACGTTCCTGGGCCGTATAAGTATACCTTGCTTGATGAAAATGGAGTGCCCCAAGAGTTTACTACCTTCATCACAACAAACCCATACACTTTTAGTGCTGTTGGTTTTGGCACGTATAGTGTGCAGGTTGAGACCCAGCAGTGTACGGGCAGTCCGCCCCCAAGACAAAACCTTGACATAAATGGCAACCCCATTACCATTGGTGATGGGATTGTGGCTTTGACGGCATCTACAGAGGTAAACGAGAGTTTGAGCTCAGAACCCGGGTGCGGTTCTTCGAATGTTGATATAATCTTGAGAACCTCAGGGGGTACCGCACCTTATACATTTACAGTAAATGGTTCACCCGGCGGTACGTTCAGTCCACCACAGACTACCCACACCGTTAGCACTGTCGGCACCTACGATTTTGTGGTTACCGATGCCAACGGATGTACTATCACGGCCTCGGCCAATGTGCAAGAGCTGACCCCCCCCGATGTAACGGTCAGCGGTATTGATGGCACCTGTACCAATGGGGGTGCCCGATTGGATATCACTGTGGTAGATGCCAAAGGCTATAACTTGTCATTCAGGGCCACACCAGCAGACCCATGGAGCACCGATCCCCTGCTTTCAGTGCCTGCCGGAACGTACAATTCCATCCAGGTGCGATATGAACAAGGCGGATTCAGTTGCTTTATCACCTTGCCTGATTCGATAACGGTCACCGAATCAGGTTCTATAAACGGGGCAGATCCTATTTGGACGAATTTATCCTGTAATGCTTCGGGCGGGATTGATAATGGGGCCATAGAATTTCAAGGCACTTATTCAGGAGCCGGTGGAGGGCCGCATGAATTCAGTATCAATGGTGTCGATTTCTTTCCACAGCAACTTTTCAACAACTTGCCAGCGGGCACGTACACCCCTGCGGTTCGGAATGCTTCGGGTTGCCGTCGCGATTTTACACCCATCACCATTGCCGGTGTCGATTCGCCCACTGACATTGCCTTTGCACAGAGCAACACCAATTGTGCGGCCAACACCTCAGATGTGCAGTTGACCCCAACTTCCAATTTTGCCATCGCGACTTATGAAGTAATAAGTCCTGTAGCAATCAACAATGGGGCCAATGATACATTTATCGGGCTTACCAACAATGTTAACCATACCTTTAGAATTACCGATATCAATGGCTGTATTTATGAGGAAAGCTTTACCCCTGCCGTGATCAGTTCGATTCGGGCTAGGGTAAAATCGGGAGGTGACCTAAGGGTATGCCCTTCGGCAAGTGACGGCAATGCAACTTTTTTGGTCGATGGCTTCGCCAATACATATTCTTATACCGTTACCCCTGGCGGTTTCAACGGAAGCGGACAAAGCAACCTTGAAGTCCCCATAACCAATCTTTCAGCGGGCACCTATACCATTACGGTCACCGATGATGATTCGGGCTGTACCGATACGGCAAGTGTTACTGTGGTTGAGCCGGCAACACCTTTGTCGCTCAATGCCAACGTCACCGACATGAGCTGTGCCAACAACAACATTGGTCGTGTGGAGGCCATTGCCTCCGGCGGATATGGGGGTTACAGGTACGAACTTGATTGGCCCAGCCCTCCAGGAATTACCCAAGGCCCCAAGAGCGGCCGCTTTTTTGGTAACCTAACCGCTGAGGGCACCTATACCCTGCGTGTGATAGATGCTGAGGGATGTGAGCTTGAAACTACCTTTTCCCTAAGCCAAGTGAATCCGCCATCGATAGCCTTGGCCACGGTAGATTACTGTTTTTCACCTACCACCGATGGTTCAATAACGGTCAGTTCCACAGCAGGAACAGCACCCATTGGCACCCATCAATATCGAATCAATGGAGGAGCTTTGCAGGCAAGCCCGACCTTCACGGGACTGGTTCCGGGGACTTATACAGTGGAAGTGGTTGATGGAAACAATTGTACCGACGACCTACAGGTCACCATTCCACCCCAAATACAGATTAGTCTAGATCTTATTACCGAGATACCCTGTGGTGGCAACGGCGAGATGCAGATCAATGTGAGCGGGGGAGATATTTCCAATTTAGCGGCTACATCATACACAATTTATTTGGATGGGACACCTGTGGTTGGCCATATCGGTATTCCATTGCCTTCCGATTCATTCAACTACACCGTTCCCTTGGGAAATGATGGCGATTATACCGTGGAGGTGACGGACAATAACGGCTGTACAAATACCTCGCCCCCGTTGACTTTCTCGCCACCAGTACCCATCACGGCAACCGCGTATCCAGTGGGGCCAAGCTGTGGCGATGCCAACAGCGGGTTTGTTGAGATCATTCCGGATGTTTCTTCGGGCACACCGCCTTTTCAGGTGATTTTTGCGCCCCTCGGAACAGGGTTGGTGAACAGTCCTTTTGATGCCGCCCAACCTCCTGGATATACCTACGGTTCACAGACCATTTTTTCGGGTCTGTCCGCGGGTACTTATGAATACATTGTAAAAGATGACAGGAACTGTACCACGGGTGTGCAGACGGTGACCGTGAATCCTGACACGACAAATCCGCCCGATGCCAATGTGTCTCCAATTGATGCGACCTGTAGTGCTTCTGTGGTTTCTGGGGGGGTAACCATAAACTCCATCACCGATGGAGTGCCCAACTTTACCATAATTATTGAGGATAATTTTGGAAACGAGTTTGTGAGAAGAGAAAATGTTACTTTGGCAGACCTACCATTGCCAATCACGGATCCGTCTCTCGTTCAAGGAAATTACACTGTAATCACGCTCGATTCCAGGGGATGTATAGACCAAGACCTCATTGCAATAGGTTCAACAAGCTTGGATATTGTTCCCAATTTTACCACACCTCCAGTTTGTAGTGGGGGCACCCTACCACAATGTGTGGATATAGTGGGTGGTGTGGGGCCATTTGATATCCGTTTGGTCACTGATCCGCCATCACCTTATATTGACTTGGGTGCGGCAACCTCATATTGCTTTAATAATCTGGTGCCAGGGGCAAGTTATACTGTTCAAGTATTGGATGAAGGCACCAATTGTGAGTACACTGAAGTCGTAGATATACCCGACGGGCCCAATCCGCTCAACGTGGCCCTTTCCATAGACAACGGCAACTGTAACGGTGATGATGTGGAGCTGGAATATACCATCACCGGTGCCACAGGGCCAACCTTTGATATTGTCATCAGGAATTTGGATACAGGCACTGAGGTCACCAATACCACAACTAGTATTACTAATGATACATTCTTGGTGCCCCAGGGGCCATACGCGATTTCTGTTATCGACAATGGAACCCAATGTACAGGGGGTACGAACATTGATGCGACCCTCAACATGCCGCGGGTCGATGTCATCGATAACCAGAACGCCAACTGTAACGAATTGGGGCAATTGACGGTCCGCGGTAGTGGGGGCAATCCGTACCCACCAGGAGCATTGCCCAATGATTCGCCTTATGAATACGCTTTTGTCGATCAGGGAGTGCCACCAACCGCAGGTGATTATGGTGTAGAAACCACAATTTACCTTCCGGGATCTTTAGCAGGTATACCATACGATATTTGGGTGCGTGATTCAAGGGGTTGTGAATATATGACCTCTGCTGCCGTTGTACAGTTAGATCCCGATTTGCCTGTACCTAGCATTGATGTCAACAATCAATGTAACGGTACCATACCCGTTGGAGGTTTTGAAATAGAATTGACCATGCCGGCCAATGTCGATAACCCGACGTTTACTTTGGGTGGGCAGACACAAACACCGGCATATGATCCTAATTTTCCAACTGTGGCCACATTTAATGTGGGAAGTAGTATAGGAGTATTTGATGTGTATGTGGTAGATGCGAATGGCTGTGATGTGACCACCACGGCCGAAGTGTATCAAATCTTGACGGCGTCGGGAGGCTTCTCGACACCCCCCACCTGTGAAGACCCAGATGGTACCATTACCATAACAGTGAATGGTGGTAGCGGTGATTTCACATTGGAACTGACAGGAATAGATTATACTGGAACACCGATCACACCGATCACTCAGGTAAACGACGATGTGTTTACGGGTGCTAATACCAATACAGTTGAAGTGTTCTCGAATATTGCCCCAGGTACCTATCAGGTCTTGGTCACAGATAATCGTGTGACCAGTGGCGGGGTCAATTGTACGACAACGGTTACGAATATCGTGGCTGACACTCCCGTGCAACCGGTAATAGCTGATACAGGCGAATCAAACATCAGTTGTAATGGAGCCGATGATGGCAGTATTAACGTAGTTCTGAGTCCGGGTACCGATGTCGATGGTATTCGTGAGTTTAATCTTTATGCCGCTTCACTTCCCTTATCAGGAACTGAAACACCAATTGCCACCAATGTTTCAGGATCTTTCAATGGTTTGGCAGATGGCACCTATGTGGTTCAAGTGGTGACCGATAAGTTGTGTACAGACGAAGCAGAGGTTGCTTTAACAGAACCGCCTGTTTTTGACATCACGGCCAGTGATGCCACTTTGACTTGTGAGAATGGTGCCAACCGTTATGCGACCGTCACTATTTCGGCAACTTTGGTCAGCCCCGGTAATGGGGGCCCTTATGGGTACCGTATCGACCCCAACGACAGCTACCAGAGCAGCCCCGATTTTGATATTGTCGATAACGGTGCCGATCAACCCATAACGATATATGCCATTGATTCAAACGGCTGTGAAGACAGTGTTGACATAATGGTTTTTACACCTACAGATGTCGTTCCCAGTATTTCAACCCTGAACGATTTGACCTGTGCCGATTCAGAGCGTGTTGAAATCATCGTGACGGGTACTTCAAACTTTACCGTTATTACGTCAGCACCTTCGGGTGCCACCGTACCGAACGTGACCGTTACAGGTGGAAATACTGCGACCGTTGATCTGCCTGTTGCGGGTGATTATCTGATCGAGGTTCAAGACGACAATCCGAATGGTTGTAGTTATCCTTTGCCGGTTTACACCGTTGATCCACCGATTTATCCAACGGCAACCATATCCGAAGCAAACCCGGTACTTTGCTACGGCGATTCGAACGGTGCCCTGTTCATTGAAGTGAGTGATTATAGTGGGGTATATTCGTATGATGCCTTTTTGTTGGATGTGAACGGTAACAGAATCTTGCCCGCACAAGCAAGTGGAAGTTTTGATACAGGTGATTATCCCGACATCAGTGGCGATGCTGCCCGAATAACTGGTCTTCCAGGCGGAAATTATGAAGTTGATATTGTATCCTTGGCAAATCCACAGTGTCCGACCACCAGTAATGTAGCCACGGTACGTACCCCCAATGGCCCTCTTGTGCCAGAAGCCGTTGAAATTGGCAATGTAAGTTGTAATGATGACAGCGGTGTGATCGAGGCCAATCTGAATGGCGGTTGGGATTATGCCCCATACGAATACCGACTGATGCTTGATAGCGATAACAACAGTACCTATGAGACAGAGGTTGCAACTTGGAGTAACAATAACCGATTTGAGAATCTTTCAAGTGGCGATTACCAAGTTCAGTTCAGGGACGCAGTTGGATGCTCTGTCACATTTGATATCACGTTAGATTCTATTGATCCGATTCAAGCCGGTATCCGTGAGCCTCAGGGCTTGGTCTGTCCTGATGGCAACAATGCCGTACTCGAAGCCTATGACCCGACAACGGGTGATGCCATTACGGCAATTGCGGGGGCTACGGGAGGTGTTACGGGTGCCGGCTACAAGTACCAATTGATCTATTTGGGAAGCAACAATATTACTGATGAGATTTCAAGAAGTGGCTTGCAAGATTCCCCAACTTTCACCGGTGCCAGTGGCGGTTTTATCAGCCAGGGCTGGTATGCCATTGAAATATCATCCAGTTATGGATGTGTAGGGGTAACAATACCTTACTATGTAGATCCACCACCCCCAATCATTCCCAATTTGGTACAGGTACAGGCACCTGGTTGTGGTGGTATGGGCGAGATGCGCTTGAGCATTGAAAATCCAGAACCGGGTTTCGAATATGAGTACCGACCTGTTGGCTCATTGCCAACAGACCCCTTTACCTCTATGGGTGTGGGCAATACAAGCGCTTTGATAAGTGGAGGCCCTGGTTTTTATCAGTTTGAGGTGCGAAAAGTAAATGCTACCAATACCTGTGGGGTCATCAATTCAAACGGACTCACATTGGTAGATGCCCAAAATGTTGATCTTGTGGTGAATCTACCAGACGATATTTCTTGTGCCAACGAGACCGATGGCCGTATTGAGTCATTCTCTTCCGGGGGTGTGGGATTAAATGTCTATACGCTATATATCGGCGACCCTATTGATGCGTTCAATCCATCACCATCTGCGACCGTGGTGGCATCCAATGATTTTGGTACTTTTGAAGGTCTTGATGCGTCTCCCGATTACTATGTGGCCGTTACAAGTGGGGTAACCTGTCAAGATATTGAAGGCCCCTTTGAAGTCGAACGTCCAGCCCCAATCATTTATACGGCCTCTGCTACACCCGTTACTTGTAGTGGTGAAGATGATGGTACCATAACCGTTGAGGTGACCAGTGGTGGTGTCGGTTTGATTCAATTTGCCATAGGGCCGAATTTCAACGAATTCTTTAGTGACCCTGCCAATCCAGGTATTTACACCTTTGATGAACTGGAAGGTGATGCCAATGGCCGTGAATACACCATTTTGATCCAAGACTCAGAAGGATGTTCCGAAACAGCTGTGGTACAGGTTTTTGAACCCGAAGAATTGGAGATTTCCTATACATCGACTCCTGAAATCTGTTTGGGCTTTGCAGACGGTACGGCGCAGTTGGCCGTAACAGGGGGCACTCCATTCGTCGACGGCATGGGTGTTGAATACTACGAGGTGAGCATGAATTCTTCAGATGATGCCGATTTCGCGAGAAACGACAACCTGTTCTTTGACAACCTGTTAGGTGGTGAGAGCTATGTATTCTTTGTAAGGGATGCCAACGGGTGTATGTCAAATATTGTCGTGCCTATTGAAATTGGCGTCGATATCAATGCAGGGGCGGTAGTAGAATATGGCTGCGAGGGTATTTTCCCCAACAGTACCACAACAATCGTGGAGCAAAACGGCAGTTCTTTCGCTGATGTTCTGTTCTCTTTAGATGTTGATGACATTTCAGTGGCCACTACCGAGCGAACGTGGGCCGACCTGCCTGCAGGAGACCACATCGTTTACCTATACCATGCAAATGGCTGTACTACCTTTGTTGAATTTACCATCGACCCGTACGAGCCATTGGTTCTTGAGGCCATGAAAACGGGGCCAGATGAAATAACGGCCATAGCAACTGGCGGTTTTGGAGGGTATGAGTTCTTTTTTCAAGGTGAGTCACAGGGAAGTGACAACATTTTCAACATCAGTTATGATGCCACCATTAATATACGGGTAAGAGATTCACAGGGTTGTTATGCCGAAATAGTTTTCCCTTTTGATTTTGATGGCATGGTAGAGTTTCCGAATTTCTTCACTCCCGATGGTGACAATATGAACGACTTTTGGGCACCTAAAAACCGAGAGTTTTTCCCCAATATCGAAGTGCTCATTTATGACCGTTACGGTAGGGAAGTGGCCCGCCTTGACCAAGTGAAGAAATGGGATGGCAACTATAATGGCAAACCCCTGCCCACAGGTGATTACTGGTATGTTGTCAACGCAAACGACAATGAAAAGCAGCAATATGTAGGGCATTTCACCCTTTATAGATAGGGTCTGTTTTTGGCAACTTAATGTTGTGCCAGATCCATCTTTGGCAATACTATTTATTAAAAAAAAATTTGCCAAATAAGGATGATTTAACGATTTTAGACATCGAGACGTGTGCTCAACAGTTTGACTAACACCCTATTTGCTTCCGATGGATGACAGAAATGAATGCCCAAGTCCTACTTTTCTTGACTTTGAAGAAAAGAAAGAACTTGACCGCTCTGTTTTTTGGTTGAATATGTACCTGAACGGATTTCAACCAGCTAAAAAACCCTACAAAATAGACTACAACACATTACTGGTAAGTTATCACCTTTGGCAGGGGGATGATTTGGACGAGTTCTGTTTTGATCAGGCCAATAGTTACTTTCTCTTTAATCCGGAGTACGATTCACGTGCGGCAAGGGAGGCATTATTTCTGGAAATCCGCGAATTTTTATCGGGAGGTTAAAAACAGGGTTGATTTCTCAATTAAATTTTTATTTTTGCAATCCGTTTTCGGGATGTGGCGCAGTCTGGTAGCGTACGCGCATGGGGTGCGCGTGGTCGCTGGTTCGAATCCAGTCATCCCGACTTTAAAGGCCGAGTTTAAAGCTCGGCTTTTTTTGTAGGGAAATTTGAATTTTATTCGTCGGGCAAAACTTAGTTGAACATTAGTTTTACACTTGCATTGGGTGTGATACCTAAAGACTCTTGCAAAATTTGTTGGGCATTGTTTTGTTGATTCACTCGAAAGAAGGTATTTATTGGATTTTCTCTGTTCAGAAGATTCCAAATTGATATGCCCGTACGTAGACTTGTCTTATTTCCGATTTTTGTCGTGTAGATGGCTGAGAAATCCAGGCGTAAATAATCGTCCAGTTCATCCGAATTGGCCGCTCCGTAATTGATGCCCCCGTCAACGATTTCATTCCCATCAGCCGTAGGGGTAAACGGTTTTCCTGTCCGCCAATTGGCCCCAAGCGCTAGGTTCAATTTTGACGTTGAAAAGGTTATGCCCGAAGTAAGGGAGTGGGTCGTATCAAAATTGCTTCTAAACTCAACTTCTGGCAACTCTTCAAAATTGTAAGTGCTGTTCAAATACCCATAACTCAACCACAAGCTCCATTTTTGCAACTGTTTTCTAAGAAGAAAATCAAGTCCAATAGCATCATATTTTCCAGATGTCCTCACGAATTCAAAACTATCTAGAAATCCTTGGCTTTGTGTAGTAATCCCATCAACTTCCTTGTAAAATCCTACGGCATTTACCAACCAACTTGATTTTTGATAGCTGATGCCCACAGAGCCCTGTTTGCTTTGGATGACGGGGATATCCATATCGTTGGAAAGTTGCCATCGTCTTTTTTCGATACCTAGAAAATCATTCTGAAAGTTGATAATTTGTGAGGTGTTTTGATGCTTGAACTCTCCCAGAACCTCCAAATTAAAGTGCCCCAAAAACCGCTGGTTTAAACTTAATCGAGGTTCCCAAAGCTGCCTATTGAATTTATCTAAATAGTTAAAACGGATTCCTGCGTTCAGGGATGTGTTTCCATTCGTACTCGACCAGTCAACCTCTGTAAAAATCCCGTGGGTCCTTAGTACCTCACCCTCCAATCGACGAAAAATCGGGTCATCAACATCGTCAAGATTGGTAATCTTGGTTTCTACAAAGTGATAGCCATTTCGCAAAACCAGATTCTCGTACAGTTCATTTTGAGCTACCAAGCGAGCACCCGTTTCAGAAACGATGTTTTCCTGTAAAAAGCGTTGGTCTTGTAATACGTTCGCGTTTATGGCCCTCAACTTATAATCAGTTTCGTAGACATCGATATAAGTCTCAAATCTGTCGTTCCATTTTCGTTCGTAGTAAATACCGCCCCCAATACTGGTTTGGTCAAGACTGCTTTCCCGTACCTCTTCATCGTTGGCGATAACGGCACTTTCGTTGAAAACGACTTCGTTGGCGGTATGTATAAAGTTCAGCCTCAAAAAATCCTTATCACCGGGCCTGTACAAGAAGCGCAGGGAGACATCATAGAAATCAAATTCGATATCCGAGTTGGTGACCAGAGCATCGTTGGATTCAATCTCTGTGTCTTGGGCAATACGGTCAAAATATTCTGAATAGGTCGGGGTCTCAAAAAAATCACTTATCGCCTTTCTCGCCCCTACCTGAACCGACATGTTATCTCCTATTGGTGCATCTATGAAGCCATTCGCATCGATTAGATTGATGCCCAGACTTCCCTTAAAACTCGGATTGATGTTCTTATCAGTGCTCATGGCAATGGTACCCGAAACCCCATCAGTGAATACCACAGATGTGCCATTTTTTTGCAAGGCAACCGTTTGGGTGATCTGCGGATTGTACATGGAGATCAATCCGAAGAAATGACCGGATTGGTACATTTTGATATTGTCCCAAAGAATCAGGTTCTGGTCATTGCTGCCTCCTCTAATATTGATATTCGAAACCGTTTCATCAATACTGGTTATACCTGGCAACGCCTGAACCGACTGAAGTACGTCTTTCTCTACAAGTCCGGGTAAAATTGAAAATTGGTCAAAATCCAATTGAAAGGAGCCGTTGTCCAATTTATCCATCCCCCGAATCAAATAATGGGACAGTACTATTTCTGGTAATTTCTGCTGTTCCGGTACCATATGGATAACCCCACAGTTGGCGTTATTGAAAAAACGTGCTTCCCTTCGGATGGTCCTATGCCCGATATGTCTGATAAGAACTATTTGGGAAGCATCATTGATGGATAATTCAAAAAAACCTTCTTCGT
>MDTD01128733.1_pt1 | contig 17683 bp, 16 predicted proteins | sample 811221 | NCBI WGS metagenome assembly MDTD01 (sample SAMN05326646, study PRJNA326480) | marine metagenome | isolation source: seawater | place: Pacific Ocean: South West | collected 2011 | reverse complement strand
TGGTGAGCGTTGGGTGCCAATTCACGCTATCCTTCCTCATTCTAAGGTCCAAGACGCATATAAAGGAATAAATGAAATAGTTGCCAAGCATCAAGCGCTCATCGAAAAGCACGAGATTCTTGTTGGACATCTTTTCGCTCTGATAGCCAACAACGGGTTTGTGCTAGAGCCAGTGTTTTTTTGGCCAGATGAGATTGCTGAGATCCACCAATATGCTGTAGAAAAAGATCATCTCGCGCGCCTAAAACGTTTTCCCAAGAACCAGGAGGCGCGCGAAGCAGTCGAAATCTTGAGAAAAGAAATGCTTGAACTTTTCGGTGAGTTTGGCGCGATTCACATGCAAATAGGAAAAACGTACAATTATCGTATGGGTATCGAACCATCAACAAGATCCCTGGTTGAGTCTCTAAAAAATGCTATCGATCCTCTCCATAAAGTAAATCCTAACTCACTGGGTCTAGATTAGCCGGACGTCATTTTCTAGGCGTCTCATCGGAATAAAACTATGTCAAAAAACGGAATATTGAAGGGTTATGTTGAAATACCGTGTACTCCCTCGCAAAGCATTGCGCGATCACAGATTCACTATCGAGAGAGCGGAAACGGTATCCCGGTTTTGCTCCTGCACCCCTCTCCCTTATCTTCTAAGTTTATGGAACCCCTCATAGACCTGTTTTCAAAACATGCCAGAACCATAGGCTGGGACACACCCGGCTATGGTCAGTCCGATCAGCTTCCCAACAAAGACTCAACCTTAAAGCCATATGTTTCAGCATTGCATGAATTTATAGGTGCACTAGGGTTAGATAGGCCGCTTATCTATGGCTCTGCGACCGGCGCTCAGATAGCCATTGAGTATGGTCGAGCGTTTCCCGAATATACTAGGGGCTTATTACTTGAAAATACCGCTTGGTTTTTCGACGAGGAACGAGATCAAATTATGTCATCCTACTTCCCTAGCCTCGAACCGAAGGAAGATGGAAGTCATTTCCAAATGGCTTGGCATATGGCGACACAACTCTACCGCCATTTTCCTTGGTATGACCAATCCACTGATACTCTCATTAACGAGCAAGGCGCACCACTGGACATCGTTCACCAGACGGCGATGCATTATCTTATTAGTGGCCGTAATTATGATGAAGCCTACCGTGCCGCATTCATGAACGAGAGACCCGAGCCACTTCAAGAACTAAGCGTGCCAACTATATTAGTGCTATGGTCAGGAAGCCTCCTGGCCAAGTATAGCAATAGACTAAAGGATGCAGAGCTGCCCGACAATGTAACTATTGAACTGGCCTTTGGAGGTACAGAAGATCGCTTTGATACATTAGAGATACTCCTTAAGCAGATGTTATTCAAACAGTAGTATTGGAGAGATATAAGCTTATAAACGAGACAATAAAGGAAGCACATGAGTAAAAATTTTCAAGTACAATTGGCTAGCTTTCCCGAAAGCATTCCAAGACCCAATGACTTCACATTAATAGAGACACCGATACCAGATCTCTCGCTCGATCAAGTTCTCTGTGAGACCCTGTACTTATCGCTGGACCCGTATATGAGAAGCCAAATTGCCGGTAGGCACATGTCTGGTTCGGTTGGAGTAAATGAACCCATGATAGGAGAAACAGTTAGCCGGGTAGTAATGTCAGAAAGCAAAGATTTCAAGCCCGGAGATATCGTGAGATGTTTTGGCGGATGGCAGCATTACTCAGCACATAACGCAAGCGCGCTGCAAATGGTCGCGGATACCATTGACCCAATGTCCTATGCTCTTTCAATCCTGGGCATGCCGGGCTTGACGGCCTATGCAGGAATTATCTGGCAGGCAAAACCCAAGCCCGGTGATGTCGTTGTCATTCCAGCTGCGATAGGCGGAGTAGGAGCAACAGCTGGGCAGCTGGCAAAGTTGCAAGGCTGCGTAGTAGTAGGGATAGCTGGTTCCGAGGAAAAATGTCAGTATGCAACAGAGGAACTAAGCTATGATGCCTGCATCAATCGCAAAACGGAAAACGTTTCAGACCGACTAAAAGAGCTTTGCCCCGACGGCATAAATGTGTTTTTTGATCTCGTCGGTGGCGAATTACTCCAGACAGCCTCTGAGCAACTTGCCATTGGTGCTCGTGTAATACTATGCGGGCTGATGTCAGAGTACAATAAAAGCACGCGGGCAGCGGGGCCAGCGCCAGGGCTTTGGATCAAAGCGAGAGCAATCATCTATGGCTTAGTGGTATATGATTTTGAGCATCGTCGAGAAGAATTTTTAAAAAATTGTATTCCATATGTCACACGTGGTGAACTAAAAATAAGAGAAGATGTCACCATGGGTTTGGAAAACGCACCAGAATCGTTCTGCCGTCTCATGCGAGGCGATAACTTCGGCAAGGCTCTGGTTAGAGTGGGCACCTAAACTACACCTCAACAAGTACCCATTGGATGTTAATTTTTTAAGTAACTACTTCCACCCAGCTTTTACTATACTAAGACAAAATGACATTGAAAAAAGTGCATCTGTCCAGCGTAGCATCATAGTTGACATATCAATAAGGAAACAGCTCCCTTGAGCGACAAGCATTTGGAAAACGCTGACCGACCAAGGTCCAACCCATTATTCTATTTGCTGGGTGCAATTAGCAGCCTCTCTCCTTTTGGGGTTGTAGTAATAGTACCCATAATTCCATTGATCGGGCTGGCATTTGATCAAGGTACTGAAAACCTTCAGTACCTTGCATCAGCGTACTTATTGGGCTTAGCATTGGGTCAACCATGCGCTGGGATACTATCTGACAAATTTGGAAGAAGGCCCCTCCTATTAGCAGGATTTCTGATTTTCATTTTATCAAGCATTGGTTTGGCCTTTTCTCCGAATCTCAGCCTAATGATCATTCTGCGTTTTATTCAAGCTGTCGGTGCAAGCGTTGGCAGCGTTATTGCTCGCGCCATTGCTCGGGACCTGTTTGAACAAGAAGAAGCGATCCAAGCCTTTTCTTTTATGTCTGCAGCAATGGGGATTGCCCCAATAATTGCTCCAGTAATTGGTGGGGCTGTAGCCCACTTCTATGGCCACCAAGGCGTATATCTTGTTACCGCGATAGTTGGAGCACTTGTATTGCATAGGGCCTGGAAGCACGTACCGGAAACCAGACCCAATATTGAAGAAGGTGCTCTTGAGCAATTGGATCAAAGAAGTATGTGGACCCTTCTCTCGTCCCCCAGGTTTTTGGGTTATACCGGTATTTTTGGATTTACACAGGGCACCTTCTTTTCATTTTTAGGGATTGGGGCTGCCATTTTTTCTGACTACTTTAGTATTGGAGCATTCGGGTTTGGACTGATTTGGGGATCACTAGCAATATTTTATGTTCTCGGTTCAACCCGCGTAAACCCTTTGGCAAAAAAATTCAGCAGACAAAAATTGACCAAGTTCTCTGTTTTAGCATCACTTGGGATAGCTTGGTCAGGTGTCTTAAGTCTTCAACTATTCGATGTCAACCTCTTGACCGTTCTATTACCGCTCGCTGGCCTTATGTTTTTTTCAGGCATGTTAATTCCCATGGCAATGTTTGGTGCTGTTGACCTCTTTCCCGAGATCAGCGGCACTGCATCAGGGATTTCAAGCTCTTGCGGCCTTGTGGCTGGAGGCATATTTTCAATAATTAGCGGAAACATCTATTCAAATGGCTACCAATATGTGGCGCTATTGAGTGCTGCAGCAACCATTTTCACCACTCTAAGCTGGCTAATTGTGCAATATGGGTCCAAAAAATATATTAATAACCAAACATAGCTATATCTATCCATCATTAGATGGATGAAGTCATTATCTTTTTGGCTATATTTTCTGCCGCGGCAGTCATTAGTAATGAGACGAAAAGCACTAACAAAACTATCGATAACTGTTTGTGAAAGAAACTGCACTTACTGAAACCAATGTTTCATCGTCTATGATGATTTGCGAAGTAAAATTCTTTCCAATACAAAACGCCACAGGAATCGATCATGCAATACTCAAATGAATTTATAATGATGGGATAAGAATTGGGCGGCGAAACTGACTATGGAAGAACCCCATTGCAGCGAGAACATTGGCTAGCCAGATACAGATATCAAATAATTGGCCACCACTTTGGGGTGGGTCAACATGCCATCGCGAGGGATATTGAGCTCAACGAAATCCCAATTCGGCTCTCTGGCGGGACCAATCATCTTCTCACTTGTCAATAGGTATTTCTGGCCAGTGCAATGCACAAAAGATCTTGGCAAGCCTTCCCATCCTCCGTTCTTCAAAACCAATTCATCTGTCCATTGCCTTGCCGGATGAGTGGTAATTAGTCGCTTCAATCTGGCCACAAGTCTCCCGTTAGTCGACGGCACAAGCATATCGACCGGATAGTCCTTCCACAAAACCATGCGGTATCCGTCTATAAAATGTTTTTGTCGAGCCTTCCACCAGTTTGGGAAATCGCCCGTCTTAGGGTCTCGAACGACGCCGGCCATCCGGCCTTCACGAGGCACCAGAGCATCGAAGAAAATAATTCTCTTTACTCGCTCGCGCATCCTGTCTGCAACACCTGTAATGGTGACACCTGAAAAAGAGTGTCCTACAAGTATAAATCTGTCCATCTCTTCCCAATAGATACTATTTTCGATGTCGGTAATGTGAGTCTCAAGTCCAACATTCGGGCTACTCAGATGCACGCGGTCTCCGCATCCAGTGCATGTCGGAGTCAATACCCGATGACCACGCGCCCTGAGAATTCTAGCCACATCTTTCCATACCCAACCTCCGTGCCAAGTACCATGAACAAGAACAAAGTTGCATGGCCTCAGTTTTTTAGTGCTACCTATGGAGGACTCGGCTGCTAGCCCAATCAGCGCTGGAGCCTTGATGATCGTTCTTCGCTTCATGGATCATATTCAGGCAAAGATGAACTTGTTTTTTTTCATGAAGGCAGCGACATCATTGGGCTTTCTTCCTAGAATATTCCGTGCGTCCGTCGACAATGATTCTAAAGCTCCATCCGCTATTTCAACAAATAATCTCGATACGGCGTCTACATGCCATGGGCTAGGGATGACTTTTGAGAGGTGGGCATGAAAGTCTTCATGCGACTGTTCATGATAGGTAATCTCTCTGCCCAGAACTTGAGATATTTGCCGCGCAACATCGTGAAAGTCAACAAGCATCTCACCACTCAGCCCAAGGATAGATGATTTTGCTGGAGTCTTCATAGCAACTCGAGCCGTTATCTCCCCGACGTCATCAGAATCAATAATACCTGTTTTTGCTTTCCCCAAAGGGAGTGAAAACTGATTTAAGGTCTTTATTGAATGCGCAAACAGCATCAAGTTTTGCATGAAGAAGTTGGGCCGGAGAAAGGTATACTTCAGACTCGTATCCTGAATGAATCGTTCTATCTTGTAATGGGACGCCGGAATCGGTGCAGTAGCATCTGGCCCCGCCTCCATTGATGATATTTTAACAATATGTTCAACCCCACTTGAAGCACTTTCACGTGCCACAAGGCATTCCGCTTCAAACTGATGTGCCCCATTTCCAGTCACCAATATTACTGTAGAAATATCCTTCAGCGCATTCTTCACTGCAGTGACTTCGCTAACATCACCAACAACTATTTCCGCACCGAGGTCTGCGGATTCCGTTGCTTTCTGATCGTCTCTAGTCAGCCCCCTAACGGAAAACCCATTATCCAGAAGATATCGAGCGGCACTTGAGCCAACTCTCCCGGTTATGCCTGTTACAAGGATCATTTCGTACCTCCTGTGAATGAGTTTACTGAAAAAGAAAAACTGGTGTATAGTAACTCAAGTCTGAGTCATGTCGGCTGAGCGACCTAACAATCTTATTATAACAGTACAAAATATTGCTATCACACATAATGCTATAAGCAGTTCCCATCCGGAATCGTAGCTTCCCGATGCGTCGCGCATCTTACCCACCACACGAGTTCCGACACCCCCGGCTAGTGAATCAATCATCACTATGGAAGCAAGTATTTTGCCATACGAGCCACCGGCAAAGTGTTTAGCCACCAACAGTTGGATTGTAGTAAATGTTCCGCTAAAACCAATGCCTGCAATAACAGCGTATGCAAGCAGGTAATTAATACTATCCGATGAAGCTAAACGAACAATGATCAATCCTATTGTAAGCAGGCAAATGGAACAAATCATGGATATTTCTTTATTCACATAGTCACTTAGCAAACCAAAACCGAACTTTCCGATTACCGAACAGGCAAAGAAAACAGAGAATACTTTTGGCAAAACCGAACCATCAATCCCAATGTCTTTTACGAGGTAAATTGATTGATGTTGTGTTAGCGCTACGATAGTAAACCACATAGCACCGGTGGCGAAGGCGAGCAGGTAGAAAGTGGGTGATTTGACGGCCTCCAGAAAACTTGGGCCATCCGAATGTTGCACAGGCAATCTTTCCCTCGACGCAGAGTCAGCTGTCTCATCGGCCTCTCTTGACCGGTCCGAGACCAAAAGTAGTAATGCAGGAACAGTCATCAGTGCCGCCGCTATCGACACGCCGCCAACTGCCTGACGCCAACCAAAGTTTTCTATGCCTGCGCCCAAAATTAATGGGAAGACAGCTCCGCCAAAACTGGATGACATCAGTAATAAGCCAGTTGCACGACCCCTCATATCATCGAACCACTTAGTGAGGATGACCATGCTGGCAGTAAGGCCGCAAAGCGATAGTGCCAAACCAAATATCAAATATAGTGTAACCATCTGCCAAAGGGCCGAAATGAAGGGGAGGCACATCAAACTCATAACAAGACCAATTACCCCCGCAAACATGACTCGACGGACAGGGAATCGATCAAAAAGCGCGCCTGCTGGAGGTGAAGTCACCGCGCCGAATATGAAGAACGCAGCAGCGGGCAAAGTCATCTGCGATGCCGACCATCCAAACTCCTCAATAAGCGGAGGATAAAGCAGCGGCAGTGTATGAACCGTAATTCCGTTGCTGGCGGCGTATATCAACATCAATCCTGCAACGACGAACCACCGTCTATACTCGTTAAATATCTCTTCCATAAACTTCATCGCCACTGCTTTTAATTTGGTTAGTTACATAGTCCTCACAATTTCCGTACTCATTCGTCGCTAGATTTTCGCAGTCCGCGGATCATAGTCCATCGCATTCCCGAGCCCTGAAGAGGGATTCATTGCCCGCTGTAAAGGATCATTATTCATGTATGACTCGGCTCGCGCCAAGGATATCCGCTGCATATGGTTCCCACGAGGCAATCGGGCTGACTGATATCGCTCGAGTGCGCTAGTCCAACTCTCTTGTTCCGCCTCGAAACATCTTGCAAGGATAAGAGCATCTTCAATAGCCATTGCGGCACCCATACCAAAAAAGGGTGACATAGGATGGGCTGCGTCTCCGAGTAAGCATACTCTGCCTGCTATCCATTTATCGAGAGGCTCCCTGCTGTAAAGAGCCCAACGCATGCATTTGTCTTTTGGTGTGGCCCGAATAACCCTAACCACATCTTCGTGCCACCCATCAAATTCCGCAGCAACTTGACTGACATCAGCGGGAGCACTCCAGCTCTCGCACAGAAAATCGTTTCTTCTCGCAATGGCAACATAGTTAATTAGGCTACCATGCCGAACAGGGTATCGAACAAACAATTTGTCGCTGGAAGAGTACGTTCCGAAGTGAGGATCAAAGGATATATCTTCAACAAACTGCCGCTCTACCAACCCTCTCCAAGCTACGAATCCGGTAAAGGTGGCGGGATCAGCAGAGAATAATCGCTCCCTTACGGCAGACCTGAGCCCATCGGCACCAATAACAATATCGCACGTTTCTAATTGACCCGATGCGAAACTGAGTTCCACTTGATCGGAACTTTGGGAAATGTCTTTGAGCTTATGTCCCAAGTAAATTGGTCCACCATCATCTTTTAAACGACTAACCAGTAAATCATACAGATCAGCCCTGTGGACCTGTCGGCTTACGATGACATTGGAATCATTCAGTTCTTGAGAGTCTCGGGGCTCATAGCCAAGTATCTCGCCAGATTCATGATGCATAGATCCCAAGTGCGGGCAAGGATTGTCCAGAGAAGCTAGCTGAGTACCGAGACCGAGTTCATCAAAGACGCGAGCAGCATTTTTGCTTATGGTAAGGCCCGCGCCAACTTCACCGAGTTCCTCGGCTTGTTCAAAAACCACAGCATTCAGACCTTGTTTTTTGAGCGCAATGGCCGCTGTTAGGCCTCCAATTCCGCCACCAACAATGCCAATCCTAAGGTCTAGCGGCATGGCCAAATTTTCCTTCTAAGGTCAACTCTTTGGCCACGCCTTGATATCACCTCAACTAAAAATCGGCCCGGATATCAACACCCCAAGTCAGGGGAGCTATCGGATATGCAGTATTAGGGCTCACTGTGGCCTTCCAATACTCCTCATCGGTCAGGTTCTTGCCCCAAAGCGAGATATTCCAGTTGCCGCCGTTAGGTGTGTAACTGATGCGCGCGTTAACAATCGGATCGGGATCAATAAGCGACCCGCCATTATTGGCAACCAGTGCGTATGACTCGTCTTCAATAGCCACGTCGCCACCAAAGCTCATTTCGCCCGATCCAACATTAGCACTCCAGAGGAACCCGAGATTAGCCTGGAATTCTGGAGCATTTTTCATCTTCTTAGCCTCACCACAAGCAATAGTGGGAACTCCTCCCGGACAGGTAGCACCATTCACCGTAATCGTGGCGGCCTGAAGCTCGGTGAGGCCATCATATTCGCCGTCATTTAGGCCAAGGTTTCCGAAGATCTCCAAATTATCCATAGGCTTGAACATGGCTTCAATTTCAATACCTTGAACAATTGCAGAGTTGAGGTTAAATCGAGTGAAGCCCAATCCAGGAACAGTTGCCCCGACCTGCAGGTCATCGTACTCGCTGTAGAATGCGGTTGCATTGAATCTCATTCGCCCATCCATCAGGTCGGAACGAATTCCTGCCTCAAATGAGGTAACTTCCTCTTCAGCTACATTGAGCATACACGACGTCGGGCCAAAACAATCCGGCGAAAAACCCGGTGTTTTGAACCCGGTAGCCAGCGAAAGGTACATAAAGATGTCATCGCTAACCTGATATTCTAGCTTTGCTGTATAGGTTTCATTAGTCATATCAATGGAGTCGCTATTGGTGAAACCAAACACTCGATTTCCCCCATCAAAATCGCGGGTTTCATCGGTATATCGAACGCCACCAACAAACGTAAGTTCATTGGTTAGTTCAAAAGCTCCTTGCGCAAAGAATGCCAGTGACTCGGTCTCGGTAACCGAAGTATGAAGAAATATGAAGGTCATCTCGAAGTCAACTTCTTCTTCCCAGTAGTACATGCCTGCGACAAAGTTAAAGGGACCATCGTAGTTTGATGAAATGGTGAACTCCTGACTCAATTGCTCCTGATCTGTCTTCTGCTGATAAGGGAAGCTTACAAACATGCTGGCATCATCCTCGAGCGTTCGATGCGCTGTCAAAGACATAAAATCAAGATCGCCAATCGTGCCCTCAATTCTCGCAGATGCCCCAAACATCTCAACATCACTTCGGTAACCCGTGAAACACCCCACTGATAGAAATCCTGCAGGAGTAAAACTTGAGCAAGTTGATCCTGGAGCAGGCTCAACCGTGTAGAGATCTTGATCCGCATCTGTTACAACAGATGGATCATCACTGTTATTAAAGGGGATAATACTAGCGGGTATCGGATCAGACTTATCGTTAACCTGATCGACCGTAAATGTTCCTGACCAGTCTTCGCTGAAATTAGTTCTCAGACTTGCTCTCAAGACGTTAATATCCTTGTCGCCGGCATCGCGTGCGTTACCAGAGAGATCACCGTTTGGCTTCAATGTTACAAATGCATCACGTTCCTTTTGCATGCCAGCAATTCGGACCGCCGTATCGTCGGACACCTGAAAGTTGAGCACCGCCTTGGCCATCTTTCTCCCGTCGCTACCCAATCCAGCGGTCAGACTCATTGAATCTTCATCCTGAGGACCAACACTGAACACTCTGACCGCTCCACCATTTGAGTTCCGACCAAACATAGTCCCTTGAGGACCGCGAAGAACCTCAATTTGCGCTATGTCTACCGCCTCAAGCAAGCCTCCAATCGTTCGCCCCAGGAAAACTCCATCTAGATAAGTGCCTACCGCCGGGTCTGGATTCCGCGAATCATCCTCTCCGATGCCCCTAATGAAAATTCGAGACGAGTTAGCAGGGCCCGTTCCATTGACGATGACGGCATTTGGCACATGTCGACCCACATCAAGCAGATTAGCTATGGACCTTGATTCGATAGCCGCACTGTCAATAGCTGACACAGCCACCGAAACCGACTGGATGGATTCGGCACGCCGCTCCGCCGTAACGATAATTTCTTCAAGCTCCCCTCCACTGCCGGCGCCCTGAGCACATGCAAAGTTTGCAGATACAAGAAAGAGTGTAAAGAATAAAATAATTCCAAATTTCATAAGCCCTGCCCCATTTTTGTTATTTTTCTGGGTCCTGCCCATTTTTGTTGTTATTCCTGCGCCCAGCAAGCCGATGAAACTTATTTTGGAATATAATCATATATAAATATAGCAATATAACAACAAAAACTTCAAGGACTTAGAACTAGTCAGAATGTTATTATCAGGCTATATCCGTCAGAGTGAGATCATTCATGAAAATAAAATTACAAAATTTATCATCGCTTGCATTTTTTTTAATAGTTTTAACAGGCTGTATTGATCAAAAAAATTCCCAAGCCCTCGAGGCAGAGGGAGGCAAATGGGCCAGTTTCTACAAAGCAGGGGATCTTGATGGACTGATGACTTTATACACCGAAAACGCCGTCGTTGCTTTGCATGGTCAACCAGCACTCTTCGGCAAAGACGCAATCAGAGACTATTTCAGGTCTCGCATTGGGAAAGCGGATGTTACTTTTGAGCTTGATTATGAGGTTCGAGAGTCTGACACAAATCTGGGTTATATCATTAGCAAATATTGGCTTGTCGCCAAAAATCGAGACAGTGGTCAGGTCTATCGAGATGCTGGCCGATCGTTGCTCGTGTATCGAAAAGAAAAGAACCAGTGGAAAATAGCCGCTGACATTGACCAATCAACTCCCGATGTCCGCTGGCCTTCACCCGCTGGATTGAATTAAAACCTTTTGCAAGTCAGGCTCTCTCGATGACGTCATTCAATATCGGATGTAGAGGAGCGGTTGGGAATGAGGCGGAATAACAGCGCACTCAAAAACAGGGGCATAATTCCGAAAAAAGTGAATGCAGAAGCCCAACCGAAAGACTCCACACCCTTGGGCAGCGCCAGAGGAGCAACCAACCAAGCCAAAGTTACAGCGAGTGATCCGGCGAGCCCAGTTGCCGTGGCGCGAAGATGTGTCGGGAAAAGCTCTCCAATCATTGGCATCCTTACAGCTTCTGAACCATATAAGAACATGATAGTAATGCCCAAACCAATCAGGAGCGTGTGGTTAGGTTCAGCTCGCCAAACCGTGTAGAAAAAACAACTCCCTCCCAATAAGACCCATACAATTAGCGTGTCTCTGCGGGTCATTAAAAACTGGCCAACGCTTGAAGCCAATAAATAGCCGATGGCTCCTATCGCATATGATCGACCAACAGTTTTGCCTGCTTCTGACAAAGAATATCCATATTCCTCAACAAGATATGTTGGCAAAAAATAAGAGGTGCCTCCAATCGCTAGACTTACAGAAAAGCTGCCGAGAAAACAGAGAGTCAGAGGTCTTCTGTGGTCAATAAAGAGTGCTTTTACAGAAAAGAAAAAATCCTGATCGTGCTCGGATTCAAGTCCCGTCGACGCATCCTCGTATCGTCCGCTCTCAGGAAGCAAGAGATAAATGAGGGGTGAGCACAACAACACAACAAAAGCCGGGTAGAAAGCGCTTCTCCATCCATAAGTATCGATAAAAGGCGTGATCACGGCAGCGGACAATGCAAATCCTAATGGATAACCAATCTGCAGAGTGCCCGCTACCAAGCCACGGTATTTGTTTGGCGCTGTCTCGATAACCATGGTGCTGGCAACAAGGTAGAGGCCTGCGCCGAGAGCAAAGCCAAGAATCCTTAATATCGTAAGCAGCGCGAGCGACTGCACAATCGAATGACATCCTACAAATAGAGCTGACAGACCAAGTGATGCTACCAGCAATTTTTTTCTTCCGAATCGGTCTGCAAGAACTCCAATGATGACCACAGCGAAACTCGCTGCCAAAAACGACGCAGAAAGCATATATCCGATTACAGTTAGATCGACATTAAACTCTGAGCGAATCCCAGGGATCGCGTAGCTAAACAATGATTGATCTGCCGTGGATAAAACGATAGCAATCAGACATAAAGAAAAGACGCGCACCGACCTTGACTGAAAATCGCCTCCATGCCTGCGCATATCAAGCGACATTGAATCTTCTCACGGCGCTTTATTTGCCAACATCGATTCGTGGGCCTCGCATGCTGCACTAATCTGTCGACGGGCCGCTCCTGCAGCAGGAAACCCAGCCTCGAGGCCCGCCAGGAGCATCACGCTTTCAATTTCTTCTACGGATATATTATGGAAAAGTGCAGCTCTGATAAAGTAACTTACGTCCAACTTTTGTGCAGTGCACACTGCGATCACGCAGAGAATTTTGGTTCTCAAGTCAGCACCATGAAGCTCCCAGACCTCGGGGGCAATCCGGCACATCAGGACTTTATTAAAATCTCCGTCATTTAGCTGCTCGCATAGCTCTTTCCCATAATCTGGCCCAAAGATATTTTTAAACATCTGTTTGGCACGCGTGATTTCATCATCCGAAAAAGTTACCATAGATTCATACTACAAAAAGCTTTCGATCTAAATTATAGAGACGCTCTGCACCACCAGCCGTAATCAACATTGTTTCTTCAAAGAACATGCCGCCCCATCCTATTTCATGCAACTCAAGGTCAATGTTCAAAACCATATTTTGTTCCACCGGAAAATCCCCCAAGTTACCCCCCGCTATGAAGGGAACTTCAATGTGGTCCAAGCCGATGCCATGAGTAAATGCTAGCTCAAAAGTAGGTAGGCCGTTTTCTCTTACCGAGCTGATGGTTTTTTCTCTAAATTTACCAGTCTCTACCCCGGGTTTTAAACTTTCATAGGCCGTTTCAATACCGCATTCGAAAGCGTGCCAGTAATCTCTCATTTTTTTTGAGGGCTCTCCAAGAACAACCGTTCGTTGGACATCGCCCATGTATCGATTCCATTTAAGCATGCTATCAAAACAGATTTGATCACCTTCTTTAATTGGATATGCGCGATTGGGCCTTCCTGCTCCAGCACTGTTTATGCCAGCACCATTGAAATTGGCGAACACCCGAGCCCCCTGTTCTGCAACGGAAACCTCATATGCTCTGTGAACTTCCTCCCAAGTCACTCCGGCCGAAATTGCGCTAATGGCCTTCTCAATCGATTTTTGGTTTTTGACCGCCGCCTCCCTTAAAATTTTGATCTCATCCGGTGTCTTGACCATACGGATTTCAATAAACAGATTAGTCGCATCAATCACATTCTCCGATGAAATCGACCCTTCTAACGCTCCCAAAAATCGAACGTCGTCTATCCCTAATTGTTTTGACTTGTCTAATCCCAACTCCTTTAAAGCTGAAATCGCTGCATCTGCTACTCCCACTAGAGGGTTGGGTCCCATTTGGCGGATCATTTGACGCAACTGAATATCCTCGGGATCCACAAGCTCATCCGCAAAAGTGTGCACCTTGAGCACGCCACCATAGGTTCCAAAGTAGTAGAGCTTCACATTCGGCATCCAAGTCGGTCGCTGAACAAGCACAGCAGCTTCAATCTCAGTAACGATAAGACAAGCATCCAATGTTGGGTCTCTTGGCAAAATTGCACACGCAACCCAGGGAACATCATACAGAAAGTCACTCTCGAAGCCGCTCAAGTAATAAACATTATTGGAGGTAACAGCCACTAAAGCATCTAGATTCTCCCTATCCATGATCGCATTAGCTCGATCTCTGTTGAGTAGCATAGTCGAGTTACCTGTATGCTGCGGCAGAGAGATAGCTACTAACCCTTGGTTCCCAGTCATCTACCTCCTTAAAAATACCGGTATACATGTCTGCTAAATAGACTAACCAAAGAGCCCCGCTTTGAGTACATACTGGTCCATGCCTTATCCCGGGTGGCCTTCCAATGTAGTAATCTTTGTAAAGCACAAGGTCTTCCTTAACATCTTGTTTTTTGTAATCGAATGTGTATCCAATGTAAGCATCACCGCTTATCAGGTATAGGCATTCATTGTGGGGATGATGCTCTGTCCCTGGATCGACGTATCCTGGCGACAGCGCAGTGAGCGCTACTACCTCGCCCGTCTTATTCTCTTTCCTGAGTGCCTTGGTTAGGACTCCAGCGGGACGATCCTGCTTGCCTGTCTTCGGATTGACCCAAGTAGACTTCTTAACGATATCCTTCATTGGATCCACCCATGGCATTTTCCAAGTGTCTGTGACCGCAACAAAGTCATCTGCATTGGGATCAATTTCGCCTTTCTTTTTGGGATAAAACTCAAACTTTCGATCGGAGAAAACTAGTACCCGTGCACCCGACTCAGAAAAGAAGTCATCTATTTCGCGCCCTGCTGGAATGTAGGTATACGAACCCACAGACATCAGTTTTTGGCCATTCCAGAAGGCTCCTTCCAAAACGTATATGTCGAGCGATGCTGCGTTATATCCAGATGGGGCGCGGAAGCCGCTCGGCATCGTCATTACAAAATGTTGACCCCCAGTTTTCTCCTCATGGCTACACTCCCGGGCCAGAACCCCCGGCATCCCCAAACAATATTCCTGCTCAGGCTTCACTGACATAACGTCTAAACTATCTACTCTCTTCATTCCCATAATACGACAACCCAAATATTGATCAATTGATAAACTAAGTTTGTTTTAACATCGCCAAATAATTTACCACAGCGGAGCAACAGTCCCTCGGCCTGGTAATCATACAATAAGTGCTTCCAGCACCCTCTATCGTAGCTATTTCTACGTCCTTTTTCAGCGCCAAGAAGTCGGAAAGAAGCCCTTCATAACTTGCAGATGTCAAATTAGAATCTGCATTCAAAGCACTGTCATTACCCATTAGCAGCATAGTGGGGCACTTAAGATTTCTTATATCACTTGTGAGATCTAGATTAGAATACGCATCTAAAACGTTTTTAATCGTGATTGGGTTCACATTTTCAACGTATTTCTTTTTGGCCCACTGCTCGTATTCGACTCCATCTGCACTGTAGAGAAGATCGGGCGGCAACACCACGCCCGCATACATTCTTGACAGCTGATCAACACCAAATACCGAGGCCACCCAATAAGACGCAGTGAAGATATCTTTCCATGTTTGATCAGATCGAATCCAGGGGTAAGTCACCAGTGCATTGGTGCGATCCGGATATTTTGATGCAAAGCGAACGCCGATTGCGGTACCAGTGGATGTGCACCATATGCTCGTTTTCTCTATGCCGGCATGATCCAAGACGGCCGCAAGGTCATCTACCCAAGATTCAACGCTGTATGGCTCCGTCATACTCCAGTCTGATTTCCCAACGCCTCGGTAGTGCCAATGAACCAACCTGTGGTGAGGTAAAAGGTACTGATTGCAAAATTCAAATTGATCATCTACAAGAGCAAATCCCCCAATCAACGTAATAGGGGATCCCTCTTCACCCAAAATCTCATACCATAAATTCGAGCCATTTCGTCTCACTGTTGCCATTTAATATGTCACTCCAAATAATTATAAATTGACTTAACGCCCTCGAGAGTGAACCCCATTGGCAGCCAATATCCACCCAACACCCTTTTTGGCTGCAGGGGGATCAGATCCTCGTTATCCGCATCCAAAAATCTTAAATCAGCATCCCCCTTTAGAATTTGGCCAAATTCTGTGTCGCTCATGACCATTTGGGTCAGATCATGGACCAAAGGTTTGCCCGTTCTCGGGAACGAGCAATCAGGAATATGTCTCTCACAAGTAAGCGGGAGACTGGACAGATAAAACCCCATATCCCCCATGGAGCGAGTTTCCTTTGGCGAAAATGATAAATCGATAATTTTTTCACCGTTTCTTGATACGGTTCTACGAATTGAGGAACCGATAGCACCTTTTTGGTTCATGGCAGGTAGTAAAGGATGAAGTCCGCTCTGCTCCAAAACTGCAAGTTTGGAGCATGCTCCAAGAAACCAACTCAGAACGACTAACCAATCCTTGTCAGCCCATTGGTAAGCTGAGTAGAGGGTCTCGACGCCATGAAGTCGACACGGAATTGCAATAACTGCGACATTATAGGAGGTTTGATACGGATTAATCGTAGCAGGTTGCGATCCAATCGGATAGCAAATTAGTTTTGGACTCCACAAAAATGCCTCACCCAATTTTTTTGAGGGTTGAAAAGGAGCTGGCAAATGCGCATTCAGCGCCTCTTCGTCTGCTTCAAAATGAATAAGCAATAAATCACCGCCAAACCTCCATGGGAGTTCAGGAACCAGCGATGTCTCTCCTTTCGGAGAGAAGGGTCTTGAGTATCCTTCAGTCATGCGCCGAGTTCCACCAATTCCCCCAAGGCATTCCGCTTTTACCACGACCATCCTTATAATTTTTAAGGTAAGAAGAAATGTGGTCATCTACCCAGTTTTCTCGGTGATATTGAAAATCTATTTCCTTCTCACCGCGACAAAACCACACTGCGCCTGAGACTGTTGCCTGCGGGCCATGCGGCCTGATCGTAGGCCTGAAAATATAACTACCTCCCGTCAGTCCCCCTGTAGTGCCCATCAAATAGTCACCTTGCACCAGCAATAGCTCCTCCCAAGTTTCATGGGCCTCCAACCTCGGATCTACCCAACCAGGCTCATGCCTCGTCATTAGAGTGTAAGCGGATGTTATCGGATCTTGTCGAACTAATCGAACTGACAAGCCGGGCACTACCTCATCCACCTCTCTTCCCTCATATGCAGGGGAGTCGGTCCAAGGTATGCTTGATGTATCAATAATTTGAAATTCATTACCTCCATTTTTCTCCACAACATCACCAATGTGCCACTGGGGAGAACCATTTGCCATCCAATATATGATAGCTCCTGATGAGGATGACATCGAATTAATAATCGAGCCTGCGCCGATGAACGAGTAAAAACCCCTAGTTAAGATTGAGTCATTAAGACGTAAATCACCAGATAAAATTAGCACCTCTAAATCTGAGGCAAATCTAACGCAATAGGGGTTGCACCATCCCGGAGTAGCCTCCACCAACATAGTGCATCCGGTCTGCGCATTCCCGCTCAAAACTTGAGTCCTCAGCCCGGGATTAGGATTTCCAAAATCGTTGCCCTGAATGGACAATTCATTAATTTGGACAAATTCAATATGTTCTCTGCTCGCTGATATCATGCCATCGTTGGCGCAGATTGATAGACCTCTTGCAGCACCCCTATAGTCATTTCGGCATTGGGAAAACCGAATTCCAAACCCGTCAAAAGCAAGATCTCCTCGATTTCCACTTGAGGTATTTTGTGCGCATAAGCCATTTTAATAAAAAATTCTAC
>MDTD01011858.1_pt1 | contig 17686 bp, 15 predicted proteins | sample 811221 | NCBI WGS metagenome assembly MDTD01 (sample SAMN05326646, study PRJNA326480) | marine metagenome | isolation source: seawater | place: Pacific Ocean: South West | collected 2011 | reverse complement strand
CGCCACCGTGCGCAAGATCCGCCAGAACCTGTTCTGGGCCTTCATCTACAATGTCGTCGGCCTGCCGCTCGCCGCCTTCGGCCTGCTGACGCCGGCCTTCGCCGGCGCGGCAATGGCGCTCTCCTCCGTCTCCGTCGTCACCAATGCCGCGCTGCTGCGGCGCTGGAAGCCGCGCGCGGGCTGAGCCTCTTCGCCTCCGGCAAAACAGGTCTTCGCGCTTGCCAGTGCGGCTCCCGGTTTGTCATACAAATGGGAGCCGCATTTTTCCTATTCCTGCCGGAGACCCTGCAATGTCCGCGAAAGATCCCAAAAGCCTGCGTTCGCGCGCCTGGTTCGACGACCCGGCCGATCCCGGCATGACCGCGCTCTATATCGAGCGCTACCTGAACTACGGGCTGACGCGCGAGGAGTTGCAGTCGGGCAAGCCGATCATCGGCATCGCCCAGACCGGCTCGGATCTCTCCCCCTGCAACCGCCATCACATCGAGCTCGCCAAGCGGGTACGCGAGGGCATCCGCGAGGCCGGCGGCATCTGCTTCGAGTTTCCCGTGCATCCGATCCAGGAGACCGGCAAGCGACCGACCGCATCGCTTGACCGCAACCTCGCCTATCTGGGGCTGGTGGAATTGCTGCACGGCTATCCGATCGACGGCGTGGTGCTAACCATCGGCTGCGACAAGACCACGCCCGCCTGCCTGATGGCGGCGGCAACCGTGAACATTCCGGCCATCGCGCTCTCCGTCGGGCCGATGCTCAACGGCTGGCACCGCGGCGAGCGCACCGGCTCCGGCACCATCGTGTGGAAGGCGCGCGAGATGCTCGCCGCCGGCGAGATCGACTACGCCGGCTTCATGGACCGGGTCGCCTCGGCCGCGCCCTCGGTCGGCTATTGCAACACCATGGGCACGGCAACGACGATGAATTCGCTCGCCGAGGCGCTCGGCATGCAGTTGCCGGGTGCTGCCGCCATTCCCGCCACCTACCGCGAGCGCGCGCAGGTCTCCTATGAGACCGGCAAGCGCATCGTCGACATGGTCTGGGAGGATCTCAAACCCTCCGACATCATGACCCGCGCGGCCTTCGAGAACGCCATCGTCGTGAACTCCGCCATCGGCGGCTCGACCAATGCGCCGATCCACCTCAATGCCATCGCCAGCCACCTCGGGGTGCTGCTCGACAATGACGACTGGCAGGAGGTCGGCCACGACGTGCCGCTGCTCGTCAACATGCAGCCGGCCGGCGAATATCTCGGCGAGGACTATCACCACGCCGGCGGCGTCCCGGCGGTGATCGCGGAGCTGATGAAGGCGAATGCCCTGCCGCACCCGCAAGCGCTCACGGTCAATGGCCGGAGCCTTGGCGACAATTGCCAGGACGCGGAAAACCTCGACCCGCGCGTGATCCGCCCGATGTCCGACCCGCTGGTCGACAAGGCCGGCTTCCTCAATCTCAAGGGCAATCTCTTCGACAGCGCGATCATGAAGACCAGCGTGATCTCGAAGGAGTTCCGCGACCGCTACCTGTCGAACCCGGACGACCCCGACGCCTTCGAGGGCCGCGCCGTCGTCTTCGAGGGACCGGAGGACTATCACGCCCGCATCGAGGACCCGGATCTCGACATCGACGAATACTGCCTGCTGTTCATTCGCGGCTCGGGGCCGATCGGCTACCCCGGCGGCGCGGAGGTCGTCAACATGCAACCACCGGCGGCGCTGATCAAACGCGGCATCCACGCCATGCCCTGCATCGGCGACGGCCGCCAGTCCGGCACTTCCGGCTCCGCCTCGATCCTCAACGCCGCCCCCGAGGCCGCCGCCGGCGGCGGGCTGGCGCTCCTGAAGAGCGGCGACCGGGTGCGCATCGACCTGAAAAAAGGAACCGCCGACATCCTGATTTCGACGGACGAACTGGAAGAACGCCGCAAGGCGCTCGCGGCCGCCGGTGGGTTCAAATACCCCGATCACCAGACCCCCTGGCAGGAGATCCAGCGCGCCCTCGTCGAACAGTTCGACGAGGGGATGGTGCTGAAGGGCGCGACGGCCTATCGCGATATTGCCCACACAAGGGGCATCCCGCGCCACAACCATTGAGCCTCGCGCCGCCACCTGCGACAAGAGGTCGGTGGCGGCGCATTTTTGTTGACGATTACGTAAGCGTCATGTTTGGTTGCCACGATCACTCATGCCCGTGCGGGCATCAACCGGGAGACCAGACATGGCATTGAACGAACTCACCGAAAAGATCCGCGGCAAGGTTGCGGGCGGCGGCATTTCCGACACGGTGAAATTCGATTGCGGCGAAGCCGGCGTGATCTTCGTCGAGGGCGCCGACGTCTCCAACGAGGACAAGGACGCCGATTGCACCATCCGGATCTCGGAAGATAATCTGGAAAGCCTGCTGGCGGGCGAGCTCAATCCGACCACGGCCTTCATGACCGGCAAGATCAAGGTCGACGGCGACATGAGCATCGCCATGAAACTCGGCAGCATCGTCTGAGACTAGCGGATGCCCGCGCCAGCCGCGCGGGCCGTTTCCTCGCGCTCTCCTCTTGACGCCCGGCGACGGGTGGCCTTCGTATGGGGCAGGAGACGACAGCAGGGAGACGCTGGAATGGTACATGTGCTGGTGACGGGGGCGGCCGGCATGCTCGGCCGCAAGCTCGTCGAGACACTCGCGCGCGGCGGCCTGCTCGGCGGGCGCGAGGTCACCCGCATGACGCTGTCGGACATGGTGGCGCCGCAGCCGCCGGACACGCTTGCCATGCCGGTGACCAGCATCGCCGGCGACTTCTCCCGCCCGGGCGCGGCCGAAACCCTTGTCGCGCACAAGCCGGACGTGATCTTTCATCTCGCGGCCGTCGTGTCGGGCGAGGCGGAAGCCGAGATGGAGAAAGGCTACGAGATCAACCTCGACGGCACGCGCCGGCTGCTCGATGCGATCCGCGACATCGGCGGCGGCTATTGCCCGCGCGTGGTCTTCGCCTCGTCGCTGGCAGTCTTCGGCGCGCCGCTGCCAGACCCCATTCCCGACACCCACCACCTGACGCCGCTGACTTCCTACGGCACCCAGAAGGCGATGTGCGAGCTGCTTCTGGCCGACTACAGCCGCCGCGGCCTGATCGACGGCATCGGCATCCGCCTGCCGACCGTGGTCGTGCGCCCCGGCCGCCCCAACAAGGCTGCCTCCGGCTTCTTCTCCGGCATCATCCGCGAACCGCTGAACGGCGAGGAGGCGATCCTTCCGGTCGACGACGACACCGCCCACTGGATCGCCAGCCCGCGCGCCGCCACCGGCTATCTCATGCATGCCGCAACCCTCGACACGCAGGCGCTCGGCGCCCAGCGCAACCTGACGATGCCGGGCCTGCGCATCACCGTTGCCCAGGAAATCGAGACGCTGGCCCGCATCGCCGGACCGACCCGCACGCAGCTGATCCGCCGCGAGCCGGATCCGGTGATCGCCCGCATCGTCGCGGGATGGCCGCGCAGTTTCGACGCCGCCCGGGCCGAGGCGCTCGGCTTCCAGCCGGACCCCGATTTCGAGACGGTGGTGCGCGCCTATATGGAAGACGCCGGCATCGGGTCGGATGCGGTGCTGACGCCGACCTCCGGCGTTTGACGACGGGCCGGGCGCCTTTTGCATTGATCGCAAGGCCGGCAGGCGGCCAATATGGCCGGATGAGGAAAGACCCGCAGGCGCCCTACGAACGATCCCGGCCGGCCGCCGCGCCGGACACCGCGGCACAGGCGCTTGCAACCGCGGCCGAACTGCTGCGGGCCAGCGGGCCGGACCATGTCACGGTCACGGAGATCGCCCGGCGCCTCGGCATGTCCCATTCCAACATCTACCGCTTCTATCCCAGCAAGGCCGCGCTGCTGGAGGCGGTGATGGCCGCCTGGCTGGGCGAGATCGAGACGGCGCTCGATGGCGCCATCGCCTCGGTCTCCGAACCGGCGGACAGGCTCGCCGCCTATATCCTGGCCCTGGGCGACGAGATGGGCGCGCGCGCCGGTGAAGACCCGCAAGGCTTCGCCGCCTATGCCGCCTTGTCGGAGCGAGCGGTCGAGGCGATGGGCGCGCATGCCGATGCCTGCCGGGCGCGGATCGAAGCCGTTCTAGCTGAGGGCGTGGCGCAAGGGGTGTTCGCCACAGGAGACGCCGCCGCCGCGGCAAGGGCGATCGACAACGCCACGCTCTGCCTGCGCCATCCCGCGCTTGTGCGCACGGCGCGGGCGCCGGCCTCCGCGGAGGAGGCGGAGGACCTTGTCGTGCTGCTGCTTGAAGGCATCCGCGCCTGAAGCGATCGCCCGCAAAGGCTGCTCAGCCGTCGATGTTGGCGGTCTGCGCGGCACTGATGAGATCGGCGCCGATGCCGACCTCGAACAGGTCCCACACCGGTTTCATCGCCGCGACCCACGCCTTGCGCTGCTCCGCGTTGAGCATGCGGATTTCCGTCCCCGCATCGATGATCCGCTGCCGGTTCGCCGCTTCCTTTTCGGCAACGGCGGCGTTGGTGATCGCGGTCACCTCCTCGATGATCGTCAGCAGCTGGTCGCGCACATCCGGATCAAGCCCCTTCAGCCAGGCATCGGAGGTGACGAGAAGATAAGCGAGAAGCTGGTGATTGGTCTCGGTGACGCCGTCCTGCACCTCGTGGAATTTCTGGGTGTAGATGTTCGACCAGGAGTTTTCCTGGCCGTCGACGACACCGGTCTTCAGCGCGTTGTAAACGTCCCGGAATGCAAGCTTGCGTGCGCTCGCGCCCACCGCCTCGATCATCGCCACCGCCACATCGGAGGTCTGCACCCGAAACGTCAGCCCCTGCGCATCCTCGGGAATGAGCAAGGGCCTGTTGGCGGAAAACTGCTTCAGCCCCGAGGTCCAGTAGCCAAGGCCGAGAAAACCGACATCGGTCATGGCGGTGAGCAGGCCCCGGCCGGCCTCGCTGCGCGTGAACCGCTCGACCGCCGCAAGGTCCTGAAACAGGAACGGCAGGTCGAACAGACGGAACTTGAGCGTATAGGCCTCGAACTTCGACAGCGACGGCGCGGCGAGATGCACGTTGCCCAGAAGCAGCGCCTCCATCACCTTGTCGTCGTCGTAGAGGCGGGAGTCGGGAAACACCCGCATGCAGGCCTTTCCGTCCATTTCCGCGTTGACGCGCTTCGCCAAGAGCGTCGCCGCATCGCCCTTGGGATGCCCGCTCGCCGACACCACGTGGCTGAACTTGATGACCGTCTCGCCGCTCTGGCACTCCTCGGCAACCGCCGGCGCGGCGATGGCGAGACTGGCGGCCGCAACAGCGATCCTCGCGAAAGCTTTCATGGACGTCCTCCAGGATACGGGGCGGGCCGCCGGCCACACCAGGGCGGCTGGTCGCGCGCCGATCACGCCCGCCGGTCCGCGCGGATCATGTCGGCCGCCTTTTCGGCGATCACCATGGTCGGGGCCGCCGTGTTGCCGGATGTGATGGCCGGCATCACCGAGGCATCGGCGACGCGCAGGCCAGAAAGCCCGCGCAGCCGCAGCCGCTCGTCGACGACAGACCCCTCGTCCGCGCCCATGCGGCAGGTGCCGACGGGATGAAAGATCGTGGTGCCGATATCGCCCGCAGCGCGCGCCAGATCCTCGTCGCTGTTGACCGCCGACCCCGGCAGATGCTCCACCGGCCGATAGCGCTCCAGCGCCCTGGCCTGCATGATCTTGCGGGTCAGGCGGATGCTGTCGGCGGCGACCTTGCGGTCGCCTTCCGTCGCCAGATAGTTGGGGCGGATTTCCGGATGGGCGCGCGGGTCCGGCGAGGTGATATGCACATGCCCCCGGCTTTCCGGGCGCAGGTTGCACACGCTCGCGGTGATCGCCGGGAAAGGGTGCAGCGGCTCGCCGAAGCGGTCGAGCGACAGGGGCTGCACGTGGTACTCGATGTTCGCGGTCTCGAACGCCGGGTCGGACCTGGCGAAGACGCCAAGCTGGCTCGGCGCCATCGACATCGGACCGGAGCGTTTCAGCGCATATTCGGCCGCGATCTTGGCCTTGCCGAACCAGCTTGCGGCGAGCTGGTTGAGCGTGGTGGCGTTCTCGACCTTGAAGACCGTTCGGATCTGCAGGTGGTCCTGCAGGTTGGCGCCGACGGCGGGGCGCTCGCACAGCGGCGCGATGCCATGGCGGGAGAGCACCGCCGGATCGCCGATGCCGGAAAGCTCCAGCAGCTGCGGCGAGCCGATGGCGCCGGCCGACAGCACAAGCTCGCCGTCGACATGCGCATGCGCGGGCTCGCCATCGAGCGTCAGCGAAACGCCCGAGATCCGACCGTCCGCGATCTCCAGCCGCGACACCTGCGCCTTGCTCAGGACCCGCAGGTTGGGACGCGACGCCGCCGGGCGCAGGAAGCCCTTGGCCGCCGTCCAGCGCACGCCGCCGCGCTGCGTCACCTGAAAATAGGACGAGCCGAAATTGTCGCCGCCGTTGAAGTCCTCCACCTTGGGAATGCCGACTTCCTCGCAGGCATCGCGCACCGCATCGAGGATCTCCCAAGAAAGCCGCTGCTTCTCGACGCGGGTCTCGCCGCCCTGGCCGTGCAGCTCGTCGGCGAGCGCGTAATGGTCCTCACCGCGCCTGAACAGCGGCAGCAGGTCGTCCCAGCCCCAGCCGGTCAGCCCCATCTGGCGCCAGCCGTCATAGTCGCGCGCCTGTCCGCGCATGTAGATCATGCCGTTGATCGACGAACAGCCGCCGAGCACCCGCCCGCGCGGATAGGACAGCGTGCGCCCGTTCAGCCCGGGATCGGGCGCGGTCTTGTAGCCCCAGTCGGTGCGGGGATTGCCCATGCAATAGAGATAGCCGACGGGGATGTGGATCCAGATGTAGTCGTCCTTGCCACCCGCTTCCAGGAGCAGCACCCGCACGTCGGGATCGGCGGAGAGGCGATTCGCCAGCACGCAGCCGGCGGATCCCGCCCCGACGATCACATAGTCCCAGTGCCCAAGGTCTTGCATTGATCCTCCCGACCCGTTTGAGGGTATAGGAGGCACAGTGCCGCGCCGCTGGTCAAGGCCGACGACCGGCGATGCGTCCGCGCGCCACGGCGCAGGGAGGATGTCCTCAGACGCCCGCCCCCTGACGCTCGGCATCGCGCACGGCATGCTCGATCTCGTCGACCAGGGCCGGCTCCAGACCGAGCCGCGCGGCCAGCATCTGCAGATAGGCCTTTTCCGCCGCATGATCGGGATCGATGGCAAGCCGCGAGGCGGCGTAGATCTCCGCCGCCGCTTCCGGGCTGCTCGCCCCGGCAACGACCTTGTCGAGGTCGAGCGGCGCGCGCAGCTCGTCCATCAGGAAGGCCTTTGCCTCGCTGTCGAGCCCTGCCTCGTCGATCTTGTCGAAGATCCGGTCCTGCTCGTCGCGGTCGATATGACCGTCCGCCTTGGCGGCCGAGATCATCGCGGTGAGAAGCGTGACGGCGAACTGGTTCTCGCCGCCGGGCTGACGGGCCGGATCGAAGGCGGTGCCGCGCGGTGCCTCCAGCGGGATCGGCTCGTCGCGGGCCGGCGGCTGCGTGCCCTGCTGGTTGGCGCGGTAGCCCTGATAGGCCTTGTAGGCAAGGCCTGCGACCAGCGCCATGCCGCCATAGGTCACAGCCTTCTTGCCGATCTTGCGGCCGCTCTTGGTGCCGAGCAGAAGCCCCGCCAGACCGCCGGCCAGCGCACCGCCGGCCAGCCCGCCGGCATTTCCGCGCACATAGTCCTGCCCGCGTGCCAGATAGTCGCCGCCGCGACCGCTGCCGCCCTGCTGGCCGCCGCCAGCGCCTGATCCAAGGAACTCATCCAGCAAACGTTTCGCGTCGAACATAGTGGCGTCTCTCCGGTCTTGCGGGGTCATCGGTCCTGAAATGGGGACGGCAGGCGCAAGGCGCAAGCGGGCACTCACCCGGCAGTTGCGAAAGGCAGCAGATTGTCGTCCTTCAATGTTTCCATGGCGATGGAGGAGCGCACGTTGCGCACCGAATCATGCGGCAGCAGATCCTCGTTGATGAAATCGGCGAGCGCCGCCAGATCGCGCACCACGACCTTGAGCAGATAGTCCATGTCGCCGGTCATCACATGCGCTTCCTGCACTTCCGCCAGGCCGCGCACCAGATCCTTGAAGCGACGCGCGTTCTGCCGGCTGTGCGCATCGAGCGCGACACCGACGAAGGCCACCACCGTGAAGCCCACCGAGGCGGGATCGATATCGGCCCGGTAGCGGCGCAACACGCCGGCCTCCTCCAGCCGCTGCCGGCGGCGCGACACCTGCGATGCCGACAGGCCGATCCGCTCGCCCAACTGCTGGTTCGTGACCGCCGCATCATCCTGCAGCGACGCGAGGATCTTCGTATCGAACCCGTCAATCTCGATCATTGGATGCACCCTTGGCCTTTCTCATACACATTTTGTGCATCACACGCCGCAAGGCAAGCGCCTTTGCACACATCGTGCGCGTCCGATCTGGCACACTTGGGGAAATGTTCGCAGTCACGAACGCATTCGAGGAGGACATCATGGGACCCTTTCCGCACGACGCGCCCCCGGCGAAGATCACCGACGACAACCCGGCCGGCACCGACGGCTTCGAGTTCGTCGAATTCGCCCATCCCGAGCCGGAAAAGCTCGACGCGCTGTTCCGCCGCATGGGCTATGTCCCAGTCGCGAAACACAAGTCCAAGGCGATCACGCTCTATCGCCAGGGCGACATCACTTATGTGCTGAATGCGGAGCCGGGCTCCTTCGGCATGCGCTTCGTCGACGAACACGGCCCCTGCGCCCCGTCGATGGCCTGGCGTGTGGTCGATGCCAAACACGCCTTCGATCATGCGGTCGCCAAGGGCGCCACGCCCTATGAGGGCGACGACAAGACGCTTAACGTTCCGGCCATCGTCGGCATCGGCGGCTCGCTGCTCTATTTCGTCGACAGCTACGGCACCAACGGCACGGCCTATGACGCGGAATTCGACTGGCTGGGCGAGCGCGATCCCAAGCCCGAGGGCGTCGGCTTCTATTACCTCGACCATCTGACCCACAACGTCTATCGCGGCAACATGGACAAGTGGTGGGACTTCTACCGCGACCTGTTCAACTTCAGCCAGATCCACTTCTTCGACATCGACGGCCGCATCACCGGCCTCGTCAGCCGCGCGATCACCTCGCCCTGCGGCAAGATCCGCATCCCGCTGAACGAGTCCAAGGACGACACCAGCCAGATCGAGGAATACCTGAAGAAGTACAAGGGCGAAGGCATCCAGCACATCGCCGTCGGCACGGACAATATCTATGATTCCACCGACCGGCTGGCCGACAACGGCCTGAAGTTCATGCCCGGTCCGCCCGACACCTACTACGAGCGCTCGCACGAGCGCGTGCAGGGCCACGACGAGCCGATCGACCGGATGAAGACGCACGGCATCCTGATCGACGGCGAAGGCGTGGTGAACGGCGGCACGACCAAGATCCTGCTGCAGATCTTCTCCAAGACCGTCATCGGCCCGATCTTCTTCGAGTTCATCCAGCGCAAGGGCGACGAGGGCTTCGGCGAAGGCAACTTCCGCGCCCTGTTCGAATCGATCGAGGAAGACCAGATCCGCCGCGGCGTGATCGGCGCCGACGCGGCCGAGTAACCGCGGTCCTCATAAGGGCAAAACAAAAAGGGCGCGGCCATGGCCGCGCCCTTTGGCGTTTCGCTCCCTTGCGAACGCGTTCAGCCGTTCGACCGGCCATAGGCCTTGAGCGTGTCGAGGAAGGATTTCGCCCAGGCCGCGGCGTCGTTTTCCTGGATGCGGTCGAAGATCGCCTGCCAGCGGTCGCGCCGTTCGTCGAGCGGCATGTTGAGCGCGGTCTGCAGCGCGCCCGCCACCCCTTCGGCCGAATAGGGATTGACGATCACCGCCTCCGGCATGCCTTCCGCAGCGCCTGCAAAGCGCGACAGCACCACGACGCCCGGATCCTCCCCCCGCTGGGCCGCGACATATTCCTTGGCGACGAGGTTCATCCCGTCGCGCAAGGGGGTGATCAGCGCGACCCGGCTTGCCCTGTAGATGCCGGCGAGCGCGCGCCGGGTGAAGCCGCGCGTCATGTAGCGGATCGGCGTCCAGTCCAGATCGGCGAAACGGCCGTTGATATGCCCGGTCAGTTCTTCCAGCTCGCTGCGGATCTCGGCATAGGCGTCGAGCTCGGAGCGCGACGGCGGCGCCACCTGCATCAGGCTGACCCGGCCGCGGTTCTCCGGATAATCCTCCAGCAGCCGCTGGAAGGCGCGGAAGCGCTGCGGCAGGCCCTTGGAATAGTCGATCCGGTCGACGCCGATGATCTGGTGACGGCCGGCCAGGAGTTTCTCGATCCGGTGGGTCTGGCGGCGCGCCTCCACGGTCGTCGCCTGGCGCGAGAAGCCGGCCGCATCGATGCCGATGGGAAAGGCCCGTGCGGCAACCGTTCGGCCGTCGGCGATCAGCGTCTCGTCCGGGCCTTCCGGCACGCCCAGTTCCTCCACGACGAAGCGGCGGAAGTTGGCGGCATCGCGCGTCGACTGGAAGCCGATGACATCATAGGCGAGCATCCGACGGGCGAGCGTCGCCGCATTCGGCAGCGCCGCCAGCACTTCCGGCGCGGGAAAGGGAATATGCAGGAAGAAGCCGATGGGGTTGTTCACCTCCATCGCGCGCAGCTCCGCCCCGAAAGACAGATAGTGATAGTCGTGCACCCAGATCACGTCGTCCGGTTCGATCAGCGGCCGGAGCCGCGAGGCGAAGCGCTCGTTGACCCGCCGGTAGCCCTCCTCCAGACGCCGGTCGAAGACGGCGAGATCCAGCCGGTAGTGCAGCACCGGCCAGAGCGTCTTGTTGGCGAAACCGACATAGAATTCATCATGGTCGGCCTGGGTCATGTCGAGCGTCTTGAGCGCGACCTTCTTGGTGCCGCCGGTCTTCAGGTTGCCGAAGGTGCCTTCCTCGGAAATCTCGCCGCTCCAGCCGAACCAGATCCCGCCGGTCGCGTTCAGCGTGTCGACCAGGGCCACGGCCAGGCCGCCTGCCTGCCCGGTGTCCTTCAGCGGACCGACACGATTGGAAACGACCACCAGGCGCGACATGCTTTTCTCCTTGTTGGCCGCCGCCCCGGACTGCGCCGGAGCTTCGCGGCTTAGACCAGACTGTCCCAGCCATCCGACAGGCGCATCGCGCCATTGATGATGCCGACCATCGAATAGGTCTGGGGAAAATTGCCCCACATCTCGCCGGTCTGCGGCGTGGTGTCCTCCGACAGCAGGCCGAGATGGTTCCGGCAGGCGAGCATCGCCTCGTAGATCTCCCGCGCCTCGTCCTTGCGCCCGATCCGCGCCAGTGCGTCGATGTACCAGAAGGTACAGATGTTGAACGCGTTTTCCGGCGCGCCGAAATCATCCGCCGCATGATAGCGGAACAGGTGATGACCGCGCTTCAAGGTGTCGCCGATGCGCTCCACCGTGGCGATGAACCGCGGGTCCTTCGCCGGCAGGAACCCGACCTCCGCGATCAGCAACAGGCTGGCATCGAGATCATTGCCCTCGAAGCTCTCCACGAAGGCGCCGACCTTGTCGTTCCAGCCGCGCTTCAGGATCGTGGCGCGGATCTGCTCCGCGCGCTCGTGCCAGAGCCGGGCGCGTTCCTCGCGGCCGAACTGCCGGGCGATCTTGGCCAGCCGGTCGCAGGCCGCCCAGCACATCAGCGACGACGAAGTGTGAACCCTTGCGCGGGTGCGAAGTTCCCAAAGACCCGCATCCGGCTGGTCGTGGAGCGCAAAGGCGCGCTCGCCGATGGTCTCCAGCCGCTCGAAATCGTCGACGCCCGGCTGATGCAGCAGCCGCTTGTCGAAAAACGCCTGCGACGCGCCGAGCACGATGTTGCCGTAGACGTCGTGCTGGAAATGCTCATAGGCCTGATTGCCGACCCGCACCGGCCCCATGCCGCGATAGCCGGGCAAGTCGACGGTCGTCTCCGTCAGCGTCTTTTCCAGGGCGATGCCGTAGAGCGGCTGGACGTGATCGCCATTGGTCATCGAGGCGATGTTGTTGATGTAACGCAGATAATTCTCCATCGTCTCCATTTCGGAGAGGGAGTTCAGCGCGCGCACCACGAAGAAGGCATCGCGCAGCCAGCAATAGCGGTAATCCCAGTTGCGCTCGGTGTTGGCGGCTTCCGGAATGGAGGTCGTCACCGCCGCGACGATCGCGCCGGTCTCCTCATAGGTGCACAGTTTCAAGGTGATGGCGGCGCGAATGACCGCCTCCTGATACTCCAGCGGCAGCCCGAGACGGCGCGTCCAGGTGCGCCAGTAGTGGGTCGTCTGTTCCTCGAACTCGCGGCATAGGAGGTCCGGGTGGTTGGTCAGGCTTTCGTCGGGGCCGAGATAGAAGGACAGCGGTCCGTCGATCAGGAAGGCGGTCTCGTCGCGCACATAGGTAACGGGCGCATTGGTGGTCAGCCGCAGCGTCAGGCCGTTGGCGACGAAGCGCACGTGGTTGGACCCGAAGGTGATCTCCGGCTCGCGCGATCCATAGGCGAAGCGCGGACGGCAACGCACGCGAATGCGCGGATGACCGGCAAGGACCCGCACCCGCCGCACCAGCGCATTGGGCCGGAACATCCGGCCCTTGGCCTGAAACCGCGGCGCGAAATCGGTGATCTCGATGGCATTTCCCGACCCGTCGAACAGCCGCGTGACGACGACGGCGGTGTTTTCGAGATAGGCCTGCTCGCTGCGCACCACGCCCTCGAGCTCTATGGCGAAGGCGCCGTCGCCCTCCTCCCCGCGCGTACCGAGCAGGGAGTGAAACACCGGATCGCCGTCGAAGCGCGGCAGGCAGCACCACACCACACGGGCCATCCGGTCGATCAGGCCGGCAAAGGAGCAGTTGCCGATGATCGCGAGATCAAGGGACTGGGGAGGCGTTGGAATCATTCACAAGCCCTCTTGGGGATGAACATGGGAGGGAAGGCCGCCGGCCAGCCACCGATGAACGTCGGCAACATCGGCGAGGCGAAACCGGGCAAGGCTCTCCGCGCCGCCGACCTTGATGCCGAAGCCGCCAATCGCTTCCGTAGCGCGAATTCCGTCCTCGTCGGTGGTGTCGTCGCCGACGAACACCGGCGTGCGCCCGGCAAAGGGCGGCCGGTCCATGAAGGTGGTCACCGCCCAGCCCTTGTCGCGATAGGCGGGCTTCGCCTCGACGACCATCTTGCCGCGCACCAGGTGAAGATCGGGAAGCTCGGAAATCGCGTCCTGCATCACTTCCAGCACCGCCTCCTCGCAATCGGGCGCGATCCGGTAGTGCACGGCAAGGGCAGCGCCCTTGTCCTCGATGGAAACACCCCGCCCCGTCAGACCGCTTCCTGCGAGCGCGGCCTTCAGGATCGCAAGCTCGGGTCCCACCGGCGCGCTGTCGATCCCGTCCTCGGCATGAAACCGGGTCTGCAGGCCGTGAAGACCGGCTGCGGGCAGCTGCAGGGGCGCAAGAAAGCCGTCGATCTCGCGGATCGGCCGGCCGCTGACGATGGCAACGGCGCCGCCGAGATGGGTCGTCAGCCGCTCTAGCGTAGCAACAAGCGACTTGCCCGGGCGCACCGCGCCCGGCGTCGGAGCGATATCCACCAGAGTTCCGTCGAAGTCGAGGAACAACGCAAGGTCGTCGGAGACAGGCGGCGGCGTGATCATCGCTCCAAGCCTACGCAAACTCGCGCAGGAAGAGAAGCGGGCCGGCGTGCTTTTTCGCAGGTGCGAAAAGTCCGCCCGCCCGGGACGCGCGATTTTTCAGGGTGCGCCGCGCTGCAGCAACAAGGCAGTGCCAAGCCCGCCGGCGCTCGCGATGGCCGCAAGGCCGCGGGCGCCCGCCTCCTCTCCGCGCAATTCGTGGAACAGACGGACCGCCAGGATCGCGCCCGATGCCCCGATCGGATGGCCGCGCGCCAGTGCCCCGCCGCTCCGGTTCACCCGGTCCGGGTCGAGTCCGAGCGCGTCGACACAGGCAATCGCCTGTGCGGCATAGGCTTCCATCACCTCAAAGACCTGAAGCGTTTCAAGATCAAGGCCGTCGCGCGCGGCAAGCTTTCGCGTTGCGGCAACCGGCGCGAGACCGGGAAGCGCCGGGTCGCATCCGGCCGACGCGGTCCCTTCGATCCTGCAGCCGAAGCCGGGCGCAAGCCTTGAGAGCAACCGCTGCGACACCAGGCAGACCACCGCCGCCGCATCGGCTGAGACCGCCGCCGTCGCCGCGCGGACCTCGAAGCCCTCCGCCCCGGCAAGCCGGCGCGAGCGCATGCAAGTGCGCGGGGTCAACGCGCGCATATAGGCGTCCCGCACGGCGCCCGGCATCTCCACAAGCTCCTGGAAAAGCGCCCCGGCGCGGTCGGCCGCAAGGGCGCGCACGTGGCTTTCCACCGCCCAGTCCGCCTGGCGGTTCGCGGAAATTCCAAGATGGACGGCAAGCGCTGCCGCGGCATCCGTCATCTCCGGATCGCGGTCGGGCCAGGGCGTGAACGGCGGTCGAACGTAGGGCGTCGATGACACCGCCCCCGCCGCATCGACCGCATGCCGTTCGGGCGCGCGGGAATAGCTTTCGACACCACCGGCGAGCACGCAGTCCGCCGACCCGCTTTCGATCAGCCGCGCGCCGAGCGCGATCGCATCCAGGCCCGAACAGCACTGCCGGTCGAGCGTCAGCGCGGGCGTCTCCTCGCCAAGGCCGGCAAGAAGGGCTGCCCGGCGGGCCGGATTGCCGCCGCCATAAAGACCGTTGCCCAGAATGACCTCGTCGACATCCGCCGACGACACGCCCGCATCGACAAGAACCGCCCGGATCACCGGCGCGGCAAGCGCGTCGACATCGAGTGCCGCCAACGCACCGCCGCACGGCACGACCGGGCTGCGTCTGGCCGCGATCATCCAGGCGGCACTCACGTGACATCCTCCAGCCGTTCGATGCGCCGCGCGAGCGTGACGAGATCCGCCTTGCCCCCCGCGGTCAGCGGCCAGTCCTCGACGAGGTGAAACGCGCGCGGCACCTTGATCGGATCGAGGAACGCCTGGCAATGGCGACGCAAGACGTCGGGCGACACGGATCCGTCCTTCGTCCGGATCGCGGCAACGATCCGCTGTCCGCGCAAGGGATCGGGACGCCCGAAGACGGCGCAGGCCGCCACACGGTCGTGCCGCAGCAGCGCCGCCTCGATTTCCTCGGCAAACACATTCACGCCCGCGCAGACCAGCATGCGCGACCGGCGGCCGAGCAGATGCAACCGGCCAGCGTCATCGACAAACCCCTGATCGCCGACGCTGAGCCATCCGCCCTCACGCCGTGTATCGGGATCTCCGCCCAGGACATATCCGTCGAACAGCATGGCGCTCGACACATGGATCAGCCCGGGCTCGCCGGGTGCAAGGCTGCGGCCCGCGTCGTTGCGGATGTCGATCGCAACCCCGGGAAAGGGACGCCCCACCGAAGCCGGGGGATCGTCCGCCGCCCGCGTGGCGATGAAGCTCGTCTCCGAGGTGCCGTAGAACTCGTGGAACCGCGCGGCCGGAAAGACGTCGACGGCCGTGTCACCGCTGCCGTGCCACTTCGCCCCGCTCAGCAACACGCGCCGGACATCGGGGAAGGTCAGCCCGCCTGCGCGCGCGGCCCGCAGCAGAAGATCCAGCTGGGTTGGCGTTGCATAGAGAACGGTTGTGCCGGCGGCGCGCATGGTCTTCAAGATGCCGCGCGGCCGGAACCCCGCACTCAGATCGAGACGCGCGCCCATGTGCAGCGCATGCAACGCGCCGAAGAGATGAAGGCTGTGCGACAGACTGCCGGGAACGGCGACCCGGTCGGCAGGCGTCAGCCCGAAGGCGTCCTCGCAGGCCGCAAAGCTGGTCAGCCAGGACCCGTGGGATCTCTGGAAAGCTTTCGGCCGGCCGGTCGAGCCGGAGGTCAGCCCGATGTAAAACGGGTCGGATGCATTGGGGCGCGGCGGTTCAGGACGGACCGCCCCGGTATCGGCGGCACCGGCACCGCGCGCCTTCAGCACCGCGTCGAGCGCTGTAAGCGACCAGAACCGCACGGAGAGAGCGGCGCGAAGATCAGCCTCGGGAAATCCGGCCTGTGCGGGCTCGGCGACGACGGCGACACGACCGCTGCGCGCCACGGCAAGCACCAGACGGATCGCCTCATATGGCTGGCGGGGGGAAATGCCGATCCGCGCCCCCGGCGCCTCGAGCTGCCCGAGCGCGTCTTCGACACGGCTGGTTGTCTCCAGAAGATCCTGCCAGGACAGACGGTTTCCACCGCAAGCCACCGCGATTCCGCCGCCGCCCGGGCTTGCATGTCGGTCCAGGGTATCGCCAACAAAAGCCATCAGTCTGGGGCGGTCACAACCGCGACATCAGCGCGTCCGGGCGTCCGCGCGAGATTGCTTCCGCGATCACGGCAACGCCGAACGCCTTGATCAGATCGCCGGGGAGATAGACAAGCGACAGGAGGGCGGCTTTTTGCATCGTCAAACCTTCAAAAGCAGCCATCCCGGGAACGCCCACGGCATAAAGCACCCCAATGCCGCCGATGGTAGCCGCGGCAAGACTGGCGGGAAAGACCGCCGTGTGCTTGAGAACCCGCATCACCACGCCACAGGCAAAAGCCGCGATCGGAAAGCCGATGAGAAAGCCCCCGGAGGGACCGAAAAACACCTCAGTTCCGCCGCGGCCGCCCGCCAGAAGCGGCAAGCCGGCCGCCACCAGACCCAGAAAAATCAGCACCGCCGCCGCGCCGCGGACCGGTCCGAGCGCCACGCCGGCCAACATGATGCCGAGACTTTGCAGCGTGATCGGGACACCGCCCCCGAACGGCAGGGTCAACCCGGGAACCACGCCGAGCGCCCCGATGATGGCCGCGAATATCGCGATGTAGACGAGACCTCGATCACCCGCCATCACCCGGACTTCTTCCTGCCTGTTGCCCCGACCCGGATCCGGATCGGCATCGCCCCGGGAGCCGAGAGCTTCCGCGACGTGATCGGCGGCATTTAAGGCCTCCCGTCTCACCGGCGCAACAATTTTCACCACCCTATCGGCGGTAACGCCACGCCCGGTGTACGTCGGGAAGGGCACGTCGCACGCCCTTGCGCCGTCTTCTTCGCCCCTTCAGGATACCTTCCGAAACAGCGCACAGATCTTGCCCGATGCCCGGTCCATGCACCTTCGGTTGCCGGGATCGTTGCCGGCAAGACAAACGCGTGCGAACGCCCCCCGCAGCCTGGCACGAGGCTGCAGGCGCAGGGCGGGGGCAAGCCCCTTGAACGAGACATTGATAGAGAAGATTGGGGCCGGTAGGCCCGGCGAACACAACTTGGCCAAGCACTGGTTTTCATGCTGCAAAAAGCCGCATAACGGTCCGGTCCCGCGATGTCAGGAGACGGACGGGACGTTTGGGTCTCCGACGCTCGCGAAGAGCAACCGACACGGCGGAAAACTGGTCAATTCGGTGGCAAGCCGAATGCACACCCCAAAACGCAAAAAGCCCGGCTGATGCCGGGCGTTTTGCGTATATGACGTCAAGTCACGAATTTGGTTGCGGGGGCAGGATTTGAACCTGCGACCTTCAGGTTATGAGCCTGACGAGCTACCGGGCTGCTCCACCCCGCGTTAAGTCTGGT
>MDTD01113698.1_pt1 | contig 17688 bp, 21 predicted proteins | sample 811221 | NCBI WGS metagenome assembly MDTD01 (sample SAMN05326646, study PRJNA326480) | marine metagenome | isolation source: seawater | place: Pacific Ocean: South West | collected 2011 | reverse complement strand
TGCCGTCAGGTGGATATAGGCGAGGCGCACGCCGGCATGGATGGTGAAATAGTCGACGCCCTGTTCGGCCTGTTCGATCAGCGTGTCGCGGAAGACTTCCCAGGTGAGATCTTCGGCGACGCCATTCACCTTTTCCAGCGCCTGATAGATCGGCACGGTGCCGATCGGAACCGGGCTGTTGCGGATGATCCATTCGCGCGTGTTGTGAATGTTGCGGCCGGTGGACAGGTCCATCACATTGTCGGCGCCCCAACGGGTGGCCCACACCATCTTGTCGATTTCCTCCTCAACCGAAGAGGTGACGGCGGAATTGCCGATATTGGCATTGATCTTCACAAGGAAGTTCCGGCCGATGATCTGCGGTTCCAGTTCGGCGTGGTTGATGTTGGAGGGGATGATGGCGCGGCCGGCGGCGATCTCGTCGCGCACGAATTCCGGCGTGATATATTCCGGGATGTGCGCGCCGAAGCTCTCGCCTTGTTCGATCCGTTCTGCGGCGCCTTCGACGGCGGCGCGGCGGCCAAGGTTTTCGCGCGTGGCGACATAGATCATCTCTTTGGTGACGATGCCGGCTTTCGCGTATTCATACTGGGTGACCGGGCCGGTGCCTGTGCCGCGCAGGGGGCGGTGCTTCACTGGGAATTCGCGGGCGAGGTGTTTGCCGCTGGCGCCGCCATTGTCTTCCGGCTTCACGTCACGGCCGTCATATTCCTCGACATGGCCGCGTTCCAGCACCCAGTCACGCCGCGTACGGGCAAGGCCCTTTTCCACGTCGATGGTGACCGACGGGTCTGTGTACGGACCGGATGTGTCATAGACCGGCACCGGCGGCTCATTGGCGGAAGGGTGCAGGTCGATCTCGCGGTGCGGCACGGCCAGGTCGGGCAGGGGGTGAGTGTAGACCTTGCGGCTGGCGGGCAGCGGCCCGGTGGTGACCTGCGGGGTGGTGAATTCGGACTGATCGGAAGGCTTGTTCATTGTGCAGGCTTTCTCTGGTGGTATGTCAACGCCATGGCGAGGCAATGGCGGATGGGGTCTGCGGGAAGGGGGGCGCCGAGGGTCAGGCGGAGTTCGCGATTGCCGACAAGGTCAAGCGTCTCGCCGTAAAGTGTGCGCCACTCGTCCAGCAGCGTGGTCTGGCAGTTGACGAAAATGCCGGCGCTGTCCGGCCGTTTGGGCGACCAGGCGAGGCGGATCGTCGTGCCACTTTTCGGGGCGCTGGTCAGATAGGCGGGCTCGCCCCATTTCAGGGTTTCGGTGATGCGGCCCGCCTCCGGCAGGCTATCAGCCGTTTCATAAAGCATGCCCCGGATCGCGAGCAGCAGTTTGCGTGCCGGGGCGGGATAGGTGGCAAACACCTTGCCGACATCGCCGCTGGGCGCGGGGACCTGAAGGTTGGCCGTCTTCATGGCGCCATACTCCCGGCCTGTTCCGGCGTCAGCTCGATCCACAGCGTGTCGGCCTGCGCCAGCAATGTGCCGTCTTCAGCATGCAGCGCGGTGCCGGCGAAATGCTTCCGCCCGTCGCTCCATTCATGCCAGGCATGGATGATCACGGGCTGCCCGGTCAGGATGGGCTGGTAGATGGCCGCCGTCATCTCCCCCAGCAAATAGGTCGTCTCGATCTCGGGCAGCGCAAAGCCGCCGGGGCAGTCCAGTGCCGCCCAGACATATTCCGGACGGACATGGCCATGCCCGTCATCGAAATTGGCATGCGGCGTCCAGACAGCCGCCGCTTCCAGCTTGTCGCCGAGCCGTCCGCAATGGATGTGCAGGCCGTCGCCGTCCTTCCGGTTCCGTCCGCAGACAAAACAGGTGGAGACGCCGCCTGCGCCGAAATAGGTCGGGTTCTCCCCGGCTTTCTGCGCGGCCTCTATGGATGGCGCGGCCGGCGGTGTCAGCGTCACGCCGCCGGGGCGCGCGGTGAGGATGGGCTTTTCGCCGGCGGCCGCGACCAGCTTGTTGTCCTGCTGTGTAACGGCCAGCGGCGTATCCAGCGGAATCGGGGCGGAGATGCGCACGGTATGGGGCGTCTCGAACAGGCGCGACAGCACGCCGGATGCATACCCGCCATTGCCCGAAGTGGGCGGGCCATTGAAGGCTGAGGCTATGGTGATGTTGCCAACCGGCTGCATGGTTCCCGCTCCGTCCCTCGCGCCGGCCACGCCGCGCATGCGCAGCATTCCCCGGATCAGGTTCAAAGGGTAAAGTCTCAGCCCGCCCGGCTCATTCCGGTGCGGACACCCCTCGGATGCGTGTCAGACTAGCGGGTTTGCGGCGCCCTGCAAAGGGGGGCGCGGAAGGGCGTGGGCTCAGGCCTTTTTCAGCTCGATCCAGAGCTGTTCGGACTGGGCAATCAGCTGGCCGTCGCCGGTGTAGATGGCCGTGCCGGCGCCATGTTTCCGCCCGTCGTGGAAGTGGTGCCAGCCAGCCACGACCAGCCTGTCTCCGGCGGTCGGCAGGGCGTGGAGATTCCCGGCGATGCGGGCGAGCACCATCGGATTGTCACCGAAGCCGACTGCAAAGGCGCCGGGGCAATCGAGCGCCGCCCACAGGATTTCCGGGCGGACACGGCCGTCATCTCCGGCAAATTCCGGTGCAGGCACCCAGACATCGGCCACGCCGTCAAAGCCATCGGCTGGGCCGGTAAAGAGGCGCAGGCCGTCGCCGACCTTGCGGTGCGGACCGCAGACAAAACAGCTGGGGAAGGCATGGGCCTCTTCCGGCGGGAAATGGCTGCGGCCGTTGAGGGCCTGGTCTGGCGTCGGGGCGTCCGGCGGCGGAGGCAGGAAGCCGGACGGGGCAGACGTGGCCACCAGCGTGTCGCCGTCGAAGAACTCAAAGCCCTGCGCGGCGGAAACAACCCGGATCGGCTTGTCCAGCGGCGGCGGCGCGCGGAGGTTCACTTCGGCTGGTCCGTCGATCAGCGCGGCGAAGACGCCCGCCGCGTAGCCGCCATTGGCCGAGCCCGGCGGACCATTGTAGCGGGCCGCGATTTCGATCGTCTCAGGATGCGTCAATGAAAGGTCCTTCCGCAGCGGTGCCAGCACGAGTTCCGCCCCGCGATAAGGGGCAGGGCGCGGCAGGTCCACCGTGCGAAAACGCGCAGGCGCGAGGCGCTATTCCGCAGCTTCGGTCTCGAGCTTTCTGAACGCCTTGTCCCGGTCGCTGACCTGGTCTTTCGGCGTCCCATCGATAGGGGGGGCGGCATGCGCACCTGCGCCCTGATTAACAGCCGGCGCAGTTCCATTAACCTTCTGTCGACACGATTGGTCCAAGTCTGGTGGCAGACCCTGAACATCCGGACGGGAGATCCGCCCATGGCCTTTGACGCAGCGCTTGCCGCCGCCCCACAGACCGATGCGAAGCCGACGAAATGGCAACGCTTCAAGGTCGACCTGTGGCTGACGGACCTGAACCTCACCGAAATCGGCATCATGAAGCACACGCAGCATGAAGCGGAGTCCGACCAGTTCACCAAGGACATGGAGATTATCGGCCAGATCCGGGAAGATGGAAAACGCTCCGGTATCGTCGCCTACCGCAAGGAATTGTGGAAGGACGGCAAGGACATGAAGCGCCGCCTGGTGATCAAGCTGTTCTCGGAGAACATGCATTGGCGCGGCACGATGGAATTGATGATGGGCCGCTCGCTGCAGCTGTCCATCGGCGCGCGCGGTGTGCCGGTCACGGCCTTTTCATTGAACCTGTCCCGGTCGAAACAGCTGATCCAGCTCGAACGGTCGGCGCAGAAATGGCCGTTGTTCCCGGAAAAATTCTCCTTCTTCATCGAAACCTCGCGGGGCCCGCGCTTCTACCGTCTGCGCCGCAATGTGATCGGCATCGGTGCGGACTACACGCTGTACGACGATAAGAACCGCAAGATCGGATCGCTGGACCACCGGATCATCAATCTGGGCGGCAGCTGGATTGTGAAGCTCGATGCCTCGCATTCCTATGCCGCGCTGGAATCGGTGTTGCAGATGTTCTGCACCATGCTGCGCTTCAACGGGGCGGTGCGCCGGCATGTCTCGCACGAGGTGGAGATGGTCAATCGCGGCCGCGCGGTGCGCGAACTGGACCATCAGGAGTCGGATCTTTACCTCAATCCGCGCCGCCGGCGCTGACGCCTATTTTCCGTCCTTGAGGAAGCCGAGCTCGCGCTGGAGCTTTTTCGTCAGCCCTGCCGCCACGAGCTGGTAAGAGCCTTCGAGATAGGCTTTCAGATCATCGTCGGAGAGCGTGTCTGCGTTGTAGCGCTGGATCCATTTCATCCCGCGTGAGGCAAGGTGCGGCGCGCCCCGGCAGCCCGGCTGTTCCTTCAATATGTCGAAGCTCATCTCCGAGACCTTGAACGAGCAGACCATGTCGCCGTCCTCCTCGCGGCCGATGACGAAGACCTTGCCGCCAACCTTCCACACCGTCGCCTCGCCCCACTGGATGACGCTGGTCGTGTGCGGAAGACCGCCGCAGAATGTGTTGAAGGCTTTGAGTTTCATCGCGTGAGGATCAGAGACCTTTGGCCTTGTCGCACATGTTCGAGACAAGTGCTTCGGCGAAGGGGAGGGGCTGGTCTTTCCCGCCAAATTTGACGCCGGAAAGCGACAACTCGTCCCGGGCTTGATTGTACATCACTTCCAGCGTTGCGGCCGTGTTCACGCCGACATAGACGATCTTGCCTTCCGCGGTGACGCGGACCGTGTCCGGATCGTCGGTGCCATAGGCGGTCCACAGCGTTTTGGCGTCGAAATCATTGATGAAATAGCCATTGACGATCTTGCCCAGGGACTGCCCCGGGCATTCGGGCAGATAGGCGTTCTTTGCGTCATCAATCACCGAGCCGCCACCGCAGGCGGTGAGCGCGCCGGCAAGAAGCCCGACAGCTGTGAGTGTTCCTGTTTTCATCAGATCCCCCCGTACCCAAGTGAAACGTCCGCCCCTTATAAAGCGGCAGACGCGTCCTTGGCCATACATGGCAGAAATTGCTATTTCTGATGGGGGCGGGCGAGTGTCCGGGGCTTATCCCTCGTAGCCGTCGTTCAGGCCCTTGAAGATCTGGTCGAAATTGCCGCTGGCTTCGGCGGCGCGCAGCATTTTCGCGCGCTGGACGCAGACCTCGGCGGGCGTGTCTTCGATGCGGAAGCTTTCCATCGTCTCGGCGGTGAAGTCTGCCAGCGGCATATAGCTTTCGCGCGTTTCCTGGCCCGGGGTGATGCTCGTCTGCACGCCCGGAGGGGCCAATTCGATGACTTCCACGTTGGTGTCGCGCAGCTGATAGCGCAGCGATTGCGTCCAGGCATGCAGCGCGGCCTTGGAAGCACTATAGGCGGGGGCGTGGGCGAGCGGCACATAGGCGAGGCCGGAGGTGACGTTGACCACGCGCGCCACAGGCTGGGCACGCAGATGGGGGAGGAGGGCCGCGGTCAGCCGGATCGGGCCGAGGATATTGGTCGTGACGGTCGCTTCGGTGACAGACAAGTCCACCGGATCTGCCAACAGGTCCTCTTTCACCATGATGCCGGCATTGTTGAACAGCACGTTCAGGGCCGGAAAGTCTGCGATCAGGGCTTTGGCGAAGCGGGAAATGTCTGCCGCGTCGCTGACATCCAGCGTGCGGGCATGCATGCCGTCCCGGCCTTTGATCGTCTCTTCAAGGCTGCTTGCGGTGCGCCCTGCGACGATGACCGTATTGCCGAGCGCGTGGAATTCGCGGGCCAGTTCCCGGCCGATGCCGGAACCGCCGCCCGTGATGAGGATTGTGTTGCCTGTGGTTTTCATGATGTCTCTCCTTGCGGGCGGGCCGGTGGTCCAACTGTTCAGGAGATAGGGCCGAATCGGCACATTGGAAGTGGCGGCCATGCAGTGCATGGCGCACAAGAAATCCGTTTACGGAAGAGTGTCTGCTAAAGCGCCTTTTCCAGGAAAAGGGCGTGGCCTTTTTCTGGGTCCAGCTCATAGGCGCGGTAACCGGCGGCCTCGTAGACGCCGCGGGCGCGCGTATTGCCGGAGAGGACTTCGAGGGTGAGCTTGCAGCAGCCGCGGCGGCGCGCTTCGGTCTCTGCCGCATCCAGCAGCAGGCGGCCAAGCCCCTTGCCGCGATGGTCCGGATGCACGGCGAGGTCGTGCACGTTCAGCAGCGGCTTGCAGGCAAAGGTGGAGAAGCCCTCGAATGCGTTCAGCACGCCGGCGGGCGCGCCATCATCGAAGGCGAGGAAGGAAACCGCATAAGGCCGCGCGGCCAGTTCTGCGGCAAGGTGGTCCCGCGTGTGCGCGCTCAGCGGTTTGCCGCCGCCCATCGGGTCGCGCGCATAGATGTCCAGCAAGCCGGTCAGCGCGGCGGCATCTGACGGATCGGCATAATCTGCCTGGCGGATGGTCAGGGTCATGCCGGTCAGCCGAGCAGGGCGCTCTGCACGTCCTTGCCCCAGCCGACATGGACATCGCTGCCGGCTTCGATGACCGGGCGTTTGATCAGGGTCGGATGCTCGGCCAGCAGGGCTTTTTCCCCATGCGTGCCGGCCTTGGCCTTTTCGGCATTGGTCAGCTTGCGCCATGTGGCCGAGCTCTTGTTGACCAGTTTGTCGGGGGCGGCTTTCAGCCAGGCCGGCAGCTTCGCCGGAAGGTCTGCCTCGTCGCGGATATCGACAAATTTTACCTTGCTGCCGGCGGATTCAAGTTCACGTTTTGCTTTGCGGCAGGTGTCGCAATTCTTGAGTCCATAGAGGACGACCGCCGATCCGGGCATGCTCTGTCTCCGCTTTGAAAGAGGCGAGTCCCTATCCCCAAAGAGGAGGCGGCACAAGTTGCCAAACGCGCTGCGGTGCAGCACTCCGCAGGGTTTTTCCGGATCAGCGTGGGTTCCGTGCAGGGGTGCGCACAATGGCGACAATGGGGCCCATATCCATGCCGCCATCGTCCCGGTTCAGGGAGGGGGCGTAAAGGCGCGAAACCACGCCGTCGAGGTAAAGCGCATCCGGAGCGCCGAGCCGGTCGCGGAAGAGGCGCGCGAAGGTGTCGAAGTTCACCGGCGCATCGCTGATCGCGAACCAGAGCGTGTCGCCATCCGCGCTGAGGCCGACTCCGTTGCGGCGCTTGCGGCTGGTGCCGTCCGGATTGAAGGCCGGGTGGAGCGCACCATCGATCACCAGCATCGGGCCGGACTGGGTGGCGAAGCGGACGTCCGGGGCGAGCGCGTCAAAGGCCAGTGTCTCGGTCACGTGCGCGGCGCCGCCGCTATCCACCCAGAACACACCGTTCGGCAGCAGGCCGAAATTGCCCGGCCCGGCATTGGTGACGAGCCGGGCGCTCTGCTGGCCGTCCTCGACATAGAGGCCGACCGGGCGCCGGTCGTCATGGTACATGCCGGCATTCATCGCGAAGATCAGCTCGCCGCCGCCTGCCGCAACCGCATCCGCCAGCCGGTCAAAGTCTGCGAACGGCGCGCCATCGGCATGGGTGTGGAACAGGGCGAGGCCCGGATCGTCGGCCGCGAAATGGCAGACCGTGAAGGGTTGGTCCTCAAACCGGATCGTCTCGCAGGCCTGCGTTCCGTCTTCCCGGCAGGCAGGCAGCAAGAGCAGCAGGAGAAGGATCGGCCAGGTGCGCATGGCCGCAACCTATCTGCCCTCCTGCCGGCCTTCCAGAGCCTCAAATCAGCTGTGCGACATCTTTTCGATATATCGATACTTGTATTTTCGATATATCTAAACTATATGGAATTCAGATATATCGAAAGGACACAAAATGAGATATCGAAACAGACATTCAAATCGCGGTGCCGGCAGGCATATCTTTGCCGATCAGGGCGGAGACTGCCTTGGCGACTGCATGGACCGGGAAGGCAGAGGCATGGGCCAGGGACGAGGTGGACGCGGACGTGGTCAGGGCAGGGGTCAGGGCATGGGTCCGGGGAGGGGGCGCGGACGCCGCCGCCCGCTGGATCATGGCGCCCTGCGGCTCCTGATGCTGAAACTGATCTCCGAAGCGCCGCGCCACGGCTATGAGATCATCCGAGAGATCGAAGCCCGCACCGGCGGCGCCTATGTGCCGAGCCCCGGCGTCATCTATCCCGCGCTGGAAGCGTTGCTGGACCTTGGTTTTGTCCAGGCCGAAGCCGACGGATCGCGCCGCTCCTTCAGTCTGACCGAAGCGGGCGAGGCGGAGCTGGAGGCGGAAGCCGAAACTCTTGAGCGGATCGAGTCGAGGCTGGGCGACCTGCTGGACAGCGACCGGCCGGAAGACCCGCAGGACGTGCGCGGCGCGATGTGGCGGCTCCGCCATGCGGTACGCGAAGCCGTTCGTACGGACCCGGACGATCCGGACCGGCGCAAGGCCGTCGCAGACATCCTGACCGAAGCGCAGGAACGCATCAGCAAGCTGGATGAGGACTGACCCGTCCAGCCGGCCGGGCGATAAAGGGGAAGCCTTATGGCTTCCCCTTTTTTATTTGCCGTCTGTCACGGTTACGGCCCGCGGTATCGGATAACGCCCGAAATGTGATTCATAGAGCGTGCCGACAATGTTCGAATAGTCGTCGGACCATGGCCGCCCGCTGTCTGCCTCCAGTGGCGTCCAGCGCGGATCGGCGCGGAAGCGGTCCAGCGCTTCAGGCGTACGGGCCAGCATGACGACCAAGCTGGAACTTGCCCCTTCCTGTGCCGGGTCGTCCGGATTGCTGACAAAGAATTGCTGCAGCATGGCAGCGCCTTCGGAAGCGCCTGTGCGGGCCACGACCGGCGCAAGATTCATGTGCCGGTTCGAGATGTGGAACAGGATGATGCCATCGTCCGACAGGCGGGACAGGTAGAGCGCCATCGCTTCGCGCGTAAGCAGGTGCGCAGGGATCGCGTCGGACGAGAAGGCGTCCAGCAGCAACAGATCAAATTCGCCTGCGGGTTCGTCGCCCAGCGTGATCCTTGCATCGCCCAGCACGATCCGTTCGTCGGGCGCGCAGTCTGACAGGAATGTGAAAAGGGACGGATCCTTCGCCATGTGTACGACCACCGGGTCGATCTCGAAGAAGGAATATGTCTGGCCGGGCTGGCGGTAGCAGGCGACCGACCCGACGCCAAGGCCGACCACGCCGACAGTGTCGAGTTCCGGCGCAAGCGCGGTAAAGACCTGCCCGATCGGTGCCTCTGCATGGTAGTAGGTAAGAGGCGTGGGATGGCCGCCGGTCTCATGCAGGCGCTGGCTGCCATGATTGGTGGTGCCGTGCGCCATGATGCGGAGATTTTCGCCATTAATATCGATGGCGCGTACCATGCCGAAGAAGCCGCGCTCGCCCGCCACTACATGATTGGCATGGCTTGCGCCGGCGAGAATGAAGGCGGCCGCCGTCGCTGCCGCGGGCACCAGCCGCCGGGCCCGGAGAAAGATGGCTGCCAGCAGGCAGATGGCGGCGCCGGCAAAGATCACCACCTGCGGCAGGACGATGTCCGTCGCCGAGACGGCAATGGTCAGGATGGCGATGGCGGCGATCCCGGCAAGCGGCACGCGATCGCGCTGCCAGGCGCGGCGCCAGGTGTCAGACGAGGGAATGAGAAGGAGCGCGACACAGAGCAGCAGCGGGTATTCGTAGACACCATCGAAGATGACCGGCGCCAGCAAGCTGGAGAAGGCCGAGCCTAGAACTCCGCCCAGTGACATGAGCAGGTAGAATTCCGTCAGGCGGCGGGCATCCGGCCGGCGGTTGGCGAGTTCCCCGTGCAAGGCAAGCGCAACGAAGAAGAGGGCCAGGATGTGCGTGACGAGGCTGGTCAGCAGGTCGAATTCAGCGATGCCGGTTCCGATAATCATCATGGCCGCCATGGCGACAGCAAACGGCATGTACGTCAGCGCGGTCTTGTGCGCGATGGCCGGCCGGGTCGAGAAGACGATGATGAACGTGCCGATATAGACCATCAATGGCGGGGCCCACAGGAAAGGCGCCGAGGCGACATCGGTGGAAATATGGCTTGTCACCCCCACCAGCAGTGCGGACGGAACCGCCGACAGGGTGAGCCAGGTGATGCGTTCTTTCCACACGCTCTGCGAGGCTGCCGGATGTGAGGTGGCGGCTTCCGGCTGGGGGCTCGCAACCTGCGCGCCGGTGTCGGCGGTCATCAATCCGCAGCCGATCAGAAGGACTGCGAGGACGAGATAGCCGAGCGACCAGATCTCCGTCTGTGCGCCCAGCCGGGTGAATGGCTCCATCAGCAGCGGATAAGCGGCAAGACCGATCAGAGACCCGGCATTGGAGGCTGCGTAGAGGTGATAGGGATCGGCCGCATCCGGGCGGCCCGACCGCGCGTACCAGCTCTGCACCAGCGGGGCCGTCGCCGAGATGACGGCGAAAGGCGGTGCAATCGAGATGGCAAAGGTGCCGATCAGCCACAGCGTCGGGCGCGTCGTATCCGGCGTGCCGAGGAAGCCGCTGATCGACAGGGGCAGGCAGAAGCTGGCCAGCAACAGGAACAGGGCATGGACCCCGATCTGGAGCTTCACATTCTGTGCACGGGCAAGCAGGTGCGCATAGGCGTATCCGGCGAGGAGCGCCGCCTGGAAGCAGACAAGCGAGACGTTCCAGACCGCAGGCGCCCCGCCCAGCAGCGGCGTCGCCATCTTCGCAAACATGGGTTGGACCAGGAAGACCAGTCCCGCCGACAGGAAGATTGTCGCGATGAAAGGCGCCGCACCGGCGCGCCGGGCGAGCGTTGCGCCCGCCGTCTGTACTGTTTGCATGATTTAACCCACCGTATTCTCTTGCCCGGTCTTCCGGTGGGAGAATGACGGATCAGGATTAAACTGGCGTCAGCAAATCGGAGAAATTGATTTATCCGGAACAAGCTGGCGTTAAGCTTTAACTGGCGTCGCCCGCTTCGGTCCCGGTTTCGGCGGCGAGGGCCTCGCGGCGCTTTTCGGCGGCAGATTTCTTGACGCTTTCAGAGCGCAGCTGGCCGCAGGCGGCGAGGATGTCGCGGCCGCGCGGCGTGCGGATCGGGCTGGCATAACCGGCCCGGTTCAGCACTTCGGCAAACTCTTCGATCGTTTCCCAGTCGGAGCATTCATAAGGGCTGCCCGGCCACGGGTTGAATGGGATCAGATTGATCTTGGCCGGCACACCCTTCAGCAGGCTGACAAGGTCGCGCGCTTCGGCGAGCGAGTCGTTGACGCCTTTCAGCATGACATATTCAAACGTCACGCGTTTCGAATTGCCAAGGTCCGGATAGGCGCGGATCGCATCGAACAGGGTCTGCAGATCGTACTTGCGGTTGATCGGCACGATCTCGTTGCGCAAATCGTTGTTCGTGGCGTGCAGCGAGATGGCCAGCGCCGCATTGGTGCGGTGGCCGAGTTCCGGAATCTTCGGCGCCACGCCGGCGGTCGAGACCGTGATGCGGCGGCGGCCGATGGCAATGCCGTCCCCGTCAGAGATCGTGTCGATCGCCTCGGCGACATTGTCCAGATTGTAGAGCGGCTCGCCCATGCCCATGAAAACGATATTGGTCAGGCGCCGGTTCTCGGTCGAGGTCGGCCATTCGCCAAGCCCGTCGCGGGCGATCAGCACCTGCGCGACAATTTCCTGTGCCGTCAGGTTGCGGACAAGTTTCTGCGTGCCCGTGTGGCAGAAGGTGCAATTCAGCGTGCAGCCGACCTGGCTGGACACGCACAGCGCGCCCGCCTTGCCGACATCCGGAATGAAGACGCTTTCGCCTTCAATGCCGGGGCCGAACCGGGTCAGCCATTTCTGCGTGCCGTCGCGCGACACCTGATGGTCGGCAATTTCCGGACGGCTGAGGATGAAACGCTCGGCCAGCTGCGCCCGCAATTCCTTCGCCACATCGGTCATGTCGGCGAAATCCTGGGTGCCGAAATGATGGATCCAGCGGCGCAGCTGCCTGGCGCGCATGTTCGCCTTCTTCGGCTCGACGCCGATGGCTTCCATCTTTGCCTTGAGCGCAGGCAGGCTCAGCCCGGCCAGGGATGACAGGGGGGCAGGGGCCGCGTCAGGGCGGCGGGAGAGGTCCAGTTCGATCTTCATTCCGCGGCGCCTATATCACGGTTGGGTGACAGGCGGAAACCGCCAGCGCACTTATGGTTCATAAGCCGTTCATTTGTGCGCCCTCAAAAAGCCATGAGTGGAACATATGTCTCCGCCTCGCGTTGTTACGCGACCCGTTTAGTGGGCTGATCCAGAATATGGAGCTGATAATATGAAACGTCTCGCCATTGCCGTCTGTGCTGTCTCGATGCTCTCCGCCTGTGCGGAAGGGCCAAGCCGTAACGTCTGGACCGGCGCCGCCGCCGGCGCGATCCTCGGAGCCGGAGCAGGTACGCTCGCGGGCGGGGACGACGGCCGCAATGCTGCAATCGGTGCAGCAGTGGGCGCCATCGCCGGTGCCGCCGTCGGTGACTATATGGACAAGCAGGAACGCGCCCTGCGCGAACAGACTGCCGGTACCGGTATCGGTGTTGAGCGCCAGGGCGACCAGATCGCGCTGACCATGCCGTCGAACATCACGTTCGACGTCGATAGCGCCACCATCAAACCGGCCTTCTATCAATCGCTGAACGAAGTGGCCACGACCCTCGTGGACTACCCGTCCACCGCTGTCGACGTCATCGGTCACGCCTCTGCGGATGGCCCGGATGACTACAACATGCAGCTGTCGCAGCGCCGTGCCGCCTCGGTCCAGAACTATCTGGTCGGCCAGGGCGTTGCCTCGGTGCGCCTGCGGGCTATCGGCATGGGCGAAACCCAGCCGATTGCCGACAACTCGACGCCGGAAGGCCGCGCGGCCAATCGCCGGGTCGAAGTCATCCTGACCCCTGTGACGCAGGACAGCTACTAAGCTGCCTCACCCGTTTGAGGGTGTAAGATAATAAAAGGCCAGCCGGACATTTCGGCTGGCCTTTTTTTTATGCCGTTTTCAGCCCGGACTTTACGCGACTTCTGTGTCCGGAAGGCCTATACACTTGTGCAGAAAGGGACGCTCATGACGAATGAAGACGGCCCTGTGCAACATCCGCGCGGGAAATTCGGCAAGCCCGGACCCTATCGCGGTGTGTTTTCCGAAGGGGTGCGCGGCCTGTCCTGGCTGTGCCTGAAAGCGGCCGGCTGGCATGTCGCAACGGACTGGCCGGGCGCGGCGAAATCGGTCGTCATCGCGGCGCCGCACACATCCAACATCGATGGCCTCCTGATGCTTGCCATTGCCGGCTGGTACCGGCAGAAGCTGAGCTGGATGGGCAAGGCCTCGCTGGTCTCCGGGCCACTCGGCGGGCTCGTGCGCCGGGCGGGATGCGTTCCGGTCGACCGGTCGAAATCGGCCGATGTGGTGTCCCTGATGCGCGAGGCCTTCGAAGAGGCCGGCTCCCTGCATCTTGCCGTTTCACCGGAAGGGACGCGGAATGCCAATGCGAACTGGAAAACGGGATTCTGGCACATCGCGAAATCGGCCGGTGTGCCGATGCTGATCGCGGTGCTGGATTTCGGCACGAAAGAGATGCGCTTTGAAGGGCCGATGATGCCCGGCGAGGACATTGAGGCCGACATGGCCGAGATTGTCTCGTATTATCGCGATGCCGAAGGCAAACACCCGGAGAAGTTCGTCCTGCCGGACTGATGCATTAGCGGCAGGTGGCGGCGGCCTTGTCGATGGCAGCGGCTGAGCCGCTCAGCGAGAAGTGATAGGCAACCTGCGTGTTCCGGGCCGAAACGGCCTGCACGCGCAGTTCCGATCCTTTCTTCAGTGCCGTGACGATGCGGGCATCGTCGGAATCGTCGGCGAAGGCTTCACGGCCGACCGCGAACAGGGTCCAGGAGGAGCGCCCCACCCGGGCTTTCGGGGCCATGTCTTCCCGCAGATTGTAACCGACCTTGAGGCTGGGCTGGTTGCGGGCGCGGCCGGATTTCCAGCTGGTCACATAGAACCAGACATCGCCATGGTCGGCATTTTTCGGCGCCTTGTCAGTTGCCGGTGTTGCCGCATAGCAAATCGTCTCGCCGCCGGTCGTGTCGGTGAAGACCGACCAGTCCTTGTAGCGACCCACAGCCGCCGGGTCCGCAAGCGCAAGTGGGGCGGCCAGGAGTGTGGCGGCGGCCAGAAGGCCGGAAAGGCGGAGGCCTGAAAAGCGAAGGCCCGAAAAGCGAAGGGAAGGGGTCATAAATTTATGCATCTTCTATACAGCGTCTCGTCCGGTTCGGTTTCTGCCGCCAGTGTAGGTGTCATAGAGTTAAGGCCAAACTTCGGCAAACTGAATGACACGATCTTCCGCGGCTGATTTCTATGACAGGCATCCTGCCATACGAGGTGTGAGTGCGGGATGAACCCCGCCGTTGTGCGTCGTTCAGGCGAGAAACTCAGCCCGGCAGCTTGCCGTCGCCCGGAACGCCGCCCGGCATGATCGGACGGGGCGCATAGGCGCCGAGGGCGAGGTGGCGATCATACATGACCAGCGCCCCGGCGAGGCTGAGATTGATGCAGAACTTGGTCGGGATCTTCACGACATGGTCGCAGCGGGCGAGGGTTTCCGGCGACAGGCTGCCGCGCTCGGGACCGAGGATATAGGCCGCCTGCACCGGATGCCGGAAGGTTGGCAGCATCACCGCCTCGTCGGTCAGCTCCACCCCGACCAGCTGGCAGCCGCGTGGCAGCTGCATCTCGTCGATCGTGTCATACTGGTAGTAGGGGATGTGCCCCGCCGTCTTGGATGTGTCGGCGGCATAGGCGGCGCGCAGGCGGTGCTCCGCGTCGATGGAGAAGAAAAAGCTGGCGCCGAAGGCATTGGCGGTCCGCATCAGCGCACCGAGGTTCATGGCCTTGGAGATCCGCTCCGACCCGATGGCAAAATAACCGCGCATGGGCTCAGAACGCCGCCACGACGAAGCGCAGATAGGCAAGCGACAAGAGAATGGCCATGGGCGCTGTATACGTCACCCGCCGGGCCAGGCGCAATTGCGTGAGCTGGGCAGGGTAGGTCTCGATCAGCCAGGCGAGGTGCTCGCCCGGCGTGTCGGTCTTGCCGGAGGAGGCAACAGCCGCGCGGAAAGCGGGATCGCGATAGTCGCCGCCGAATTGGTCCGCCAGCGCCCGGCGCAGCGAGACCGAGATCAGCATCCGCATCTGCGCTGCCAGCACAAAGGCGAAGCCGGTCACGCCCAGCACGATCCATCCGGCAATGATCATGCGAAGGTCGCCACTTCGAACCGGCCATCGGCATCCATGAGGCCGCGTTTCAGGCCGCCGGAATTGGACCCGGCAATCAGTGTCCCGTCCGCGCTGACGGCGATCATGCCGCCTTCGCCGCCAAGGTGTTTCACATCGTCGAGCGCGCCCTGGACGGCGTCTTCCAGCTCCGCCCCGCCATAGCGGATACGGGCGGAGACATCTGCCGCCGCCGCCGCGCGGATGAAATATTCGCCGAGCCCCGTGCAGGAGATGGCGCAGCGCTCGTCCGCCCAGGTGCCCGCGCCGATCAGGGGCGTATCGCCCACCCGGCCGGGTGTCTTGGACTTCACGCCGCCGGTCGAGGTCGCGGCGGCAAGGTCGCCATACTGGTCCAGAACGACCGCGCCGACCGTGCCCATGGCCCGGGCCGGCAGCAGGCAGCGCTCTTCGACCGGCTGGTAGTAATTTTCGGCATCGCGCACTTCCGGCAGGCCGTATTCCGTTGCCAGCGCCCAGGCGCCTTCGCCGGCGATCAGCACGTGCGGCGTGCGTTCCATCACGATCCGGGCGGCGGCGATGGGGCTGATAATGCCGGACAGGGCCGCGACGGCCCCGGCATTGCGGGTGCGCCCGTCCATGATTGCCGCATCCAGCTCGTATCGCCCGTCGGTATTGGGCGCGGCGCCCTTGCCGGCGAGGTGCAGGCCGGACTCCTCCAGCGCCGCCACCATGGCCTCGACAACGTCCAGCGCTGCCACGCCTGCGTCCAGCCGCTTGCCGCCCTCGCGCAGCAGTTCCGCCATGTGCGCTTCCTCGCGCGAATAGTCGCGGCCGAAAACCGGTCCGGCGCCGCCATGAAGGGCAATGGCCCATTTCCTCGCCATAGCTGGTAACGCTCCCTTACGTCAGGCTTGGATTATGAAGGCCACACCGCTACCGTCTGGCGCAGCAAACAACAAGACAGGAAGGGTAGCGCGCTCATGAAGGCAGTGCTTTCGAAAGAAGTCGGCGGACCGGAAACTCTGGTCCTCGAAGAGGTCGCCTCGCCGGAATTTGGCAAAGACCAGGTTCTGGTCCGGGTGAAGGCGTGCGGGGTGAATTTCCCGGACTCGCTGATGATCAAGGACATGTACCAGTTCAAACCGCCGCGCCCGTTCAGCCCGGGCGGCGAAGTGGCCGGTCTGGTCGAATCGGTCGGGGAAGGGGTCACCCATGTGAAGCCGGGTGACCGCGTGCTCGCCTCCATCGGCAATGGCGGCATGGCCGAGCTGGCCGTTGCGGCGGCGCATTCCGTCATGCCCATCCCGGACGAGATGCCGTTCGAAGAAGCGGCCGCCTTCATGATGACCTATGGCACGTCCTATTATGCGCTGAAGGACCGGGCCGACCCCAAGAAAGGCGAGAAGCTGCTCGTCCTCGGCGCCGCTGGCGGCGTCGGCATCGCAGCCGTCGAACTTGGCAAGGCGATGGGCCTGGAAGTCATTGCCGCCTGTTCCAGCCAGGAAAAAGTGGATTTCTGCCTTTCCAAAGGGGCCGACAAGGGGCTCGTCTATGCGCGTGAGCTGGACAAGGACGGGATGAAAGCCTTCTCCGGCGACATCAAGGAAATCTCCGGCGGCGGCGTGGACATCATCTATGACGGTGTCGGCGGCAATTATGCCGAACCGTCCCTGCGCGCGATGAACTGGGAAGGCCGCTTCCTGGTGATCGGCTTCCCGGCCGGTATCCCGAAGATCCCGCTGAACCTGACCCTGCTGAAAAGCTGCGACATCCGCGGCGTGTTCTGGGGCGCGGCCGTGGCGCGCGATCCGAAGGCCCACGCGCAGAACGTCAAGGAGCTGTTCGAGCTCTACACTGCCGGCAAGATCCGCCCGCACATCTCCAACACCTATCCGCTGGAGAAGTCGGCCGACGCGATCCGTGAGCTGACGGAGCGCCGCGCGCAGGGCAAGGTCGTGGTGGTCATGGACTAAGCCTGCCCCGGCAGGAAAGTGCGGTCATTCGGTGTTTTATATGGAACGGTTTATCGCCGTTCCGCATAGTATGGGTATGATAACCATACCTGAACCCCGGACAGAGCAACCGGAAGGCGAGCATCGGGAAGATGCTCGCCGCCGGACATTGCGCAAGGGCCGGATTCTCATCAATGAGCTGCAAAGTTCGTTCGATGTGCTCGTCCGGGATTTCTCGGAAGAGGGGATGCAGCTGAAGCTCTGGGAAGCCTGGGCCGTGCCGGAGACGTTCGATCTGGAACTGCTGTCGCGCTACGGTCACATCGAGGCGATTTACCATTGCGAACTGCGCTGGCAGCATGGCCTGATGGTCGGGGCGCATATCATCGCCGACAAACCCGCCGAGTCGTCGCCCTAGGCTGCGTTCGCGCAGATCAAAACTTATTCTTTCATCCATTTAGCTCGTCCGGGGACGGACAATTGCCGAGTGAGGTGGTCCTGTTTTCCTGCACAGTTTTCCGGCCTTGCTAAGGCATATCCGGGTTATTGATCAGGCCGCTTTCTTGAGTTCGTTTGTCGCTCCAT
>MDTD01021752.1_pt1 | contig 17689 bp, 15 predicted proteins | sample 811221 | NCBI WGS metagenome assembly MDTD01 (sample SAMN05326646, study PRJNA326480) | marine metagenome | isolation source: seawater | place: Pacific Ocean: South West | collected 2011 | reverse complement strand
CCAAATCTTTCCCATCCGATATCGGCGCCGGCAAGGATTTGAGTGAATGACGCTCGGTCATGAACGATATGCCTCTTTTTCTGTCGCCGGACAGCGCGCTATCGCAAAATCCGACCCCTCTGCCGTTCGCTTTTCGCCGATCCAGATTTTGACGGTCAGCGGCTCTCCAGGAAGTGATTCGATACGGGACAATTCCAGGTCGGCAGCGGCCAGCAGGTCCTGAATTTCAATATCGGAAAAGCCTAGACGGCGATGCGCATGTGAGTCGCGAAGTCCCTCCATCTCATGCGGTGCAAAATCCACGATCACCAGTCGCCCGCCGGGCGCCATTACGCGTTCCGCTTCCTGAATGACGGTCACCGGGTCGTCGGCATAGTGCAGCACGAGATGCAGCGTCGCGATATCGAAATCCGCATCGTCCACGGGCAACTTGTACATGTCACCATGGCGCACCTGACATTCGCGCAGGCCGGCTCCATCGAGACGGGTTCGAGCGAGAGACAGCATCTCGTGAGAGAGATCGATACCAACACCTCGTCCCATCGTGCGGCCGAAGACTTCCAGGATGCGGCCCGTACCGGTACCGATATCAATTATGCTTTGATCTCGCGTCCGCGGAACCAAAGAGAGCATTTTGTCTTCAACCTCGGCTTCATCGACATGAAACGACCGGAGCCGGTCCCATTCGGCAGCGTTTTCGCGAAAATAGGCATCGGCGGCTGTCTGCCGGGTTTGCCTTACCTCGGCAAGGCGCTGCATATCCCGCAGGAACTGGGGGTCGTTCTCTGGGATTCGAGCGAGTATGGAGTCGACCAAACCGCCACCGCCCATTTGGGCGCTGTCAGCGCGGCGATAAAAAACCCAGGTACCCTCTCGAAAACGATGCAGCAACCCCGCATCGCACAACAGTTTAAGATGGCGAGAGACCCTGGGCTGGCTTTGCCCGAGGACATGGGTGAGTTCGGTGACAGTCAATTCGCTATAGGCGCAGATTGCCAGGATGCGGAGCCGGGTCTCTTCGGCGGCGGCTTTGAGCTGAATGAGAAGATTCTGCATCAGATGCACCGGGTTTTTTCATCAATTTTTATTTAATATGGATATAAATATATCCATATATTGGTATAACAGAAAACAAACCCGGGCGCAATCTGTGCGAATTGTTAAAAAACACTCCTTTCAAACAGTTAGACCGGACCCGCGATGAACACGACTCAGACAACTAACCTTCGATTGGGTTATTTCTTCGAAATTGCAAGCCTATTGTCGTCCTGCTTGAGGGGCCAAAACCTGTGTCGCCATGAGGGATTAAGCGTGTCTTCACATCGGCGAAATAGGATTTTCTTAGGCATCTCGGGAGGGTCGAGGTTGTGACGCTAGTCACGTCGTAAAAAATTGTATCGAGTCGGAATTTGGCATAGGGTCCGTCGATCCGCAGTCACACTTATCGACGAGAAGTGTTAAGTGTTCGAATTGATTGAAGAGGCGTTTTGTCGTGAACGTATCAAGTAAATTCAAACGCCGGGTGCCGGGCACTCTGATACCACTGGCTTTTGCCGGCTTGCTTTTGGCAGGGTGTGCTGCGGCTCCGCCTCCGGAGGATAAGGAAGCAGTTGCCGCATTCAAAGAAGCCAACGATCCATACGAGCCCTTTAATCGTGCGATGCTCGATTTCAACCTGGCGCTGGACAAGGCGATCCTGCGGCCAGTGACATCAGTGTATCTGGAGGTCGTTCCCGATCCGCTGCAAACAAACGTTCACAACTTCCTGCAGAATCTGCGCGGTCCCGTTATATTCGCGAACGATCTCTTTCAGGGCGAGTTTGATCGGGCTGGCACGGCCTTGCTGCGCTTCACGATGAATTCCACCTTCGGTATTCTTGGGATCAATGATTTCGCGGCTGAGGTCGGTATCGAGAAACACGATGAAGATTTTGGTCAAACCCTCGCCATCTGGGAAGTCGAATCCGGCCCCTACCTGGTGCTGCCCATTTTCGGACCCTCCAGCCCGCGCGACGGGGTCGGCCTGCTTGCAGATACGTTGATCGATCCCTTCACCTGGTTAACGCCGCTTGAGTACAGGATAGGCAGAAGTTTCGGAACCGCCGTCGACAAGCGCGCCCGAAATTTTGATCAAATCAACGATCTGGAAAAGAACTCTCTCGACTTTTATTCGGCCGTCCGCAGCCTCTATCGCCAGAAACGCCGTGACGAGATTCGCAATGGCGCGCTGCCCACCAACAATCCTGTACCGGGCAGCCTGTCAGGGGTACCGGACGGAAAATTCGGTGACCAGCAGAGCAAAGTCACGCCCACCGAGAGGTAGCATGCTTCGCAGTTCTTTTATGGTGCTCGGCGCCATCGCCCTTATTGTTCTCGTTTACGGGGCGCCGGTTAACGCGGCGGCGAGAGACGCCGAGGGCTTTATCCGAGATACGGGCAACAAGGCCTTTGCCTCATTGAGCGAAGAGGGCATTTCCAAGGTCGAACGCACGAAACGTTTCAAAGAGCTTTTAGAAGAAGCCTTCGACCTACCGCGCATCGCGCGCTTTACGCTGGGTCGCTACTGGCGAGTGGCAACCGACACAGAAAAGCGAGAATACATCGGCCTCTTCGAGAAATTCATTATCCAAGCCTATACCAAACGCTTCCAGGACCTCAGCGGCAAGAAATTCCATGTTTTGCAATCGCGCGACGTGTCGGCGACACGGGCCCTTGTGCTGACAGAAATCGTCATCCCCAACCAGCCTGCCATCAAAATCAACTGGCGCGTCCGCTCGAAAGACGACAAACACAAGATTACCGATGTTATGGTCGAAGGCATCAGCATGAGCGTCACTCAGCGTGACGAGTTCGTGTCGGTTATCCGTCAGACCGGTGGCAAGGTTGCGGGCCTGATTAAGGCCTTGCGCAAAAAAACGTCTTCTAACTAAATTCTGCTCTACATCAGCTGCGTACCAGCGGCTTGTACTTGATGCGACGCGGATTCGCCGCGTCATCACCCAATCGCCGCTTGCGGTCTTCCTCGTAATCATCGTAATTGCCTTCAAACCAGGTGACCTGGCTGTCACCCTCGAAGGCTATAATGTGCGTGCAAATGCGGTCGAGAAACCACCGGTCATGGCTTATGACCATCACACAGCCCGCAAAATTCAACAGCGCGTCTTCCAGTGCGCGCAGGGTATCGACATCCAGGTCGTTGGTCGGTTCGTCGAGCAACAGCACGTTAGCCTGGGATTTCAGCATCTTCGCCAGATGCACTCTGTTACGTTCGCCCCCCGACAGCTGGCCGACCTTCTTCTGCTGATCCGGCCCCCGGAAATTAAAGGCTCCACAATATGCCCGGCTCTGCATCTGCTTGTCGCCGAGATGGACGATATCCTCGCCGTTGGAGATTTCCTCCCAAACGGTCTTGTCGTCGGCCAGCGCATCACGACTCTGGTCGACATATCCCAGTTCAACGGTATCGCCGAGACGCAACGTTCCGAAATCGGGCTTTTCCTCGCCCGTGATCATGCGGAAAAGTGTCGTCTTACCGGCACCGTTGGCGCCGATGATGCCGACAATGGCGCCGGGCGGAATCTTGAAGTCGAGACCTTCGATCAACAACCGGTCCTCGAACCCCTTGTTCAGTCCCCTAGCCTCGATAACCAGATCGCCCAGCCGTGGTCCGGGTGGAATGATGATCTGGGCCGAGTCCGGCGTTCGGTCCTTGGCCTCCGCGAGCAACGTCTCGTAGGCTGTGATACGTGCCTGGTTTTTGGCCTGCCGCGCCCGAGGAGAAGCCTGTATCCATTCGCGTTCGCGTGCCACGGTTTTCTGCCGCGCTTTCTCGGCTTTTTCCTCGAGGGCAAGTCGCTTCTGCTTCTGTTCCAGCCAGCCGGAATAGTTCCCTTCAAACGGAATGCCACGCCCACGGTCTAGTTCCAGTATCCAGCCCGCGACGTTGTCGAGGAAATACCTGTCATGGGTGACCGCCACGACGGTACCCTCGTAATCTTCTAGGTGGTGTTCCAGCCACGCGACGGACTCGGCGTCCAGATGGTTGGTCGGTTCGTCAAGTAACAGCAGGTCGGGCTGACGTAGCAGTAGCCGACACAGCGCGACCCTGCGGCGCTCCCCGCCCGAAAGCTTGCTGACATCTGCATCCTTGGGCGGGCAACGCAGCGCGTCCATGGCAATTTCCAGCTTTCGCTCCAGATCCCAGCCACCGGCAGCATCGATCTTTTCCTGCAGCTCGCCCTGTTTCTCTATCAGGGTGGTCATTTCGTCCTCATCCATCGGTTCAGCGAACTTAGCGCTGATCTCTTCGAATTCCTGGAGCAATGCGTGGGTTTCGGCCATCCCCTCGAGCACGTTGCCGTAGACATCCTTGTCGGGATTGAGATCCGGTTCCTGCTTGAAGATACCGACCTCGGCCGCCTCTGCCGCCGAGGCATCGCCGTTGAATTCCGTGTCCTCGCCCGCCATGATTTTCATCAGGGTCGATTTACCGGCACCGTTAACACCCAGTACGCCGATCTTGGCCCCCGGCAGAAAGGCGAGTGTTACATCCTTTAGAACCTCGCGGCCTCCCGGGAAATTCTTTGTGAGGTTCCGCATGGTGTAGACATACTGGTAGGACGCCATGGCGCTGGGGTCTCCTGAGGGTGTATTCGGAATTGCGCGCCCTTGTTAACTCCCCTCGTCGCGGTTTTCCAGTGCTGGTTTACTCTCTTCTCCCCGCCTAAAATACGGCGATGCTCCGTCCCGATCATGTGACTGTCCAAATCGTGCGAAACCGCGTATCCAGCCTAATGGAGGAAATGGATTACCGGTTCTACCGGTCAGGCTATTCTACCATCGTCCGGGAATCCCGCGATTTCAGTTGCGTCGTCACCGACCGACAGGGACGGCTGGCAGTCGCGCCGCCGATGTTTTTTCACGGACCAGTCTATTTTCACATGATCCAGCGGATACTGGAATTGTACGGCGAAGACGGCCTGGACGACGGCGATACGCTGGTCTGTAACCATCCATACGAGGGAAATCTGCCGCATGTGCCGGACATGGCACTGGTAACACCGGTATTTCGGGATGGCTCACTGGTCGCCTTCACAGCATCCATTGCGCATAAGGCGGATATGGGCGGCGCCGTTCCCGGCAGCACCTGGGGCCAAGCGACCGAACTGTTCCACGAGGGGTTGCTGCTGCCGCCGGTCAAGATCGTCGAGGCCGGTATACCCAAATTAGACCTTGAGCGGCTGATCGCTAGCAATTCACGCGCAGCCGATCTGGTACTGGGCGACATGCATGCACAGATTGGCGTCACCGGTATCGGTCGGGACGGTATCCAGCGGTTGTGTGACCGGTTCGGTGCCGCCACCTTCGTCACCGCCATGGATGCCGTGATCGCTGCGTCCGACCGTCGATTCCACACCGCCATAGAGGGCCTTCCGAATGGCGAGTATGAATCGGAAGGATTTCTGGACGGCGACGGTGTGGGGCCGGAACCAGTTAAGCTCCGGGTTCGTATCGGTGTAGAAGGCGGACGAGTTCATTGCGATTTCAGCGGGTCGGCGCCGCAGCCCCGCGGGCCTGCCAACCTGCGTCTGGCCATGGTCGAAGCCTGCGTATTCTACAGCCTCATCGGCTTTCTCGACCCGTCGATTCCCTATTCAGATGCAGCCCGTGACGTGGTGTCGTTCAAGTTCGGCGCGCGGACCATCCTTAACCCAGAACCGCCGGCACCGTGTTCTTCTTATATGAAAACCTGCCACAAACTGGTTGATGTGATCCTTCAGGCGCTCGATCCGTTCGTACCAGGACGTGCCATCGCCAATGCGGGTGGTAGCGGGGGTAGCATCGTCGTCGCCTGGGAAAAAGCAGGTCCCAAGCGCGGCAATCAGTACGAAATATTCGGTTCCGCATACGGTGCGGGGAAAGACCATGACGGCGCGACGGGGGTGACAACACATCTCGCCAATCTCTATGCAACACCGCTGGAAATCATCGAATCCGAGTTCCCCTGCCGCATAACCCGTTACGAACCAGTGCCCGACAGCGGTGGCGCTGGGCAATCCCGCGGCGGGCTCGCCTTTCGTCGCGACTACGAACTGCTGGATAATGCCAGCGTTGTCTATCGATCAGACCGCGCCCGGATCGCCCCCAGCGGGCTCGCGGGCGGACACAGCGGAGCCCATAGCCGGTTCTTGTTGTCACCGGATACACCGCAGGAAAAGCAATACCCGTCGTCATTCCGCGAGACCTTTCCTCCTGGCACCCGGTTCAGCCTGCAGACCGCGGGCGGCGGCGGCTACGGCGCGCCGTCGGAACGCAATCCGGCCGCGCTGGTATCGGATGTAGCGGAAGGGTATGTAACACTGGAAGCCGCACGGAAAATTTACAACGCCGACATCTGAGGACACCCTATGAAGATTGAACTCTTCTATTCCCCCGTAACCTGCGCGATGGCTCCCTACATAAACCTGACGGAGGCCGGCGCCGATTTCGAAGTGCATGCCCTGAACTTCCGCGCAGGCGAACATCTGTCTCCCGAGTACCGCAAGATCAACCCGAAGCACAAAGTGCCGATGCTGCTTGTCGACGGTGAACGTCTGACTGAAACCGCAGCCCTCCACCTCTGGATGGCCAGAACATTCCCAGACGCGAAACTGATGCCTGACGATGCTTGGGGACAGGCGCAGGCGATCTCGCTTTTGTCGTGGGTGTCGGGCGGCATTCACCCCTATCTTAGCCGTATCAACGCTCCACCGAAGGTCTGCGACGTGGACGGCACCGCCAACAACGTCATCGAACTCGCCACCGAATACCTATACGAGACCTTCGGGATGGCCGACGAAATCCTCGACGGCAGCGACTACCTTATGGGCGATTACACGGCCCCTGATGCCTATATGTTCTGGGCCATCCGGCGGTACACCCAGTTCAAGCTGAACCTAGACCGTTTCCCCAACGTCGCAGTATATTTCGATCGTATGCAGACGCGCGACAGCGTGAAGAAGCTACTTACATTTGAGCGGGACACGATCGAGGAGTTCAAACGGGCGGCCTGACCACATACGCGGGCCCACACTTTGACCACCATCCCAATTCAGCGTAATTTTGGGGATACATAGGCACCGATCGGTTAATAGAAATCTCCCGAAAAACAGGGCGCGATAGGGATACGGAGGATACACATCATGTCAGAATACATGCTGAGCATCGAGGGCAAGGTCGTCATCGTCACAGGGGGGGGCAAAGGCATCGGGCGAGTTTATTGCCGTGAACTGGCCAAGGCTGGTTGCAAGGTTGTGGCCGCCGACATCGACGATGCCGCCAATGCCGACACAGTTGCCGAAATCCGGGATGCAGGCGGCGACGCGATTGCCGCAACGACGGATGTTTCCGACGAAACGGCCACTCAGGAAATGGCGGTGAAGACGGTGGAGGCATTCGGGCGTATTGATGGGCTGGTCAACAATGCATCTCTGATGAGCGTGCTGGAACGCCGCGACTGGCACCTTATCCCGGTCGATGAGTGGGACCGGGTACAGGAGGTTAACATGCGTGGCGTATTTTTATGCTCTAAAGCGGTCTACCCGCAGATGAGGGAAAACGGCGGCGGCGCGATTATAAATATCTCGTCCGGCCGGTTCTGGAACGGCACTCCCAACAGACTGCATTACTCGACCTCCAAGGCCGGCGTCATCGGACTGACCCGGTCGCTGGCTCGCGAAATCGGACCGGACAACATCACCGTCAACGCGATCACGCCCGGCTTTACCCTGTCCGACACACAGGTATCCTCGTCGGGCGATTACGCCAAGAACAACGCCCCGCCGTCCGACCGCTGCATTCAGCGGCATCAGTATCCGGAGGATCTCTGCGGTGTGGTGATGTTCCTTTTGTCGCCGGGCGCCAGCTTTATTTCCGGGCAGACGCTGAATGTCGATGGCGGGCAGCACATGCACTGACGCGAGCCGAATGGAGCGCCGCGTGTGACACACCCATCACCCCCCCGTTTCTCTAATATCGGCGTAGACACCGGTGGTACGTTTACCGATCTCGTCATGATCGATGAGAACGGTGTTATCCGCACAAACAAAGTTCTCTCCACGCCGAACGCGCCCGAGCAAGGCGTGTTCGACGTATTGTCGCGAGCAGCCACCGCACTCAACACCTCGGTCCCCGAAATCCTGTCCCAAACCGGTGTGTTCGCTCATGGCACCACGGTCTCGACCAATGCGTTAATCACTCGGCGAGGGGCAAAAGTCGGGGTCCTTTTCACCGCCGGCTTCGAGGACACGCTGGCCATCGGGCGCGGCCCAATCAGTCGTGTCGGCGGTCTGCCGCAAAGCCAGGCAATGGATTTCCTTCACACCGAACCGCCGGCGCCGCTGGTCCCGCGCGACATGGTCCGAGGCTTGCCGGAACGGATCGACGCGGCGGGTCAGATCGTCATCCCGCTTAACCGTATTTCGGCACGCGCAGGTATCGAAGAATTGATTGAAGCTGGAGCCGAAAGCCTTGCCGTATGCCTGCTATGGGCATTCCGAAACCCGGAACACGAAAAGCAGATAGCCACACTGATCGGGGAAGTTGCGCCCCGGATGCCGGTCAGCCTGTCGCACGAAATCGCGCCCCGCATGGGGGAATTCGAACGCGCAGTCACGACCGTCGTCAACGCTTATATCGGGCCAGTCACCGAGAAATACATCCGCGATCTCGATACCGGGCTGACCGCCGACGGGCTGGCGCATCCGGTGCAGGTTGTCACTTCGACCGGCGGCGCCGCGCGCGCCGCGGATATGGGCCGCCGGGCAGTGTCGGTGGTCAATTCCGGTCCGGTCGCGGGGCTGGTCGCCGCGCGTTTTCTCGGCGATAAGCTGGGACACGACAAAATCATCACAGCGGACATGGGGGGCACCAGCTTCGATGTCGGACTGATCGACGGCGACACGCTAGAAGAAGACCCGCAGCCATTTCTCGATCAGGGCCTGCCGGTCAGCCTCCCGGCGGTCAAGCTGGTCACCATCGGCGCCGGCGGCGGCAGCATCGCCTGGACCGACGGGTACCGTCTTCAGGTCGGGCCGCAAAGCGCGGGCGCTGATCCCGGCCCCGCCGCCTATGACCACGGCGGCAGGGAACCGACCGTAACGGACGCCCTTGTCGTCAGCGGGTTCATCGACCCTGAAAACTTCTTCGGTGGCAATTACCGGCTGGATGCAGACCTCGCGGCGCGCGCGGTCAACGACCGGATCGCGAAACCGCTCAACATGAAGCTGCACGACGCGGCTGCGGGTATCCTTGACATCGTCAACGCAAGGATGGCGAATCTCATACGGAAGGTGTCCATCGAAAGCGGCCATGATCCGGCGGAATTCGCCCTGTATGCCTATGGCGGCGCCACCGGCGCGCATTGCGCCGACTTCGCCCGGCAGCTCGGTATCGGTCAGCTGATACTGCCTTATGCCGGCCCAGTGTTTTCCGCCCTCGGCGTCGCGATCGCGAATATAAGCTACAGCCATTCGCGCTCCGAGCCAGTCGCGCTGGGACGCGACGCCCTACCGGTCATCAACCGCAATTTCGCCGAGCTGGGAGGACTGGCGCGCGCCGACATGACGGATGCTGGCTTCGATGCCGGATCGTGCCAGTACCGCCACCGGATAGAACTGCGCTACCAGGGTCAGATGAACGAGGTCACGCTGGACTGGCCGCGCAGTAATCTGGAGACCGAAGACCTCGAAAAACTGCAGCGCGATTTCGAAATCCATTACGAACGCCGGTTCGGGTCGGGTACGACGCGCGCCGGCACGCCGATGGAGCTCATAAGTTTCCGGGTGGAAGCGACGCGCCCAACGACCCGGCCCGTCCTGGCAGCTGTCGACTCCGCCTATTCCACCCCCGATGCGACTTCGACGAGGCAGGTCTATCTGCGGGAAACCGGCTTTGTCGACTGCGCGATCGTCGATTTTCGCACGATTGCGCCGGGCGCGGCGATCGCCGGTCCTGCAATCGTCGAACGCGATACCACGACCGTCTGGATTCCACCGGGCTGCAGCGCCGAAATGGACGATTTTGGCAACATCTCGATCGGGCTGGGGGCAGCGCCATGACCGACCCCGTAACCTTCGAAATCGTCAAACACCGGTTGTGGCAGATCAATGACGAACAGGGCATCGCAATCAAGACCATTTCCGCTTCTCCGATCGTAGTGGAGGGCAACGACTTCAATGTGGGACTGTTTACGCGCGATGCCGAGCTGGTCACGGCGGGTATTGGCAGTCTGGTTCACGTTACGACGATGGGCGATGCGCTCTCCTCCATCATCGACGGCGGGGAGAGTATCGAGGACGGCGATATCTTCATGACCAACGACCCATTTCTGGGCGCGCTCCACCAGAACGACGTAGTCGTCGCAAGCCCTCTGTTCCGTAACGGAGACATATTTATGTGGATCGGCAATGTGCTGCACCATCCGGATGTCGGCGGCTGCGATGCCGGCAGCTTCTGCATCAACGCGCGCACCTTGGAAGACGACCCGCCGCGGTTTTTCATGAAAATTGTCGATCGCGGCGAGGTAGTGGTCGAGAACGAGCAGGCCTTCGTCAACAATTCGCGCCTGCCCGACGCGGTGGCGCTGGATCTCCGGGCGCAGATCGGCGCCATTAATGTTACGCGCGACCGGCTGAACGACTTGTTGGACGAGCGCGGCGAGGGTCTTGTCGCCGACGTCATGAGCCGATCGATCGACCTCGCAGAACGCCAGGTTCGGGATTTCGTCCACCGCCTGCCCGACGGAGAATGGACGGGCGAAGCCTATATGGACGGCGTACGCGTCGGCGACGAACGCATCTGCCGCGTCGCGCTGAAGCTGATCTGCGAAGGCGACACGCTGCGCTTCGACTACACCGGCACGTCCGTTCAGGTAGACGCCGCGGTGAACAGCACCCTGCCCGCGACCGTCGCCGGGTCCGCGGTGCCGCTGTACAGTTTTCTCTGCCAGGGCGACATCGACTGGAACGACGGGCTCAAACGCTGCATCGAGGTCGTCGCCCCGGAAGGCAGCGTCGTGAATGCGGCATACCCCGCACCGGTCAGCATCTCCACCGTCGGGTTCCGCTGGCTGGTCACGGTCGCCGCCACCCAGGCAGTTGCAAACATGTTCAACGCGTCCGACGAATTTCGCGACCGCACCTGCCCGTCGTGGAATTCCTCAAGCAATTGCAACAACCTGTTCGCTGAATTACCGGACGGACGCCGGACCGGCGGGCTGCTGTCGGACCATCGTGGTTCCGGCGCGGCGGGCCGCTCCTTCGCCGACGGGTTTCATCACGCGGGCACGGTGACGTCGTATGCCGGAAGCATGGGCAACATCGAGGGTGCGGAATGGAAATTCCCGATCCGCTATCTCTATCGACGGCGGATGACAGATTCGGCGGGCGCCGGAAAATTTCGCGGCGGCGCTACCAGCGAAGTGGCGCTGACGCCGCATGGCGTCGATGAAATCGCGCTCAAGCTGACGAATACTGCTGGCACGGAACAGACCAACGCGCACGGCATCGACGGTGGCTATCCCGGCGCAGGATCGCAGTCCGCCGTCGTCCGCGAAGTCGACCCCGCCGTACTGAAGCAAAATACCGGCAAAGCACCGGACATTCGGGCGCTAGGCGGCACACTGCACTGGCTACCGTCCAAAGCAGACGAGGTAATCCGCAAAGGCGATGTATACGGCTTCTGGGCGGCCGGCGGCGGCGGCTTTGGCGATCCGCTGGACCGGACACCGACCCGCATCGGTGACGATATCGCCGCCGGAACTGTTTCACGCGGCGAAGCGGAGCGGCTTTATGGCGTCGTGATCGATAACGCGGGTAATGTGAACGACTCCGACACGGCCGCACGGAGACGCGCGATCCGCAAAGCGCGCAAACGCTGGGCGGAAACCAAAGAAACGCGAACCGGCGCGCCCTGCGCCACCTGCGGCAGCACCGAAGGCTTTGGTCTCGTTAGGCGGCCGCTCAGGCATGCCGGTCCGTTGATCGCGCTCCGCTATGGAGGCGACGGACCAAATTTCGAGATCGAGGAAACCATCTGCCGCGGCTGCGGCGCGCTGGCGGATGTGCGCGAAGTAATGAAAGCAGGACACGAACCCGCATAAGCAGGAGGAGTTTCCCAGGTCGCAGAGATCAAAACAGTGGGCGTGATCGGAGCGCTGGGGGTCGACACGGAAACGCTGCGCGAAGCACTCCTCGATTCCAGCGCGCGCAACTGGTCGATGGAAATCCGCGCCGGAACCTGGTAGTTGCCCTGGGCGGAAAAAGACATGTCGATAGAAGCCGATACGGCGCGGATCAGCCTGCCGCTTTGCGGCTCGTTCAAGGAAGTGATAAAAGGCGTCAGGAACAATCTCAGCCGGGGAATGCTGCGGAAACGGCAATGTTCCGCACCATGCTGGCCAAAATCGGGAACGAATTCATGGCTACCAAAACATGGTCCGTCTATCTATCAGGCGAAATCCATTCCGACTGGCGCGACCGCATCCGGGAAGGCGTTTCCAAAGCGAAATTGCCCGTAGATTTCTATAGCCCGGTGACCGATCACGATTCCAGCGACAATTGCGGCGTTGAGATCCTCGGCATGGAAGGCAATGATTTCTGGAAGGACCACAAGGGCGCGCAGATAAACGCCATCCGCACCCGCACGCTGATCGAGCAGTCCGACGTGGTCGTCGTGCGCTTCGGCGACAAATATAAGCAGTGGAATGCGGCGTTCGACGCCGGCTTTGCGGCCGCACTGGGCAAACCCGTCATCACGCTGCATGACGAGGGGCATACCCATGCCCTTAAGGAAGTGGACGCGTGTGCACTGGCGGTCGCCCAGACGCCGGAGCAGGTAGTGCGCATACTGGATTACGTTATCGAAGGGAGACTTTAGAACATGAGCGTCAGAAGAATTGTCACCGGCCACGACGAAAACGGTAAGGCCATTGTCATCGCGGACGGAGAAAGCCCCAACATCCTGCGGCCTGACAACCGTCCGGGCGTGGAAATCAACAATCTCTGGGTGCTCGACGAAGCGCCCTCGAGGCCGCTGGGGCCGGAAGAGTCCGTCGATCGCCAGATCGGCCTGCTGCCGCCGAAGAACGGCTCGGTCTTCCGGGTGATCAAGTTTCCGCCCGAGAAAGACTGGATCGACAATGTCGACCCCGAAGCGGCCAAGGCAAGCTTCGCGTCCATTGGCGCGGAAGGCGCGTCCGACCAAGACGCCCCGCCGCACCCGTTGATGCATAAGACCGAAACCGTCGATTTCGCCCTGTGTGTGTCGGGCGAGATCTACCTCGTCCTCGACGACTCCGAAGTCTTGATGAAGCCCGGCGACACGTGCGTCCAACGCGGCACCAACCATGCCTGGTCTAACCGCTCAGACCAAGACTGTTACATGATGTTCGTACTGGTGGACGGCACATTCGAATAAAAAGCACCGCCACCCGGGACCAGAAGACACCGGTTTACGCCCGTAAGATTTGTCGCAAAGACGCTTTTAGCGTTGGCCGTAAAGGGTGACAAGGTTCGTTTTCAAGAGAGAATTTCTGTCGCTTTCCATGATATGTTTTTTATCTGGGAAAAACGTCATCGGTCATCTCAACACGATCCTCAAAAATGAATTGACCGCGATCAATCTGTATTTCCTGCGAGCGCCGAGTATTCGAAACTGCGCGTCCCGATCACCAAGTCGATTACCGTTCTGGATCCGTCCAGCGCAGATGAACCATTGGACTTGCGGGTGATCGCGACAAAGCCTACCTACAAATCGAGCGCGCTGAGCCGGCTAATGCGGACCTCTTCCCTGCAAAATGACGCCTTTGTTCGGACGACCCGTGGTCGAGATACTAAAGTTTCACCGCGCGTTTCAGCTTGTAGACACAGCTTCTACCCACAAAGATGTGAGAAATTTGAGTGCCGATTCAGTCGACGGGATGCGTATGGCCGCAAGCCCCGGGTCGGACAGGAATGCGATTGTCTCAGATTGTAGAGACTCTAACTTGTTCCGAATTGCAAGGCCACTGCCACGGACCACGCTCTGCGAAAAGGTGTGTCAAGTGAACCCTCGACCCGCAAATAACCTAAATCCCGGAGGCCGCGGGATGATGTGATCCATGCATTATTTTGATACGTAAGATACATACTATTCAGTCAGTATTTGGCCAACAACCAGTGAGCGGCAGGCTTCAAGCCCGGAAAAATCCCATCGGCGACAGCAACCCGACCAACTCTTGTCTGAGAGCTTGGTGCCACCCACCCTTGGCCTCTTCCAGTGACCACGAGCGGACGAAGTGCATGACTTATACGAGCGACAACTTGGGCAAGGTAATCGAACTCGGGCCAATAACGGACATTCTAGCGCGCCCGCTCACAGAATTAGACTTAGGCAGCTTGATCGACCACTTCCAGCGTATGAACGAAGTAGACCGTTACACGCGTTTCTTCTCAGCGGTTTCCGATGACGGAATCCGGAACATCGTGGACGGGTTTGACTGGTCACGCATGATTGCTGTAGGAGCCTTCAAGAATAATCTACTTTTAGGAGTCGCAGAGCTTGGATGGGAATCCGGCCAAACACCCGCCCGCTCGGAGCTCGCCATGTCGGTTGACCGTGAATATCGGAACGTCGGTCTTGCAAGTTGGCTGATAAAGGACACCTTCCGTATGGGGCAAGATCGGGGCGTCCGAGAGATTTACGCATCGTGGTTAGGCGGAAATGATCCCGTGGGTCGAATAATGAACAGGCTAAACGCACGCATGAGCGTAGATCGGTCCGTATGTAGGGCGGATATCGCACTGGATCCGTCATTCGTTGGAGCAACGGAGCTGGACGCAGGGAGCTAGGCCCCCGTCCCCAATTGACACAGGCTAAGACCGGACCAGAGTATTTTGGTCCGTACGATCGAACGTTTTTCGATAGTGCTTCGCTGGCGTGGTCTGTTCGTATGCCGGCTTGCTCGGCAGCTGCCGGAGGGCGTACCCGCGATCAGCCCGGCAGCTCGCCCATCGGCGACAAAGGCTAGGGGTGTGACACCAGGTTCGAAATCGATCTTAAGGTATTCCAAGGGCGTGCCAAACTATAGACTGGGACATACCCTGACGGGCATTGAAAGGCGCGATGTATCGATGATACAGATTACCGATCTGCCGGCGAATAAGAGCTTTGTTTTACGTAATGCAACCGTACCTGTCTGCTTAGTAGATAATCCACCAGCGGATCTGCCGCTAAACAGCGACGGTCTTGCGAAACTTGATATACGCGTTGACGGTGGCCACATCGCGTCGATCGCGTCACCGGGTCGACCAGAACGAGATATTACATCATTCGATCTTTCGGAAGGCATGGTCTGGCCGTGCTTTGCCGATGTTCACACCCATATCGACAAGGGCCACATCTGGCCGCGCAAACAAAATCCGGATGGGACCCGCCCGGGGGCCTTGTCTTCCACAGGCGCGGACCGCACGGAGAACTGGACCGCGGATGATCTGCGATCCCGGATGGAATTTTCTTTGCGCTGCGCCTACGCCCACGGCACAGCCGCCATCCGCACACATCTAGATTCTACCGCCCCGCAGCACAAAATTTCCTGGCCGGTCTTTGCCGCGCTACGGGATGCCTGGAAGGGCCGCATCACCCTGCAAGGCGTTTGCCTGGAACCGATCTGGGGCTACGCCGATCGAGCCTTCGGAACCGAAATCGCCGATATGATGGTTGAATACGGCGGCATTCTCGGAGCCGTGCTCAACATCCAGAATGACACCGACAATCTGCTAGATTTCGTGATCGGGCTTGCCCTTGACCGGGACTTGGAACTCGATTTTCACGTCGATGAGATGGGCGATCCCGACGCCAAATCCTTTGATAACATCTGCGAAGCCCTCATCCGGAACCGTTATGACCGACCAGTCAATGTGGGGCATTGCTGCAGCCTCGCTATCCGGTCTCAAGACGAGGTGAACCGAGCACTGGATCTGGCGGCAGAGGCCAACCTGCGGGTAACGAGCCTGCCCATGTGTAACCTGTTCCTGCAGGGCCGCCAGTTCGAAGCCAATGGCAACGACCGGCGGTCACAAACGCCGCGGTGGCGGGGCGTGACCATTCTGCACGAATTGAAAGCCCGCGGCATCCCGGTTGCCATCGCCAGCGACAATACGCGCGACCCCTTTTACGCCTATGGCGACCTGGACGCCGTGGAAGTTTTCAGCCAGGCGGTCAGGATCGCCCAGCTCGATTACCCGTTCGGGGACTGGCCAATGGCGATTACCCGGACACCGGCGGAAACGATGGGGTTGTCGGATGTCGGCCGGCTGAAAGCGGGCGGTCCCGCCGATATGGTAATATTCCGAGCGCGCAGCTACAGCGAACTGATCCCGCGTCCCCAATCCGACCGGATAGTTTTGCGCAGCGGCAAGGCCATCGACACAATGCCACCCGACTATCGGGAGCTGGACGACATCCTGGCACGCCAACAGGCTTAGAAACACGGATATCAAAGGATGAACGACATCGTCCCCGACACCATCGAAAAAGCACTGTCGGTCAATCTGAACCCACTGAAATACGGCACTGTCGTAGAGATCAGCGCGGGCTGCTAGACATCTATTTGTTTTCAGCCTGAAAGATGGCCGGGTATTCCGAGTCCCGCGCACGCGTTAGAATTCGGCAGCCACATGGAGAAAACAATATGGCAATGATCGAATATCCTGTTCCGTATGAATACGGGGGCAAGCAGTACGAGGGACGGATCGTCTACGACGACAGCGTCTCCGGAAAACGCCCGGCAATCTATATGCAGCCAGACTGGCTGGGCGTTTGTTCGCACACGATTGAAATGGCCGCAGATGCGGGACAATCCGACTATGTCGTCCTGCTGGTCGACATGTACGGCAAAGACTATGGCGGCATGGAAAAGACCAACGAGGAACTCGGCAGGGTTGCTCGCGGTAACCGGTCGAATATTGAATTCATTCTGGGCTGCGGCGCGGCGGCGGGCGAATCCCTGACAGCTGAAGCAGAAAAGATGGGATTGATCGATAGGTCTAAAATTGGCGCCGTCGGCTATTGCATGGGCGGAGGGTATTTGACCGAACTGATCCGCGCTGGCGCTCCCTATAAAGGTTCGGTCTTCATTCACGTGACGCTGCCGATGACGGTCGCGCCCAACCGGCCGTCCAACATCGCCGGCCGCGTCCTGACTATTCACGGTACCGACGACGTCGTCACACCGGTGCCCCAATTGGATGTCTTTCAGGCAGAAATGACGGCAAACGGCGTTGATTGGCAGACAATGTTGTTTGGCGGTGCGCCCCACGGTTTCTGCGTGCGCGACGCCAACGACCAACTGCAACGGTTCGATCAAAAACTGTGCGATCAAACCTATCGCCTGATGCGGGATTTTTTCAACGAGACGCTCTAGTTTTTATGCCGCTACCCCGGTGTCATGTCGGCGCTGCGGAATGGGTTGCTCTTACGATCCTTTAGCAACCGAAAACGAAACCTGGCTGCAAATGATAATTGACGCCAGTGCGGATTATTTCTGCGGGCGGGTTCGCCGCTGCTGCTCGCAAACAGCTAAAGGACAAGAACAATGATTTCCGCAAGCAAATCCTACGGCTATTCACTGGCGGGATTGAAGGCCAGGACGATAAAATCCTTATTAGAGGCT
>MDTD01118874.1_pt1 | contig 17690 bp, 17 predicted proteins | sample 811221 | NCBI WGS metagenome assembly MDTD01 (sample SAMN05326646, study PRJNA326480) | marine metagenome | isolation source: seawater | place: Pacific Ocean: South West | collected 2011 | reverse complement strand
TAGTCAAGAACTAATACTAGCTATTATACGACAGGAGAGTGAATTCGACTCAAGAGCTAATAGTTCTGCTGGAGCAAAAGGAATGATGCAACTTATGCCTGCAACAGCAAAACTTGTTTCAAAAAAAACTAAATCTAAATACAACAGAAGAGCTTTAACTTCAAACCCTGAATATAATATCAAGCTTGGAACATTTTATTTTAATATGCTTTTAGAAGATTACGGAGGTGTCTATCCTTTTGCTATCGCTGCATACAATGCGGGGCCTAATAGAGTAAAAATTTGGAAAAGAAAATACGGTGATCCAAGTAAGCAACAAATTAATTACATTGACTGGATTGAATTGATAAGGTTCAAAGAAACAAGAAATTATGTTCAAAGAGTTATAGAAAATATAAACGTTTATAAATATATTCTTAACGGTAACAATCCAGTAACTATAAGCAACTTTTTTGAAAACTAAATGGCGGAGCGGGAGAGATTCGAACTCTCGGTACATATTGCTACGTACGACGAGTTAGCAACCCGTTGGTTTAAACCACTCACCCACCGCTCCTTAGGGTCTTATTATTTAATTTATTTATATAATTAATCAATATATTCCACTAATGTAATAAAGCCAATTTAAAAAAATGAAAGATAAATATTTAATAGGTTCATTTTATACTGTGTCTGCCTCTCTATGGTGGGGCATTCTTGGTGTAATCTATTTTAAATTTGTATCTTTTGCTTCACCCTTAGAGTTAACTATTCATAGAACTTTATGGACCACATTATTGCTATTATTTACTACAACTTATTTTAAAAAATGGAATGATTTCAAAAATATTTACGAATCCATCGATAATTTATCTCTTCTTTTTTTGACAGGTATTTTGGTCTCAATAAATTGGTTCACATGGCTGTATTCAATTTCGATAAATAAAATGCTCGATGCATCACTTGGGTATTATATTTTTCCAATTTTAAGTGTTTTTCTTGGAAGAGTCTTTTTGAAAGAAAAATTAAATAAAAATAAAATAATAGCAATAATTTTGGTTTTTATTTCAATAGTTTATTTGCTTATTCAATTCAAAGGTATACCTTGGATTGGGCTAACAGTTGCCTCAACTTTTAGTGTGTACAGCTTAATAAGAAAAAAAATTAATATTTCATCAGATTTGGGTTTACTATTCGAAACATTGCTAATTTCTCCAATAGCAATAATATTATTCTCTTACCTCGTTTCAAAAAATTTAAACATATTTGGATTAGAAAACCCGGAATTGTCTTTTTTCCTTTTTTTAGCAGGATTTATGACCCTTGTACCGCTTTTTATGTATATTAAAGGCTTCGAACTTATAGGTATAGGGCCAGCAAGTATGATATTTTTTATTACACCAACATCTCAGTTTTTTTTAAGTATATTCTATTTAAATGAAACACTTGATATTCACAAACTTATTAGCTTTATCTTTATTTGGACAGCAGTTTTAATTTATTTAAATGAATTAAGGAAAGAATAAGTTTAAATTAAATAATCCTATCAACCATATATTTAATATTTTTGAATTCAAAAGTAATGTGTTTTCTTTTAAATATCAAAATTATTAAAAGTGGAACAAAGGTTGCTAAGATAAACGACCAAAATAATAATGCATTAGTAATCCAGTCTGGAAAAAATGATTTAGGGATCAACGTGCCAATTAAAACACTTTTCTCAAAAGTTTGATTTGGAAAAATTAAAAGTCCTGATAAAAGTCCAAAAATTACCGAACTAAATGCTAATTTTTTTGACAGATCTCCTTTAAACATTCCATAAAATATGGTGAATGAAGCTGAACAACACAATAAATCTGCAAATAAAAACATAAATAAAACACTATATCCCTTGGATGAAATTAAAAAAACTACACATGACATTAAAAAAATTAATATATAAGAAAGCTGTCGAAGTGCACGTGGGCCTAATTTAAAGAACTTATCTCCATTTATAATTATTAGACTCGAAATCGCGTTTATTAGAGTATCTATACTACTAATTACTAAAGAAAGAATTAGTACTAAAATTGACGATAAAATTATTATATTAATTTCGGAAAAAGAGTTAAACAATAAAGAAAAGAAAACTGTACTAGTATCTTCGTTATTTCCTGTAACTACAGCAACTATTCCAAAAAAACCTAACACTAAAAGAAAAGGAACTACAACAAAAAATGTTGAAATAAGTCCTTTTATTAAATCTTTGTCTGATCTTGCTGCATAGACTCTTTGCCAAATACCTTGATCAAATAAATTTGTTGCAAAAACAGCTATAAAAAATGTTATTCCAGCTGTGTACCCATAAAAGTATTTTCCACTAATTAAAAAACCGGCCTTATCTTTTATTGTATTAATATCGAATGAACTACTTTCTGAGATGAATATTTGGTTTATTGATACTAAGAGTAAAATTATAATTATCAAAAACTGTAATCTGTCAGTAAATATTGAAGCTACAAGACCTCCATATAAAGTATAAGCTAAAGTTGATAAAATTATAAACATGGAGGTTTGCCAAAGCGGAATATTTGAAATCAAATTTATTATTTTTGCTATAGCAGTTACTTCAGCACATAAATAAACAAATAGATAAAATAAACTTAAAAATAAAACTAATTTAAATAAACCATTTCCAAATCTTACAAAGACAAATTGGGTAAGACTATTTCCATTTGGCATTATTTGCCTCATTCTCTTACCTATAAATATAAAAGCTAAAAAAGGAGTTGCTTGTCCTAAAGCATAGCCAATTATGGCTCCTAAACCTCCCCATGTGGCTGCCTCTGAAGGTCCGATTAGTATCCACAAACCAAAACATGAAGCTACTAATGAGGCTGTTAATGATTTACTTCCAAGCGATCTGTCTGCAACAATATATGAGTTAATTGAAGTTTTTCCTTTCGAAAAAAATATTCCAATTACAGTAAAAATAATACTTATAAATAGTATTGTAAATATTGTTGAATTTTTACCTAAATAGATATCTTCCATGCGTCAATTCGTTAAAATTTTGCCATTTAATTTAGATTAAAAGTACATTATTAATCCTTTAAATGATTAAAAAAATTTTAACGGCAATTACATTAACCTTAATAATGGTCTCAGCACAAGCTGATTCTAAACTTCAAAAAATTAAAAAAGATGGAGTTTTAAAAGTTGGAACTACTGGTGATTGGGATCCTATGTCGATGAAAGATCCCGCAACGAATAAATATAAAGGTTTTGATATAGATGTAATGAGAGAATTAGCAAAAGATTTAGGAGTCAAAATACAATTTGTTCCAGCCGAATGGAAAACTATCGTTGCTGGAATAACTGCTGACAGATACGATATTTCAACCAGTGTTACTAAAACGCCAAAAAGAGCAGAAGTTGCTGGTTTTACCGCTACTTATTATAAATACGGTACAGTTCCTCTAGTATTAAAAAAAAATTTAAATAAATTTTCTACTTGGGACTCTTTAAATAATAAAAATGTTACGATAGCTACAACATTAGGTACTTCTCAGGAAGAAAAAGCAAAAGAGTTTTTCCCAAAATCAAAATTAAAATCTATAGAAGCTCCTGCAAGGGATTTTCAAGAAGTTCTTGCTGGAAGAGCGGATGGAAACATCACTAGCTCCACTGAGGCAAATAAACTTGTTTTAAAATATCCACAGTTAGCAATAGTGCCTGATGGAGAGAAAAACCCAGCTTTTTTAGCAATGATGGTTCCAAAAAATGATAAAGTCTGGAACAAATACGTAAGTGATTGGATCAAGAGTAAAAAAGATTCAGGGTTCTTTACGACATTACTAGCAAAATATAATCTCAAGAGTTTATAATTTAAGTTTCAATAATTTCCATTAACAAATATAGTTAACTTGTGAAATTATTAAAATATATTTTTGTCTTTCTAATTCTGCAAGGATGTAGCTCAAACTATGAGTGGGGCTGGTATATCTTAAATCCAGATAATGTTGAAGGTTTAACAAATATAAAATTTTTGATCAGTGGTATTACCACAACGATATACATATCTATTATTTCTATTTTTCTTGCTATGATAATAGGTTTAATTGTTGCTTTACCCTCATTGTCTAATAACAAATTTCTAAGTTACTTTAATATAGCATATGTAGAAATAGTAAGAGCTATTCCATTATTAGTCTTAATACTTTGGATTTATTACGGGTTACCTATCATGTTAGGAATAAGCTTTTCACCTTTTGTGTCTGGTATCATTGCTTTAACAATAAGTGAAAGCGCTTTTCAAGCTGAAATATTTAGAGCTGGAATTAATTCGATTAATAAAGGACAACACGAAGTTTCAGAGTCTTTGGGAATGGATTTTTGGAAAAAAATGAGATTAGTTATTCTTCCACAAGCTATTAAAGTTGTCTTACCGGCTATGGGTAATCAATTTGTTTACGTGCTTAAAATGTCTTCACTAGTATCAATTATTGGAATTGCGGATCTAACTAGAAAAGCTAATGAACTAGTCACAACAACCTATAGACCATTGGAAATATATACTTTTTTAATATTCGAATATTTAATTTTAATTCTTGTAGTTTCTTATTTTGTGAGAAAATTGGAAAAAAAATTAGAACACAAATAGTTTTTTAAAACTCATACGAAGATGTTTCTTTAAGAAAAATGGAATAAAAGCCAAAACTACAAGCCCCATAATCCAATTTGTGATCATAATTGTGTAAAAAATATCTTGATACTCACCACCTCTGATATTTATCACATACCATAAAGATAAAAATGGAAATAAAGTTAATCTTAAAATAGTCATATACAAACTATAAATAGCTTTTTTTAAAGCTTGAAATAAAGCAGATGTAATAAAAAAAACTGGGTATATGGGGCCTATTAAAGCTGCAACTTTAAGATACAAGGCTCCACTTTTTATAACTTCAAGATCATCGGTAAATAAAGAAATTACAAAGGTTGATGATATAAAAATAATTATGCCTGCAAAAATCATAAAGGTTGATCCAAAAACGAGGGCTTTCCCATAAACTTCTTTGATTCTATCAAAGTATTTGGCTCCATAATTTTGTCCTGCTATTGATAGTACAGCGGTATTCAAACCTATTACTGGAAGTAATAACACTTGCTCTATTCTTACAGCAGTTCCGTATCCTGCTGTTGCTAGTTCCCCGAACTGACCTACAAAATAAAATATATTGAATACTCCAAACATAATCATTAACATTGTAAACATAATAGGAACTGACTGAACTACGAGATTTTTAAGATAAACAAACTTAGGAACAAAGCATTCAATAAAAAGGAATTTCTTCAACTTACAACAATATACTTTATTTATTAAATAGATAACGCTCAAACCTTGTGCCACAAGAGTTGCAATAGCTAAGCCTGCTATGCCAAACGCTGGAATAAAACCATAGCCAAAAATAAAAAGTGGATTTAAAAATATATTTATAAAAAAAGAAAAAATTAATACGTTTCGATAACTTTTTGTATCACCTTGAGCAGTTAAAGTTCCATTTAAGGACAATTGTATTAGAATAATTATTGATCCGTAAAATATTATATCTAAGTATTTTTGAGTAAGTATAATGCTTTCCTGGTTTGATCCCATTATTTTCAAAAGATGCTCGGAAAAATTGAGACCAAACATTGTAACAAAAAAAGCAACAACAACAGCAAATGATATTGATTGGGCCACATAGAATGCAGCCTTTCTATTTTCTTTTGCTCCAATTGCATTACTAATTAGAGCCTGGGTTCCTGCTTGAATACCAATAGCTACAGCCATTGCCACAAAATAAATTGGCCATGATTTTGCAATAGCAGCTAAAGCTTCAGGAGAAATTTTTCCAGCAAAATATGTATCCACTAAATTATAAAATGTCATAAAAAGTGATCCGGTACTGGCTGGGACCGTAACTTTTCTAAGTAAAATCCAAATGGAATCTTTTGTTAAATTCATAATAGTACTTTTTGCTAAAATTCTTTTTGAAATAGATAAGTTTTACCAGATCTTTTAGCTAAGTCTACTTGCTTTTGTCTCATTCTAAAACGAGATAATTGAGTACTTGATAACTTATTCTTACATCTATGACATGATACACCTTCCTCGTAACTATTTGATTTTTTATCTTTTTTTGAAATTGGCTTTCTACAACCACTACAAATTGTGTAAGATCCTAGTGTTAACATATGTTTTACTGATACTCTGTTATCAAAAACAAAACACTCGCCTCTCCACATGCTATCTTTTTGTTTAACTTTTTTTAAATAATTAATTATTCCACCTTTTAATTGGAAAACATTTTTAAAACCTCTATCTTTTAAATACATTGAGGCCTTTTCACATCTTATTCCTCCGGTACAAAACATTGCAATTGGTCGTTTCTTTTCAATTTTATTTAAATATTTTGGGAAATCTCTAAAATGACTCACTTTTGGATTGATTGATTTTTTAAAGCTACCTACTTCATACTCAAAAGGTTTTCTTGCATCTAATATAAATGTTTTTTTGTCTTTTAAGAGAACATTCCACTTTTTTGGATCAATGTGTTTTCCTCTTTTTTTTGACTTACTTAATAAAATTCCCATTGGAACAACTTCTTTCTTAATTTTGATTTTTGCTTTATGAAAAACTTGGAAATTATTATTCGATAGGTTATGACTATCAAAGTACTTAAAACCAAATACATTTTTGATTTTTTTTTTTACTATATTTATATCTTTTAATTTGCCTGAAATAGAACCATTAATTCCCTCGTTTGAAATTATTAACGTTCCTCTTATATTTAGTGTTGAAAATAAATTTTGAAAAATTTTTTTATTTTTTTTAAAAGACGATAATTTTTTAAATTTATAAAATCCAAAAATGGTATACATTATAACTTTCTGCAGATCGTAAAGCCATCTCCTAAAGGTAGAATGACCTGTTCAGTATTTTTATCATTTTTAACATGTTTATTAAACTCTCTAATTACACACGTCAATCTATTACTATTTTTATTGTCAGCTACTTCTCCATGCCATAAAACATTGTCAATAATAATTAAACCTTTTTTTTTTAAAATTTGGAGTCCTCTATCATAATAATTTTTATAATTTTCTTTATCAGCATCAATAAAAATTAAGTCAAAAAATTCATTTTTTTTCTTTAATTCCTTTATAGTTTCTAAAGCAGGTTTTATTATAGTTTTAATTTTATTCTCTTGCTTAGCTTTTTTAAAGAAATGAATAGCTTTCTTATTTGTTTTTTCATCTTTATCTAACGCAACGATTTTTCCATTATTAGACAAACCTAGGGCCATAGATAAAGTGCTTAGACCTGTAAATGTGCCTATTTCGAGTACTTTTTTAAAATTTGTTATTTTTAAAATTAATTCTAAAAAGTGACATTGTGTAATAGAAATTTGTAATTTTTTATCTTTTCCTAAACTTTCATTATATAAAATTATCTCTTTTTGAACTGGATGAAGCGATCGACTATGGCTTTCAATATATTTTTCAATTTTATCATTAATTTTAAGATATGACCCCATTTAATTTATTTGAGTTTTTTCTTAAGAATCTCGTTTACAAGCTGAGGATTAGCTTTACCGTCTGAAAGTTTCATAGCTTGTCCAACAAAGAAGCCAAATAACTTTTCTTTTCCAGCTTTGTATTGCTCTACTTTATCTTTATTCTCATTTAATATTTTATCAATCATTTTGCTAATTTCTTCTGGGTTACTTTTTTGTTGTAAGCCTTTACTTTCTATAATTTTTTTTGGATCTTCTCCTGTTTCTTTCATTATTTCAAAAACTTCCTTAGCAGTCCTACCTGAAATTACTCCTGAACTTATAGCAACAATTAATTGAGACATTTTTTTTGCAGTTACTAATGATTTTGTAATAGGAATATTTTTTTCATTTAAAGAGGCAAAGAGGTCACCCATAATCCAATTTTTAGCTAATTTTTTATCCGATGTCTTTATCACTTCTTCAAAATAATCAGAAATTTCTTTTTCGGATACCAGTATATTTGCTTCATAAGATGAAAGAGCGTGTTCTTTTATAAATCTTTCTTTTTTTTGGTCCGGAAGTTCTGGTAAGCTAGCTTTAATTTTTTCTAAGATTTTTTTATCTAAATTTAATGGTAACAAATCGGGATCTGGAAAATATCTATAATCATGCGCATCTTCTTTTGACCTCATCGATCTAGTCTCATTTTTTTTTGTATCAAATAACCTTGTTTCTTGTGTAATTAATTTTCCTGAGTCAAGAAGTTCTACCTGCCTTTTAGCTTCAGAAAGAATTGCCATTTGCATAAATTTGATCGAATTAACATTTTTAATCTCACATCTTGTGCCTAACTTTGTCTCTCCCTCTTTTCTTACTGAAACATTTACATCAGCTCTTAAAGATCCCTCTTGCATATTCCCATCACAAGTTCCCAAATATTTCATAATAGATCTTAACTTTTTAACATAGGCATTTACCTCTTCGGGAGACCTTAAGTCGGGTTTGCTTACAATTTCCATTAAAGCAACTCCTGACCTATTTAGATCAACAAAGGTATTACTTGGATCAAGATCATGAATACTTTTTCCCGCATCTTGTTCCAAATGCAATCTTTCAATTCCAACAGTTTTACTGCCATCGGGTAAGTCCAGAACAATTTGACCTTCACCAACTATTGGATTTTTATATTGAGAAATTTGATATCCTTGAGGTAAATCGGCATAAAAATAATTTTTTCTATCAAAAACTGAATGTAAGTTTATTTTTGCATTTAAACCTAAACCAGTTTTTATAGCTTGCTCAACGCAAAACTCATTAATCACGGGCAACATACCTGGAAAAGCAGAGTCAACTAAACTTACCTGCGTATTTGGTTCAGCTCCAAATTTAGTTGAAGAACCTGAAAAAAGTTTTGAATTTGAAGTTACTTGAGCGTGAACTTCTAAGCCAATGATGACTTCCCACTTTTCTTTCTCACCATTGATTAAAAATTTGTTTGTTTTTTTTGTCATTTTTTATTTTTTTTCCCACCAACGACTTAAATTTTGCTCAAAATTTATCTTTTTTTCTGCTGCAAAAGCAATATTTAAAAGTTTTTGTTCATCTAAAGTTTTACCGATTAATTGAAGACCCAAAGGAAATTTATTACTATCATGCCCTGCTGGAAATGAAATTGCTGGTATACCCGCTAAATTTACTGGAACAGTAAAAATATCATTTAAATACATTGAAATTGGATCATCTTTTTTTTCACCTATTTTAAAAGCTGAACTTGGCGTTGATGGAGTTAATATTGCATCAACTTTTTCGAATGCCTTATCAAAATCATTCTTGATCAATTGCCTAACTTTTTGAGCTTTAAGATAATAAGCATCATAATATCCTGACGAAAGAACATAAGTTCCAATTAAAATTCGTCGCTTTACCTCATCTCCAAAACCTTCTGATCTTGTATTTTCATACATTTCTATCAAATTTTTTCCTTTCTTTGATCTAAAACCGTATTTCACACCATCATATCTAGCTAAATTTGAAGAGGCCTCCGCAGGAGCAACGATATAATAGGTCGGTAAAGCATATTTAGTACTAGGTAAAGAAATGTCGACAATTTCAACTCCAAAATCTTTTAAAATATTTTTTCCCTTTTCCCAAAGTTTTTCTATCTCGATGGGCATACCCTCAACTCTATACTCTTTTGGTATACCAACTTTAAGTCCTGATATTTTATCATTCAAATTTTTTGAATAATTTTCTTTTTTTTTATTTATTGAGGTAGAATCTTTATCATCAAAGCTTGCCATTGCCTCAAGCATTAAGGCACAGTCCTCTACACTTTTTGTCATTGGTCCCGCTTGATCTAATGAGGATGCAAAAGCAACTATACCCCACCGTGAACATAGTCCATATGTAGGTTTTAAACCAACAGTTCCTGTGAAGGAAGCTGGTTGTCTAATAGAACCACCAGTATCAGTTCCGATAGTTGCAGGAGTAAGGTCAGCAGCTAAGGCACTAGCAGAACCTCCTGATGATCCACCTGGCACAGTATTTTCAGAAATTGGATTCATCACATTTCCAAAAAAACTTGTTTCATTTGATGATCCCATTGCATACTCATCACAATTTAATTTACCTAACAATAATGCTCCCTCATCCCATAAATTTTTTGTAACTGTAGATTCATAATTTGGTATGAAATTTTCTAACATTTTACTTCCAGCTGTTGTTTTTACCCCTTTTGTGCAAAAAAGATCTTTTACAGCTATTGGAACACCTGGAAGAAGTTTTTCAAAATTTGGTTTATTGTCAAATTCTTTAGCAGCTTTAAGTGCCAAGTCAAAAGTTTTTGTTATAAAGGAATTTAGTTTTTTATCTTTTTCAATATTTTGAATAAATAATTGTGTTAATTCCTCAGATTTTATCTCTTTTCTTTTTATTAAACTGACTAATTCTGTTAAAGTTTTCTTTGTTAATCCAGTCATTATTCTATAACTTTTGGCACAACAAAAAATTCTTCGTTTTTTTGTGGTGAATTTTCTAAAATTTTATCCCTTATCTTTCCGTCATTTATGATGTCTTTTCTAGACCTAAGTGGTTCATTTAAAATTGAAGATAGTGGTTTCACATTTTCTGTGTTTAGCTCATTTAATTGTTCTATAAATTTAAATATTGAAGACAAATCTTTAGTTAAAGTATCTATTTTCTTAGCATCTAGCGAGATCCTAGCCAATTTACTAATATGTTTAATTTTATCTTTATCTATAGACATTTGTGAATTATGTTAATTATACAGGAAATTAATGTCATAAGACATAACATAAACATGCTTGATATTGAAGATTTTAAGAAAAAATTAGAGAAAAAATCTAGATTATTGGGTATTGACCCTGGAAGAAAAAGGATTGGGGTCGCTATATGCGATGAAAACAAATCAATCGCCACTCCATACACAACTTTAATAAAAGACAATTTTTCTGAATTTTTGATTAAAATTAAAAAGATAATTTCTGATAATGACATTAAGGGCCTAATTATTGGAAATCCCATTAATTTGGATGGTAGTCCAAGTCAGTCTTCTCAATCAGCAAAAGATTTAGCTATAAATTTATCAAAAAATATTTCGATACCTATCACTTTATGGGATGAAAGACTTTCTAGTAGAGGGGCATTCAATTTATCCAATAATTTAGAGGTAAATACGTCAAAAAAAATTGAAAAATTGGATGAAAACTCAGCTGCATTCATATTACAAGGTGCAATAGACTATTTAAGAGGAAATATTACTTGATATCATGATCTAAAAGGCCTATAGAGTTGATTTTAATGGCAGTTATAAATAAAACTTCAGCTATTAAAAAAACTCCCAAACACCTATTAGGTATTCAAAATTTGACAGTCTTAGAGGCGAAGAAAATTTTGGATGAAGCTAAATCATTCATTAAACTCAATAGAAGTAAATCAAAAAAACTTGATATTTTGAGAGGGAAAACTCAAATTAATTTATTTTTCGAGCCATCAACCAGAACTCAAAGTTCTTTTGATCTTGCTGGAAAAAGATTAGGAGCTGATGTGATGACTATGAATGTTCATAATTCTGCTCTGAAAAAAGGGGAAACATTAGTTGACACAGCTATGACGTTGAATGCTATGCATCCTGACTTAATAGTCATACGACATCAGGACTCTGGAGCACCTAATCTCTTGTCCCAAAAAGTAAATTGTGCTGTCATAAATGCTGGTGATGGAAGAAGAGAGCATCCTACACAGGCATTATTAGACGCTTTAACAATTATTAATAGAAAAGGAAAAATTGAAGGACTAAAAATTGCAATATGTGGTGACATACTTCACTCAAGAGTAGCGAGATCAAATATTTATTTAATGAATATGTTAGGTGCAGAGGTTAATGTTGTTGCGCCAAAGACTTTAATGCCAAAATCAATTGACAGACTGGGTGTAACTGCTTTTACTGATATGAAAAAAGGTTTAGATTCTTGTGACATAGTAATGATGTTAAGACTTCAAAATGAAAGAATGCAAGGATCTTTTCTACCCTCAAAAAGAGAATATTACGAATATTTTGGTTTATCTTCAGAAAAATTAAAATATGCAAGTAAGGATGCTTTGATTATGCATCCTGGACCAATGAATAGAGGTGTTGAGATAGATACAAAATTAGCCGACGATATTAATGTCAGTTTAGTAAAAGAACAGGTTGAGTTAGGTGTTGCCGTAAGAATGGCGTGCCTTAAACTTTATTGTAAATAAATGAAAGAAAAAGTTTTAATTAATGCAAGAATAATAGATCCTTCACAAAATATGGACGAAAAAGGATCAATTGTAATTAATGAAAAAGGAAAAATAAAATTTATCGGCAAAAATATTAAAAAAACAGACTTCCCCACTTCCGCTGAGGTTATTGATTGTAAAAACAATATTGCTATTCCGGGTATTGTTGATATGAAAGCCTTTGTGGGAGAACCTGGGTTCGAATATAAGGAAAATTTTAGAACTCTAAGTCAGGCAGCTTTAGCAGGAGGTGTTACTTCCATTGTTACAATGCCAAATACAAAACCTATTATTGACAATGTATCTATGGTTGACTTTATTATTAGAAGAGGACGAGATAAAGCTAATGTAAATTTATATCCATCTGCTTCATTAACCAAGCAAATAGAGGGTAAATTTATGACTGAGCTTGGACTACTCTCCTCTAAAGGTGTTGTAGCGTTTAGTGATGTAAATAAAACAGTTCAGAATGCTGAAACAATGGCCAGAATTATGGACCATGCATCAGATATTGGAGTACTTGTTATGCAACATGTTGAGGACTATGAGCTGTCAAAAAATGGATGTATTAATGAAGGGGAAGTTTCCATGAGACTTGGCCTTCAAGGAATATCACATATTGCTGAAAAAATAATAATTGAGAGAGATTTGTCTTTATTAAGTGAATTTCCTTGTAGATACCATATTAATCAAATCTCATCAGGAAAATCATTAGAGGTAATTAAAAAGGAAAAAGAAAATGGAAAAAAATTTAGTGTTGGTGTATCGATAAATAATCTATCACTTAATGAAAATGACATAGGAGATTTTAAAACTTTTTTAAAATTATCACCCCCTTTGAGACTGGAAACTGATAGATTAGCTTTGGTCGAGGGAATAAAAAATAAATTAATAGATGTGATTGTTTCTGATCACATGCCAGAAGATGAAGAGGGAAAAAGGTTACCTTTTGCTCAAGCTGCCACTGGTGCAATTGGTATTGAAACTTTATTGCCTCTAGCCTTAGAGCTTTATCATAACGAATCTTTATCACTTACACGTATAATAGAAACATTAACAATAAATCCCGCCAATATATTAAAGATAAACAAAGGAACATTAAAAAAAGGATCGGACGCAGATATTTGTGTTTTCGATTTGGGGGCTCCTTGGGTTGTCAAGGCAGATAAATTGATGTCTAAATCAAAAAACACCGCTATAGAAGATAGAAGATTACAAGGAAAAGTATTAATGACTTTATTAGGTGGAGAAATAGTTTTTAATAAATAATGGACATAAATTTATTAATTGTTTTTATTTATTCTTATCTTCTTGGTTCAATACCATTTGGTTTAATTATAACTAAAATTTTTCTTAAAGAAGATATAAGAAAAATTGGTTCTGGCAACATAGGTGCAACAAATGTTCTTAGAACGGGTAAAAAGTCTTTAGCCACTTTTACTCTTCTATTAGATGTTTCCAAAGGTTTTATCTCAATTTATGTTACAAAAGAATTTTTTAATGATTTAACTTTTTTTTCTGGACTAATTTGCTTAATCGGACATATTTTTCCTGTTTGGTTAAAGTTCAAAGGAGGAAAAGGTGTTGCAACTTACTTAGGAATAATCTTAGCATTGTCGTTTGAGTTAGCTATTATTTTTTGTTTTACTTGGTTAATTGTAATATTTATTTTTAGATACTCATCAGTATCCTCTATTATTTCATCATTGATAGTTTTTTTATCATCTATAATTTTTCAAAATTTAAATCTTAACATCTTCTTATTAGTACTTTTTGTAATAATTATATATGCTCATAAAGATAATATTATTAGAATTAAGAACAAAACTGAAAATAAAATTAACTTCTAAATTATTACCTTTTTTAAACTATTTGAATCTATAGTTTGACAAATATCATTATATTTGAAAATAAGAATATATTATGAATTTAGTTATTGTTGAAAGCCCTGCTAAAGCAAAAACTATAAACAAGTACCTTGGTAAAGATTATTTAGTTTTAGCTAGTTATGGTCATATTAGAGATCTTCCCTCAAAAAATGGTTCTGTAGATCCGGAAAAAAGTTTTGAAATGCAATGGGAAATTGATTCTTTTTCAAAAAAATACTTAAAAGAAATTACAGACGCTGCTAAAGATTCAACAAAAATTATTTTAGCTACTGACCCAGATCGAGAAGGTGAAGCTATAGCTTGGCATGTAAAAGAAGTTTTAAATTCAAAAAAACTTTTAAAGGATAAAACATTGGAAAGAGTTGTTTTTAATGAGATAACTAAAAATTCAATATTAAAAGCTATTGATAATCCTCGTCAAATAGAAATATCTTTGGTTGAAGCCTATCTAGCTAGAAGAGCCCTAGATTATCTAGTAGGTTTCAATATTTCTCCAATTTTATGGACAAAATTACCTGGCTCAAAGTCTGCAGGCAGAGTTCAATCCGTAGCTTTAAAATTAATTACTGAAAGGGAACACGAGATTGAATTGTTTAAACCTCAAGAATACTGGACACTCTCTTCAGATTTTACAAATACAAGCACAAAAAATATTTTTTCAAAACTTATCCTTTTTAATGGTGAAAAAGTTGAAAGATTTACTTTTAAAAATAAATCTGAAATTGATAACGCTGTAAAAATCATAAATAAATCAAAGTTCAAAATAAAAGATGTAAATACAAAAATAGTAAAAAGAAATCCTTTGCCTCCTTTCACTACTTCTACTCTTCAACAAACTGCTTCTGGACGTTTTGGTTTTGGTGCCTCAAGGACGATGCAAATTGCACAAAGGTTATATCAAGGAATAGATATAGAGGGTGAAACTACTGGGTTGATAACTTATATGAGGACTGACGGAACACAAATTTCAAAAGAAGCTATTCAAGATTTTAGAAAATTAATTGAAAAAAATTATGGTAAAGAATTTTTGCCTGATACCCCGAATAGCTACGAGGGGAAAAAAGCAAAAAATGCACAAGAGGCTCACGAGGCTATAAGACCAACAGATATATCTAGAAAACCAAATGATATAAAAAAGTATGTTAATACAGATCAATTAAAACTTTATGAATTAATCTGGAGTAGAGCTTTGTCTTCGCAAATGAAGCAAGCAGAATTTGATCGTAATACCATATTAATTTCATCTGAGGATAATCAAGTTAATTTTAGAGCTAGTGGTTCAATCGTAAAATTTGAGGGTTTTTTAAAAGTTTACAAGGTGCAAGAAACAGATGAGGATACAAAAAATATTTTACCAGAGGTCAAAGTTGGAGAAAGTGTAAGTATACTTAAATTAAACGATGAACAACACTTTACTGATCCTCCTCCAAGATATTCAGAGGCCAGTTTAGTGAAAAAAATGGAAGAATTAGGTATTGGTAGACCATCAACCTATGCTAGCATAATCTCAGTATTATCAACGAGAAATTACGTTGAGCAAATAAATAAAAGATTTCACCCGACAGATCGAGGAAAACTAATATCAGCTTTTCTAGAAAAGTTGTTCACTAAATATGTTGATTATAATTTTACAGCTGATTTAGAAAATCAATTAGATGAAATTACAAGTGGAAAAATTGAATGGGTCAAAGTTCTCGAAAATTTTTGGAAAGATTTTTATGCGAACGTTGGTTCTGTAAAAGAAAAAAGAACTCGTGAAGTTCTTGATTTGTTAAATGAAAGTCTAGGAGCGCTTATTTTTGAGAGAAATGCTCAAGACGAAATTGATAGAAAATGTAAACTTTGTGATACAGGTCAACTTAGTTTAAAAAACAGTTTTCGAGGCGGAGCTTTCATAGGTTGTTCAAATTATCCAGAATGTAAATTCACCCGGCCACTATCTAAAACTAAAGCAGCAGCCCAATATAATTTAGCTGAACCTAAATTAATTGGACAAAACGATTTTGGTAAAGATATATATTTAAAAACAGGAAGGTTTGGTCCTTATTTGCAATACGAGAAAGAGCAAGAATTAAAAGAAGAAAAATTAAAAAAAACAAAAAAATCAAAAAAAAATAAAGATGACGGTAATTTAAAAAATGTTTCTATCCCGAAGGGAATAAATATTGATGATGTTAATCTTGAAAAAGCTAAATTTCTTTGTTCACTCCCTAAAATAATTGGACAACACCCAGATAGTGGAAAAGATATTACCTTAAATTCGGGAAGATTTGGACCTTATCTAAAATGTGAAAATAAATCTGCAAGAATTGAAAATGTGGAAGATCTTTTCACAATTGGTATCAATAGAGCTGTAACAATGATCTCCGAGGCAAAACCTGGAAGAATTTCTTCTTCAATGATTAAAGATTTAGGTCCACATCCAGAGGATAAGAAACAAGTAAGAATTATGAAAGGACAATTTGGACCTTACATAAAATATAAGTCTTTAAATGCAACTATACCTGAAGAAAAAGATCCAAATGAAATTACAATGGAAGAAGCTCTAATTTTAATAGAAAAAAGAAAAGAGTATGATAAGTCTAAAAAGAAAAAAAGAAAATGATTAAAAAATACATTTATTTGATTATACTTACTTCATTATTTACTCCATTATATGGTGCAATTGACATAAATAAATGTGACAGTATAAAACAAAAAGCTCAGAAAATTGATTGTCTAACAAAGCTTAGAGCTGATGCTATTAAGCAAAAAGCAATGGGACCCTTAAAAAAAATAAATAAAAAAATGAAATCTTACACAGATAAAAAAAAAGATTTTGACAAAGAGAATAAAACTTTATGGCAAATGTATAAAAATATTAAACAAAATGAAGGCAACTGAAAAATTAAAATCTCTTAACATCGCATTACATGAGGCTCCAAAACCAGTTGGGGCATACGCAGCGCACAAAAAAATTGGAAAAATAGTCTACATATCTGGGCAACTACCTATAGATAAGAACGGTAATATTATTAAGGGAAAGATTGGATCAAATTTATCTCTTGAAGAAGGTCAAAAAGCTGCATATTTATGTGCGTTAAATATTTTATCTCAAATTAGGGACTCTTGTGGAGGAAATATTGACAAAGTAAAAAACTGTATAAAAATAACAGGTTACGTTAACTCCGTAGATGACTTTAAAGAACAACCAAAAATTATAAATCCAGCGTCAGAATTATTAAAAGAGGTTTTTGGAAATGATGGCATACACACGAGAGCAGCTGTAAGTGTTAACTCTTTGCCTTTAGGTGCTGCTGTTGAGATAGACGCAATTTTTGAAATTGTATAATTATCTTCCTATACTAAAGTACTTTATTTTATCCTTCTTCATTTTTTTCGGTGAGTAAATATTCCTCATGTCATAAATCTTAAAATTATTTTTTTTAACCAATCTTCTGAAATTAATTATCTTAAATTCATTCCATTCAGTATGAAGTATAATTAAATCACTTTTATAACAAGCAGATGAAAT
>MDTD01103116.1_pt1 | contig 17695 bp, 16 predicted proteins | sample 811221 | NCBI WGS metagenome assembly MDTD01 (sample SAMN05326646, study PRJNA326480) | marine metagenome | isolation source: seawater | place: Pacific Ocean: South West | collected 2011 | reverse complement strand
TTCTCGTTTCAACCAATTCTGGTATCAGCTGATCCAATTGATCTAAAGTCCAAAGATCGTCAGTCGTAAACGACTGGATGATTGCGGGCTGTTGCATAATTCCTAATATTCCACCTTGAGTGTGAATAATTTGAGAAGTAACCTCACTTGCTTCTTCAGTGCACAGCCAGGCGACTACTGGAGCTATCTGTCCCGGACCTTGCGTCCAATCATTTTCATCATACTTTCTTCCAGCCGCTTCCATGAGATCAATTGTTAATCTTGTGGCGGCACCGGGAGAAATAGTATTTACAGTGCATTTATATTTAGCCACCTCTAGCGCGAGAGACCTTGTAAAGCCTGCAATGCCTTCTTTCGCCGCACCGTAATTTACCTGACCAAAATTACCAAATAATCCAGACACAGAAGACATATTTATAATCCTACATCCTGATACATTATTATCTCTTATATACCTAACAAGAGGTCTAGTGCAGTTATAGTGGCCCTTTAAATGAACTTCCATGATTACATCCCAGTCTGACTCTTCCATGTTGTATAAAGTTCTATCTCTCAGAACTCCGGCATTGTTAACAAGAATGTCAGCTCGTCCAAATGCATCTATTGCTGTATCAAAAATATTTTGCCCACCTTCGACCGTACCAACTGAGTCATAATTAGCAGCAGCATCTCCTCCTAAGGCCTTTATTTCATCTACAACTTGATCAGCAACTTTTCCTTCTCCGCTTCCATCTCTATCTCCACCCAAATCGTTGACAACAATTTTTGCTCCCTCGGAGGCTAAATATAAACATATTTCTCTTCCAATACCTCTTCCTGCTCCAGTTATTATTGCTACTTTATCTTTTAATCTATTCATAATCTTTTCAGTACGTTTTGTTAAGTAAAGGATAAATCCTTTTAGTTAAAAATTCAGCTATTTATTTAGTCTCGTTTACTATATAAATAACTACTGAGTTTTAGAACAATACACAAGAATGGCAGAAAATAACTTGCAAGCACATTTAGCAACTAAATCCACACAATTTTTTTATGGCTTTGGTTCAATGGCAGTGGGGATAAAGAATAATCTTCTGGGCACCTTTTTACTAATTTATTATAACCAAGTATTGGGATTAGATGCTTTGACCGTTTCTTTAGCTTTCGGTCTTGCTCTTATAATTGATGCCGTTTCTGATCCGATAATTGGGATATGGTCAGATCGAACTAATAGTAAGTTAGGCAGAAGACATCCTTTCTTATATTTTTCTATTATTCCTTTTTCTTTTGCATATTATTTCTTAATTGCTGGTCCGGCTCCCGGAGAAGTGGAACAAACTGAACTATTCTGGAGACTAGTATTCTTACTAATGATTTTAAGAATATCTATGACACTCTTTGAAGTCCCAAGAGGTGCTTTAGCGCCAGAGCTTTCAAAAGATTATGATCAGAGAAATACTTTTGCTGCCCTTTCCATGATGTTTGGCTGGGTTGGTGGGGCTGGTATAGATTTTATAGCTAGATATTATTGGTTAGATTCTTTTGTGGACTTTGATGGATATCAAATATTAGCTTTCTGGGGCGGAATAGGTATTTTTATTGGAACAGCCGTAACGACTATTGGTACTCATAAGAACATACCGGATTTATACCAACCACCTCCAAGATCTCTAAATTTATCAACTTTCATAGAAGAGACAAAGGAAACACTCTCAAACAGATCCTGGCTAGTGTTATTCACCTCAGGTATTTTTTATGCCTTATTAGTGGGCCTAGAAACTGGAGTTGGAACTTATTACAATGAATTTCTTTGGCAATGGAAGCCTAAAACTATAGCTGCATGGTCATGGATAACTCCTATTTGTGTCATTGCATTAACCTTATGCGCTCCAATGATCGCTTATGGTAGAAATAAGAAGAACATAACAGTTGGAATCTTCTGCACCACCATCATTATTGGGCCTTTACCTATAGCTTTTCGACTAATAGATATCTATTACGGAACAAATATAATGCCTGCTAATGGTTCTGATGCTTTGTGGTATTTATTAGCTGCGCATGGAGCTTCTATGGCTTCTCTTGGCGCCTTAGGATTTGTTTTTATTGGATCCATGGTTATGGATATTACTGAGCAAGTTGAGAAAAAAACCGGTAGAAGAGAAGAAGGTTTGCTGGGCACGGTAAGCTCTTTTGTTCATAAAGTCGTCGGAGCAGGTGGAGTAATGATATCTGGACTGATTTTGTCAGTATCAGGATTTGATAATCCCGATCTTGCTGATCAATTATATGGAGGTGAAGTTATTAATAAGTTCGCTTTTATACATTTATTGATATCAGTATCGATACCTATTATTTCTACTAGTCTGGTTCTTATGTATGACATAGACAAAAAACAACATAATGATCATATTTCGGATCTAGGATATGTGAATAAGAACTAATGTTCTTCTTTCCCATATCAGATGATAACCAAAGTACTACAAGGCCTTATGTTTGTTATTGCCTTATTGCTTTGTGTTGTTTTATATATTTATGGCAAAGCACTTTACCTGTAAATCTATATAACGATGCGGTCAATAGTTTCGGTGTAATTCCCGCCGCAGTTCTAGGAGAAAAAGAGAGCTATATAAATCCTTATTTAACAATTTTTACTTCGATGTTTATGCATGGAAGCTGGATGCATTTGATCGGCAACATGGTTTTCTTGTGGATCTTTGGAGATAACATTGAAGACAGTATGGGTCATAAGAAGTTTATAGTTTTCTATTTTGTAAGTGGGATCTGTGCAGCGCTTCTTCAAGCCATTATTGATCCTAGTTCGGACATTCCTATGATAGGCGCTAGCGGTGCTATAGCTGGAGTGCTTGGTTCTTATCTTGTTCTACATCCAAAAGCTAATGTAAATGTTCTGTTTTGGTTATTTATCTTTATAACTGTTATCAAAGTTCCTGCATTCATAGTTTTAAGTATTTGGATAATCAGTCAATTCTTTAGCGCTTCTATTGGATCTGAAGGAGGTGTAGCATATTACGCTCATATAGGTGGTTTTATAGGAGGAGCTTTTTTAATAAGCTTTTTTAAAGATTCTCATATAAGACTATTCCAAGAGGGAAATTCTCAATCCTTTGAATCAAGTAACTTCTCAATTAATGCAATGTTTGGCCAACAAAAAGAAAGAGACTTTATGCAAGAATTTATCGACACAGCCAACAAAAAAGATAAAAATTAGCCTATGCGCTATATCTCTATCCTTTTTGGAACGATATTCATTGTTTTTGGTATCTATACTGCGGGTATCTATCTGGATTTATACGGAGAATTAGAAAGCCCTGGTATTTCTGTTAACTCTGAACTTCCAAGATCTCTGGTAGAAGACAAGCGTATTTCTCAAAAACCTTACGGCAGAGAGAAGCAGATTTTATTTGGCGACACCCATGTGCATACAACATATTCAACTGATGCTTTTTTATGGAGTTTGCCTATATTAAATGGCGAAGGGCCTCATCCAATTTCAGATGCTTGTGATTTCGCAAGATTTTGTGCCAATCTAGATTTTTGGGTTTCAACAGATCATGCTGAAGCATTAACCCCCAGAAAATGGAAATCAATTAAAGAAGCTGTAAGGAATTGCAATAACCCAACCGATGTGACTGAACCTGACTTGGTAACTTTTCTAGGCTATGAGTGGACGCAGGTAGGCAATACGGCTGAAGATCATTATGGACATAAAAATGTAATGTTTCGTGATATCGAAGAAGGCAAGGTTCCAAAACGAGCAATTGGAGCGGGTGGTATAGCCACAACTGGTATGCGAGCTGGTATACCTGGTCAATCCAGACTGCTGAGACCAGCAGCTCTTTTAGATTTCGAAAACAGGCATAGATATTTTAACTTTATTGCTTTTGCTGATGAACTTGCCAACTCAAAAGTATGTCCAGAAGGCATTCCTTCAAATCAGTTGGGAGATGATTGTTATGAATATGCAGATACTCCAAAAGATTTATTTAAAAAACTTAGAGATCTAAACTTTCCTACAATAGTAATTCCTCATGGAAATACTTGGGGTTTTTATACACCACCCAATTCATCTTTAGATAAACAGTTGGAAAGAGATTTTAATGATAGCAACCTACAAATTTTATTTGAAGTTATGTCTGGTCATGGAAATTCTGAAGAGTACAGGTCATGGAGATCCCTCACGAAGAATCAGAATGGAGATTTAGTTTGTCCTGAACCTTCTGATAATTACTTACCTAGTTGCTGGAGAGCAGGAGAAATTATTGAAGAAAGATGTCTTAACAATGGTTTGTCTGAGACAGAATGTAATCGGAGAGCTGAGGAGGCAAGAGAAAATTATGCGGTAATGGGAGTGGCAGGTCATTTAACAATTCCCGGTGTTAAGATTGAGGATTGGTTGGATTCAGGTCAATGCAGAGATTGTTTCCTTCCTTCTTTTAATTACAGGCCCGCAGGATCGGCTCAGTATGGTTTAGCTATATCAAACTTTGACCAAGAAAGCCCCGTTAGGTTTAACTTTGGATTCATAGCATCAAGCGATAATCACAGGGCCAGACCTGGAACAGGTTACAAAGAAATTGATAGATTCGTCACTACAGAAGCAAATGGACCTAGTCATGAATATGTTGGAGAAGTTCTTTACCCAGTTGAAGCAATAAAAGATAGCTCAAATGACTTAAGAGATCAGCCCTTACTTGGTTTAAGATCTGGATTTGGTGCTTTTGAGGCTGAAAGGGAAGCATCATTTTTTACTACTGGAGGTTTGGCTGCTGTTCATTCAAGTGGAAGAGATAGAAATTCAATTTGGGAGGGTTTAACTAACAAAGAAACTTACGGCACAAGTGGAGATCGAATTTTACTTTGGTTTGATCTAATTCAAGAGCAAGGTACTTCACCAATGGGCAGTAGCGTGCAACTGAATAGTAATCCTAAATTTAGAGTTAAAGCCGTAGGAGCTTTTAAACAGAAACCGGGCTGTCCAGACTATTCTTCTACTAATATTACACAAGAAGAAATAGAACGAATTTGTAAGAATGAATGTTACAACCCCTCCGATATTAGGAAAAATATTTCTAGGATAGAAATTATAAAAATTACACCTCAGATATCAGCAACAGAAGTAATTGATGATTTGATTCGCGATAACTGGAAAGTTTTTAATTGTTTACCCAGTCAACAGGGTTGCGAAATAGAGTTTACTGATTATGAATTTTCTAAAAATTTCAGAGACTCAATCTACTATGTAAGGGCCATTCAAGAACCGTCCCCTGTTGTTAATGCCGGTAATCTAAGGTGCTCTTATAATGAAAAAGGAGAGTGTATTAAAGTAAATATCTGTTATGGTGATTCCAGAACAGATAAAGATGATGACTGCTTATCTCTTTCCGAAGAAAGAGCATGGTCATCACCGATTTATGTTAATTTTAAAGACACTTAATTTAGTTAATCATGGAAGAAGTAAATCAAGGCAATAAATTAGATTTTAGAACCAAATTCTTCTATGGATTCGGTTCTATTTCATTTGGTATAAAAAATAATGGATTCAGCTATTTTGTCTTATTTGTCTATAGTTCCGTCTTAGGGCTACCTGCCTGGATGGCAGGTCTTGCACTGAATCTTGTTCTAATAGCCGACGCAATAACAGACCCACTGGTAGGTTATTATTCAGATAGAACTAGATCGAGATGGGGAAGAAGACATCCTTTTATGTATGCTGCAGCACTGCCAGTTGCCATAACTTATTATTTTCTATGGACCCCTCCCGATTCTCTTACAGACTGGCAACTATTTGGCTACCTATTAGTTTGTGCAATTATCATAAGAGTATTTATAACTTTCTACGAAGTACCTTCCATTTCTCTTGGACCCGAACTTACGGATAGTTATGTTGAAAGAACATCTTTAATGTCTTTTCGTTATTTCTTTGGTTGGTTTGGAGGTTTAACGACATACAATTTGGTTTGGTTTTGGTTTGGTCCTTCAAATGTTACTGATACTTATTCAGATGGAAGATTTAATCCTGAGGCTTGGTCTGAATATGGACTAGTAGCTGCTATTTTAATCTTCATAGGGATTGTGGTAACAGCTGCGGGTACGCATAAGCATATTCCAAACCTAATAGAGCCACCAGAAAGAAAAGACTCATCTTTTTCAAAAGTTATAAAAGAAGTGAAAGAAACACTTCTATCAAATCGTTCTTATATGTTTTTATTCTTTTCAGGTTTATTGGCAGCTTTAGCAGGAGGAATAGAAGCTGCTTTTGCAGTCTATTTTGACAGTTACTTCTGGGGATTAAGTCTGGATGAGATGCTTACCAGAGGATTGTGCCTCTATCTTGCTCCAATTATTGCGATCTTCGCTGCTCCTTTCTTTACCGATAGATTTGGTAAGAAAAATACTGTAATGTCGATATGGTCCTTTCAAATAGTATTTGCCGCTTTGCCTTTCGCATTGAGATACTCAGATCTGACTTTTGGTACTTCTTTATTTCCTGAGAATGGGAGTCCTTATCTCCTACCAACTTTATGTGTCCATGTTGTAATTAATGTTGCTGCAGCAATCATAGTTTTTGCAACTTTAGCATCAATGCTCATGGATCTTGTTGAGGATATACAACTCAAAACAGGAAGAAGAGAGGAAGGTATCTTATTTTCGGCTAGGAGCTTTGCTGATAAGGCAGTAAGTGGCTTTGGTCTTACATTCGCTGGAATTATTTTATCTCTTATTTCTTTTCCAGAAAGTTCAGTGATCAGAGAACAGTTAAACGGCGAAGTACCTTCTCAAATTTTAGCTGATTTAGCTCTTTGGTACATACCAATATGTATTATTGCATTCGGTAGCGCACTTTCATTAGTTGCTGGATACACTCTAACGAGAGGCGAACATGAAGAAAATGCAGCTAATCCAGATACGAAAGTCTGGAAAGGCAATTAATGCTATCAACATACCTCTACAATTCACCAATTGGAAATATAGGTTTATTAAAAAAAGATGAAAATCTAATCTCATTATCTTTCACAGATACTCAATTTAAAGGTCTCAATACAAAAATTGATATTCAACCATTCAAAAAAACAATTACTCAATTAGATGAATATTTTTTTGAAGGCAGAAAGAAGTTTGATATTGAGTTTGATTTATCAACAAGTAAATTTAGAGAGAAAGTTTATAAAGAAATGCTGAGAATTCCTTATGGTGATAGTCTGTCTTACTCTGATCTAGCTCTTAAGGTGGGAAGTCCAAGAGCTTTCAGGGCTGTAGGTACAGCCTGTAGCAGGAATCCTCTACCTATAATTATTCCTTGTCACAGGGTAAAGGCGAAGTTTGGTTTAGGTGGCTTCACTGGTGGACTACATATTAAAAAGTTTCTCTTAATGCTTGAAAGCAATTAAAATTGACCTATGAGTGCCATAGCATCAATAGAATCAAAATTAAAAAAAGCTATAGAACCAATTCATCTAGAAGTTATAGACGAGAGCTATCTTCACAATGTGGAACCGGGACGAGAATCTCATGTGAGAATAGTGGCTATTTCTGACCTTTTTAAAGGGCTCAACTTAGTCAAGAGACACCAGCTGATTTATGCTGAAATCCAAGAAGAGATTTCAGGACCTATACACGCTATCTCTTTACATACCTTTACCGAGGAAGAGTGGACAAACAAAAATAAGGAAGCTGAGCCTTCCCCAAATTGCTTAGGCGGAAGTAAGCACGATAACTAGAGCCAAGAAATGACACATCATCATGTCGTTACCTTCTATTCAATTGAGGGTTTAAATGATCACGAAAAAGTCGGAAGAACCGTCGAACGTTTCTGTTTAAAAAAAGATATTGTCGGAACATTTTTCTCGACTAAACAAGGAATTAATACAACTTTATCCGGAGCCGAACAAGATTTGCTGCATCTAATTCATCTGCTAGAGAATAAATATAATCTATATATCAAAGATCAGACTTGGTCTTTATCCGAATCAATACCTTTTAAGAGGTTAAAAATAAAGTGTAGAGATAAACTATTACCATTAAAAGGAAATTTTGATCCCGTAGTATCTAGAGGTAAACATTTAGACTATAGACAATGGAATGACCTTATCACCGATCCTGATACTATTATCCTTGATGTGAGAAATGATTATGAGACCGAAATAGGATCTTTTAGGAATTCTTTAATTCCTGATATGAGAAATTTAACTGAATTTCCAGATTTTGTTGAAACTAATCTGCAAGATGATAAAAATAAGAAGATAGCTATGTTTTGTACTGGAGGCATCAGGTGCGAAATCGCATCATCCTTCATGATTGATAAAGGTTTTGACAATGTCTATCAACTTGATGGAGGGATTCTAAGGTATTTAAAAGAAGCAGAGGATGAGAATCTATGGGAAGGAGAATGTTTTGTTTTTGATGAAAGAGTAACAGTAGATAAAGATCTTGAGCCGGGTGGCTACTTGCAATGCTTCGGATGCAGAAGGCCTCTCTCGAAGGCAGACCTTGAGTCAGAATATTATAAGAAAGGTGTTTCTTGTCACAAATGCTTTAATGTTTCTTCGCAAAAAGATAAAGAAAGATTTGCCCAAAGACAATTACAGATTGATCTTGCTGAAGAAAGAGGGCATCTGCATATGGGGACTAATGCAAAACAACATAAAATCTAATTATGTCAAAAATTTTGTCTGAATTTATTACCTCACATCCAAAGCTATGTTTGGGTATATTTTCTTTTGCTTTAATATTTTCCGTATTCAATTTAAACAAGTTTAAATTAGATGCTTCCTCCGATTCTCTAGTCTTAGAGAGCGATGACGATTTAAAATATTATCGAGAGGTAAGTTCTGATTATTCCTCCTCTGACTTCTTGATAGTCATATTGGATCCAAAAGAAGACCTTTTTTCAGAAATAACAATTTCTCAAGTAAGAGAAATGGTAACTCTTTTTGAGCAAATAGATGGAGTAGATTCTGTTTTAAGCTATTTAGACGCGCCTTTGCTTTTTAGTCCAAAGATGAGCATGAGCGAACTAGCGAATAATTTAAGGACTATTGAAGACGAGAGCGCTGATAAGGATTTAGCAAGAATAGAGTTTAAAAATAGCCCGCTTTATACAGAATTATTAACGGATAAATATGCTGAATACACTGCTATGCAGTTAATACTAGAGGGCGATCGAGAATATGATCTTGCCATAAGCGAACGTTACGAGATTCTTGAAACTATTAATTCCGATAAATACCAACCATCAGTTCATGATGCTGAATTAGAAAATATCAATGAGGAAATAAAGAGACTCAATGTTCAGTTATCCCTGAAGAGAGATAATTTAATTAAATCTACGCGTAAAACCATGGAAGTTTTCCGAGACAACGGATCTATTTATCTTGGTGGCACAGCGATGATAGCCTCAGATATGATAAGTTTCATAGAAAGTGACCTGAAATATTTTGCACTAGGCGTTTTGGTAATGTTTATAGTTACTCTTGGCGTCATTTTTAAGAAAATACGCTGGGTAGCAATGCCTTTAATTTCTAGTGCCTTGATAGCCACGTTCGTTATTGGCTTTTTAGGTTGGATGGACTGGAGGGTCACCGTAGTGTCATCCAATTTTATTTCTTTGTTATTAATTATTTCTATTTCCCTGACCATACATTTAATTATTAGATATCAAGAGTTATGTGAATCTGATCCCTCATCAAATAAGACCGAGTTGGTTGCACTTACCGTAGAGCAGATGCTAAAACCTTGTTTCTATACTGCTTTAACTACAATGATTGCTTTTGCGTCACTAAGTATTAGCGAAATAAAACCAGTAATTGATTTTGGCAAGATGATGGTTGCAGGGATATTTTTTGCCTTTTTATTTTCTTTTATACTTTTTCCAATATCCATGTTGTTATTTACTTCCAAGAAAGAAAAAGAATCTAGAGATTTTAGTAAAGGCGTGACAGTGGGGTTTTCTTCTCTAACAGAAAAGTTAGGGAATTCTATAACCTGGATTGCATTGTTGCTATTTAGCATTTCACTTTACGGAATAAACCAATTAACTGTTGAAAATAGATTTATTGATTATTTCAAACCCTCTACAGAGATTTATAAAGGCATGGATCTCCTTGACACAAAGCTTGGTGGAACAGCCCCGCTAGATATAGTCATAGATGCTCCTGGAGATTGGGAGAATCAATCTGAAGAAGATAATTTCGATGATGATTTTGGTTTTGATGATGAAGAAGAATTAAATGGATATTGGTGGAATACTATTGCTTTAGAGCAACTGGAAGAGATTCATGATTATTTAGATTCGTTGCCAGAAATAGGAAAAGTACTATCAGTGGCTAGTGGAATAAAAGTTGCAAGAGAGTTAAAAGATGGTGAGCCTTTATCCGAGCTTGATTTAGCCTTGGTAAAAAATATGCTGCCTGAAGATATTAAAGATAATTTACTTAATTCTTACATAAGCACAGACGAGAATCAGGTAAGGATTTCAGCAAGAGTTATAGAATCTGCTGAAGGTTTAAATAGAAATGAACTACTGAATAATATTTCTTTAACTCTGGAAAAAGATTTCAATTTAGAACAAGAACAATTCAGACTTACAGGTCTGGCAGTTCTTTATAACAATATGTTGCAAAGTTTATTTGATTCTCAAATTGGAACTATCATTGTCGTATTCAGCATCATCTTCTTAATGTTTTTATTATTATTTCGTTCTTTATACTTATCAATAATAGGGATAATTCCAAATCTGTTGGCTGCTAGTGTTGTTCTGGGAACTATGGGGCTGTTTTCTATCCCTTTGGATATTATGACCATCACTGTAGCTGCCATAAGTGTAGGAATGGCAGTAGATAATACAATTCATTATATTCATCGATTTAAGAAGGAGTTTGCTCACTCAAATAGTTACAAAAAATCAATGCAAAATAGTCATCGTACAATTGGACGGGCAATGTTCTACACTTCATTAACAATTATTCTGGGCTTCCTTGTTTTTGCTACTTCTAATTTTAATCCAAGTGTTTATTTCGGGTTTTTTGTATCTCTTGCCATGGTTATGGCATTATTAGGGGCATTAACTTTACTACCCCAATTGATTCTTTATTTTAAGCCATTGGGAAAAGAGAAATTATAGGAGAATTTTTATGGGACCACTGAAAGGTTACAAAATAATCGAGATGGCTGGTATAGGACCTGGTCCATTTTGCGGAATGATTTTAGCTGATTTAGGAGCCCAGGTTATAAGGGTTGATAGGGCTTCTGCTGCTGGGACCGGTTCTAGAGAAGAACCTGCCAATAGGGGTAAAAAGTCTATTGCTGTTGACTTAAAGTCTGAAGATGGCGTTGAGGTAGTCTTAAAACTGATTGAAAATGCTGACGCGGTTTTTGAGGGCTTCAGGCCAGGCGTGATGGAGAGACTAGGCCTTGGGCCAGATATCTGCAAAGCAAGGAATGAAAAGATAGTCTATGGCAGAATGACAGGTTGGGGGCAAACAGGCCCACTAGCAAATGCAGCCGGTCATGATATTAACTACATAGCCTTATCTGGAGCTTTAGCCGCAATTGGAAGAGGTGACTCACCGCCAGTGCCACCTTTAAATCTTATTGGAGATTTTGGAGGAGGAGGTATGCTTCTTGCTCTTGGTATAGTGTCTGCATTGTTAGAATCTCAAAACTCAGGAAAAGGCCAAGTCATAGATGCAGCTATGACTGATGGTTCCTCATTACTCATGACAATGATGTACTCTATGCATCAATCCGGTTTCTGGAATCTTGAAAGACAGACTAATCTACTAGATGGTGCAGCTCATTTTTATGATACCTACGAATGTAAAGACGGTAAGTTTGTTTCCTTGGGGTCCATAGAACCTCAATTTTATGCTTTGCTCTGTGAGAAGGCTGAACTGTCGCAGGAAGATTTTGGAGATCAAATGAAACGAGACACTTGGCCTCAAAAGAAGGAATTAATCAAAAGTGTTTTCTTAACAAAAACTAGGGATGAATGGTGTGACTTGATGGAAGGAACTGATGTTTGCTTCGCTCCAGTATTAGATATGAGCGAGGCACCTAGTCACCCCCACAATATGGCTAGAAAAACATTCATTGAACTAGAAGGAGTAACTCAACCTGCTCCTGCACCGAGATTCGATAGAACCGAAAACGAAATAACACTACCTCCTGCACTCGCAGGCGAACATACAAGAGAAGTGTTAGAGTCTCTCGGATTGGATGAGGAAGAACTAGATAGACTTCAACAAAACGGCTCAGTTGTTTGAAAGAAATCATTTTACTGACAGGAAAAGATTGCCACTTATGTTTGGAGGCCCGTTCTTTATTTTCTCAGCTTGAATTAGAGGATTTTAGTTATAGAGAAGTCGATATTTATACAAAGAGAGTGTATGTGGATAAATATTGGGACAAGATACCAGTAATTTTAAATGGGGACTTGGAATTAACTTGGCCTTTTAACATTGAAGAAATTACTAAATTTTTAGATTAAAAAAATCTAATGAATTCATATATATAGCAGAAAATAATAATTCTTCGCTTTCGGGTCTAAAAGATGCAACTTTTTTAGCAATATGGCCTAAATACCTTGGTTCATTTCTTGCGGAGTTGTCTATTCCCATATCTCTTGGAAGAAGGTAGGGTGAGTCAGTTTCTATCATTAGTCTGTCTAATGGTATCAAAGAAACTAGCTCCTCTAAGTGTTTTCCTCTTCTTTCATCACATAACCAACCAGTTATACCTATATAAAACCCCATCTCAAGATATTTCAAAAGGGCGTCTTTATTTCCTGTAAAACAATGAACAACTGATTTAGGCATATGATCGATATAGGAAGCAGTGATTTCAATAAATTTCTTATGGGCATCTCTCTCATGTAAGAACATAGGAATATTCATTTCAATTGATAACTCAATGTGTGCTTCAAAACTTAATTGCTGATCCTTAGGAGAAGAAAAATTTCTATTAAAATCCAAGCCAGTCTCACCAATAGACTTAACAACATCCTTTTTAAGCAGCGATTTAATTTCCGTAAAAAGTCCAGGGGAATATTCTTTTGCATTATGCGGATGTATACCGGCAGTTGAAATACAAGTTGATTTGTATTTTTCAGCAATTTCAGAAGCAATAATGCTATCTTCTAGGCAGCTTCCCGTTATTGAAAGCCTTTTTACACCTTGGTCGTTAGCCTCGCTTAAAATACTTTCTAGATCTTTATCAAAAGATTTATGAGTCAGATTGGCTCCAATATCAAAAAATTGTTCTTGAATTAATGGCATATTGATGACTATTATAAATCACTAAATTTTTTAGGGGGAGATATGAGCGGGCCATTTAAAGGTGTAAGAGTTCTTGAGCTGACTTCTACCGTGTCAGGACCATTTGCCGGAATGATGTTAGCTGATCAAGGCGCAGAGGTTATTAAAATTGAGCCACCAGGAATAGGTGATCTGGCTAGATTCATGGGCACCATTAAAGACGGCATGGGCGCTATGTTCTCTACTCTCAATAGAAATAAGCAATGTATATGCCTAGATTTTAAAAACGAAGAAGATCTTGATGTTCTTAAACAACTAGTTGCTACAGCTGATGTACTTATCGAAAATTATCGTCCTGGAATAGTTCATAAGCTTGGAATTGATTATGAATCTTTAATTAAGATTAAACCGGATTTAATCTACTGCTCAATATCGGGCTATGGTCAATCAGGCCCATACAAAGAAAAAAAGGTTTATGATCCCTTAATCCAAGGAACAGTTGGGATCCCAAATGCTCAGAATAGTAAATCTCCTGAACTCTTAAGAACAATTATTTATGACAAAGTAACCGGATTGACTAGCGCTCAAGCGATATCTGCTGCTCTTTACCAAAAGGAAAAAGGAGAGGGAGGTCAATATCTTCCAATATCTATGATGGAATCAGCTTTGTACTATAACTGGCCAGATTTAATGATGAATTACACGTTTCTTGAAGGTGGAAAAAATATCGGTGAATTAGCCGACCTATTTGAAGTGTATGAAACTACTGACGGTAGTGTTGTAATTATAATAATTGCTGCTGATGAGGTATTTAATAAATTCTGCGATCATTTTGATTTAGATCTACATTCAAATGAAAAATATAATAATCTTGAATCAAGGATCATTAACAGAGAGGAATTGACTCAAGAAATTAATAAGGTTACAAGAAAGTTTTCTAGCACTGATCTTGTCAAGAGAATGGATCAAGAGGGAATCTCTGCCTCGGTATGCAATCAACTTAATGAAGTACATAAAGATCCTCAAATTTTACATCAAGGTTCTATCACAGAAATTGATCACCCGGAACTCGGAAAGATCAGGATGCCAAGGCCTCCTGCTGCCTTAAAAGGCCAATCAGACTTTCCGCGATCTTTAGCACCTATTCTTGGATTTGATAATCGAAAGATACTTGAAGGTATTAAAATCAGTGATGATATAATAACCAGGATGGAAGAGAGAGAAGAGCAAAACCGTATACTCATAAAGAGTCTGATGGAAGCTCAAGATCAATCATAAAATGGCAAAAACCATACTAGATCTTTTGACTAGTGCCATATTAGTTACTTTGTTGGTTATTTTGGTTTCAACTTTAAGTAATTTGATCTGGCTAAGTTCTATGAATTTACCTATCGACATAAATTTAATTACATCAACATTCTTTGATGATGTGATAGGTATGAACTTTAATTCTCAAATACCTTTGTATCTATTAGTGTCTTTACCTTTGATAATATTCTTGTACTTCGCCAAAATTATTTCAAAAAATATGTCATCAAGATCTATCTACCTATATGCATTTGCTGGAGCACTTTCTATGTTTTGTTTGATGGTTTTTTTGCCAATGGCTCTAGATAATCTTGAACCAATATCTGGTTCTCGAACAAATATCGGTAAGCTTTGTATGACAATCTGCGGATTTTTTGGAGGTTATTTTTTTGGAAAAAGACAAATAAATACCAAGATGTCATCAATATGACGAACTCTCTTCTTTAAAAATTTAATAATAATTGTAAAGTTCAAATCATCACGGGGAAATAATGATACGCATAAAGTTTATTTATTTAGCTATATTGTTTTTAACATCTTTGATTCTTAAAGCAGAAGAATCTGTTGAGTACAGTTATACAGTTTTGGCTGAAGGCTTAGATAGGCCATGGAGTATGGCTGTTGTAGACAACGAAAATATAATTTTTACTGAGTTATCCGGGAATTTACGGCAAATAAAAGACGGAATCCTCCTTGAGCCCGTCTTAGGGGTCCCAGAAGTTCTATTCAAAGGTCAAGGGGGAATGTCTGGGGTTGTTCTAGATCCAAACTATGAAACAAATAATAAGATATATTTGGCTTTTTCTGCTCGTGATAAAGGAGAAAGGAGCAATACTTTAAAAGTAATTAGTGCTGTGCTCTCCAATAATGCGCTTTCTGATTTAGAAGAAATTTTTCAAGCTTACCCATCTAGAAATACAGCTCTCCATTACGGAGCTAAAATGGCATTCCTCGAGGACGGTACACTTTTGATTACAAGTGGTGATGGATTTAATTACCGTGAAAAAGCTCAATCTCTTGATAATCATTTCGGTAAAATTTTGAGAATAAATAAGGACGGTTCAATTCCCACGGATAATCCTTACACAGATAATCCGGATGCTTTATCTGAAATTTGGTCTTATGGTCATCGAAATCCGCAAGGTATTTTGAACTATAATGGAAAAATAATAGGTCTTGAGCACGGGCCAATGGGTGGAGATGAGGTTAATATTATTGATCCTGGAAATAATTATGGCTGGCCAGCTATAACTTATGGAAAAGATTACAACGGATCGACTATATCCCCCTTTACTGAAATGGAAGGAATGGAGCAGCCTATAAAGTACTGGGTACCGTCTATAGCTCCTTCTGGAATAATGTTTTATGACAAAGATTTATTTCCTAATTGGAAAGGAAATTTATTTGTTTCATCAATGAAACCAGGGAGTGTAAGGAGATTAGAATTCGATGGAAGTAAAATCCTTAACGAATTTATCGTATTCGATGACTTGAGTAGAATCAGAGATATTGCCGTCCTTCCTGATGGATCAATTCTGCTTGCTACTGATGGTAGTGGCGGGGAAATTATAAAGGTACAACCAAGATAGGATAAATTTATGTGGGCTAGAATCATTTCAGGAATTATTGGGATTTTTATGCTTTTTAATGCTCTCAATTGGATCTTAGATCCAGCTACAGCTGCTGAGAGCTTATCTATGGCACTTTTGGAAGGTAAAGGCGGAAATACTCAAATAGGAGATTTTACTTCTTTCTTCTTTACAGGAGGTCTTATGGCTATTATCGGAGCTTACAGAAATGAGCATATGTGGCTATATGCAACAATAAGCTTATTAGGTTCTGCTGCAATCTTTAGAATTAATGCAGGTTTAGTCCATGGTACCGAGTTTTTAACTTCAGCAATTACCTTTGAGGTTATTTGTTCAATTCTTCTGCTAATTAGCTCCTATAAAATTAAATCTATTAAATAGCCTTATGTATTAAAAAAGGGATATATATAAAACAAACATAATTTTTGGTTTTATCTTGAAACTTATTCTAACAAGACGTTAACGAGTGATTTTTCTACCGTGTGTGATAAAGTCACGCTACATTTAAAAAGGAAATAATATGAAATTTAAAGGGACTGATTCTTATATCTCAACTGAAGACCTTAGTATGGCTGTAAATGCTGCTATAGAACTAGAAAAGCCTTTGTTAATAAAAGGTGAACCGGGTACAGGTAAAACTATGTTAGCTGAGCAAGTCGCTGAATCATTAAAAATGCCTCTTATAGAGTGGCACATAAAATCGACAACAAAAGCTAGACAAGGTTTATATGAATATGATGCTGTTACTAGATTGAGAGACTCTCAACTAGGCGATGAAAGAGTAAAAGACATATCTAATTACATCCAAAAAGGAAAGATGTGGGAGGCTTTTACATCAAAAGAAAGATCAGTTCTTCTTGTAGATGAGATTGATAAAGCAGATATTGAATTCCCAAATGATTTACTTCAAGAAATTGATCGTATGGAGTTTTACGTATACGAGACTAAAGAAACAATCAAAGCAGCACAAAGGCCATTAGTAATCATAACAAGTAACAACGAAAAAGAACTTCCGGATGCTTTTCTAAGAAGGTGCTTCTTTCATTACATTAATTTTCCTGACAGAGAGACCATGGAAAAAATTGTGAAAGTACATCATCCAAAAGTTAAGAAAGCATTGGTGAAAGATGCCTTGGAAATATTTTTTGATATCAGGAAGGTTCCTGGAATGAAGAAAAAGCCTTCAACCTCGGAACTTATTGACTGGTTGAAGCTTCTAATGGCCGATGATATTCCTGATGAAATATTTAAAAATAGAGACCCATCCAAAGCCATTCCACCTCTATACGGGGCTTTAGTAAAAAATGAACAAGATGTTCAGCTCTTAGAAAGGTTAGCTTTCATGGCAAGAAGAGAAGGTAATACGAATCAATAAATGTTTATATCTCTATTTAATACTTTAAGAGCAACAGGAGTTCCTTGCTCCTTGAGAGAATTACTTGATCTGATAGCTGCTGTTGATAAGAGGTTGGCTTTTGCAGATATGGAACAATTTTACTTTTTAAGTAGAGCAATCTTAGTCAAAGATGAAAAACATTACGATAAATT
>MDTD01035768.1_pt1 | contig 17695 bp, 16 predicted proteins | sample 811221 | NCBI WGS metagenome assembly MDTD01 (sample SAMN05326646, study PRJNA326480) | marine metagenome | isolation source: seawater | place: Pacific Ocean: South West | collected 2011 | reverse complement strand
CCAGGGCCGGGCTACGGGTAGCTGAGGCGGCAGAAGCCTATAATCCTAACCCCGAATATATTGTCGTTGTTATCCAGGGGGACGAGCCCCTGGTGCATCCCGAGATGATCGATCTTGCCATCCGGCCGTTGCTGGAGGAAGAGAACGTTTTTGTCAGCAATCTCTGTAGAAAGATTGAGGAAGATGAATGGAATGATCCGGCAGAAATAAAGGTGGTCTGCGACCTTGAGATGAACGCCATGTACATGTCCCGATCTCCCATCCCTTCAACAGACCATGAAGAGGCCAGGTGTGCCTGGTGGAAACAGGTCTGCATCATGCCGTTCCGGTGGCATTTCATGCAGAAGTTCAATCATGAACTGGCTGAAAGCCCTCTGGAACTTCAAGAATCCGTCGAGATGCTCAGAGCCATGCAGCACGGATACAAGGTCAGAATGGTGCCCTCGCGCTACCTTTCAAAATCAGTGGACACCGAAAGCGACCGACAGGCCGTGGAAGTGTTGATGGAAAATGATCCCATCTTCCCGGAGTATAAGTAATGGGGGCCATTGAGATTGCCGGAAAACTCTACAGCGGATTGATTTTTGATTTTGACGGCGTTTTGGCCGATTCGGTGGAAGTAAAAACTGAGGCGTTTGGTGCGCTTTTTATGGAATATGGCCCAAAGATTCAGACGAAGGTGATTGATCATCACAGGGCACACGGCGGCATGACCCGCAAGGAGAAGTTTGTCCACTACCACGCACATTTTTTGGATGACCCTTTGGATGAAACAGGATTGGAACGTCTTTGCCGGAAGTTTTCCGGACTTGTTATGGAAAAGGTCATTGCCTCTCGCGAAATCCCGGGAGTAGGGCGGTTCCTTGAACGGTGCCGGACGCTGGGGGTCCCCTGTTTTGTGGATTCTGCCACGCCAGATGAGGAATTAGAGATCATCCTTGAGCGTCGTAACCTTCGTTCTTATTTTACAGCCGCGCTGGGGTCAGGCGGGAGCAAGACTGAAAATTTAGCCAGGATCATTGACAGCCACGGTTTGAATCACCGGGAATGCCTTTTTTTCGGGGATGCGGGTAGTGACTACAAGGCCGCCACGGCCTGCCGGGTTGATTTCATGGGAATACTCCCCGGACCGGCGGCTCCGTTGTTGGCTCAGCATCCGGATATCCACTGGGCTGAGGATTTTAACCAATTGGAAGGGGGAACCATCCATGGCAGATAAATCTGCCTCACCGGCTTCTGTAAAAAAAATTCGGGAAAAACTTGAAAAGGGCGGGGTAACGCTGGGATCGTGGATGCAACTGGACTGTCCTTCGGCTGCAGAAATCATGGGGCAGGCAGGGTACGACTGGGTGGCTGTAGATCTTGAACATGGACATTTTTCCTTATCAGGACTGCCGGATGTATTTCGCGCGCTGGCTCTGGGGGGGACCCTGCCTTTCGCCAGGATCGCCCGGGGAGGCTCAAAAGAGATCAAGCAGACCCTGGATGCCGGTGCCAGGGGGATCATTGTTCCCATGGTGGAATCGGCCCTGGATCTGGAAGAATGGATTTCCATGGCCTTTTATCCCCCAAAGGGATGCCGGGGAGTCGGCTACTCCCGGGCGAACTTGTTTGGAAAAGATTTTGAAGGCTATGCCGAAACCCACGGTGATGATCTTTTTATGGTGGCTCAAATCGAGAGTATTGCCGGCGTAAATCAGCTGGAAGACATCCTTAGGGTGCCTGGACTGGATGCCATTATCATCGGTCCCTATGACTTGTCAGGATCCATGGGGATGACCGCGGAATTTAGCCGGCCCGAGTTTAAATCGGTTCTGGATAAAATCGAAGTTTGTTGCAGGAAAGCAGGCATACCCTCGGGTATTCATGTGGTACAACCGGATCAGGGCCTGCTCGCCGAAAAGGTCGCCCAGGGTTACCAATTCATCGCCTACGGCATTGATGCGGTATTCTTGTACAACCAGGCGGAGGCACCGGGGCTCTGATCTATGGCATCTCCTTTTGTCCTCGCCTGCCACGATCTTTTTGTTATTCATACCAGTGGGCTTACACCGGGTCTCAGAGCACGATTTGAGGCCAACCTCGGGCACTTTGCCGTGAAAAATACGGTGGATCATGATCCGGGCAGTGCCGATGTGGTGGTGGCCCCGATGGCATCTTCCCCGGACATCCCGGCATTTTCGAGCCATCTGAATCATATTTACGGCTTTACAACGGCAGAATACCAGGGGCATACGGTGGTCTGCCTGCTGCGGGGCAGGACGCCTGAATTCTGCATTTTTTTTTCACCTGATCTGCGGGTTCACCTCCATTTCTGTCCTAAGTATGCCCGTGAAGGACGGATTTACGGTATGGTGCTCTTTGCGATTTACCTGATGATGAAGTCACGGGACCGGCTTCTCGTTCACGGTGCCGCTGTGTCGAAGCAGGGAAAAACAGTGGTTTTCTCCGGGCACCAGGGAATGGGTAAGACGCCGATTCTGCTCTCTTTGCTCAGGGAGGGATGGCAGTGCCTTGGTGACGATAAGTTATTTCTTTGCCGGAACCGGTTGAGCATGGTGGAACCCTATGCGGCCATCAGCCAATACCATTTTGATCTTCTGCCGTGGCTGTCTTCATTTCTCCCCCACCGGTTGACTCCCCTTTTCCCGGGTATTGCCCGTGGGTTTCTGGACCGAGCTGCCGGCCGGATCTGGCCGGCCGGACTTCCGGTGAAGGTATACCGGTACCTGAATCCCGGAACCAAGGTTGATCTAAGGGTACCGCCGTTTTCCAATACCCTGATACAGTCCGGAACACCGGTTCACTGGATCATCATTCAGCGGGATACGGCGTTTGCGTTCAAACCGTTGTCCCGGGACCGGGGACTGGATAAACTGGCGCTGGTTCAGGACCTGTTTTTCAGCCACAGGGTCCAGATGGAAAAGCTGATCTGCCTTTACGGCGACACGCGCCTGCCTGCCATCCGGGATATTCTTGATCGAAACCTTCCGGAAACTTCCTTTTCCCAGGTTTCGTATTCCGGCGAAAAGGATATCGGACCGCTTCTGGATCTGGTGGAAACCCATGTCGGCTGATCGCGAACTGAACTTCACTGATCTGTCCACGCAAGAGGCCCGTCTGTTTGACAATATTATCGATGAAATCAAGGCCGAATACCATGACCTTGTTGACAGCATCCGCCAAAAAACGGACCATAGTATTTTCTGGCAGGTAAACAACCTGTTAAGCCGGAATAATTATGTGTCCGATCTCTTCTATAACCTTTGCTGTCTGGCGATGGTACAGAATGTCGAACAGACCCGCCCCCTGGATAAGGTGATTGTAAAAAGCGATGCGCTGAAAATAATTCTGGTGCAATACTTTTCTGCCCAAAAAAAAGACATAACCGTTGAAAGCTCGGCCACATTGTCGATACGGATAAAGCGGATACTCAAACCCTTTTACGATATAGTGAGAAATTTGCACTGGGCCATGGTTTATCTGTGGTGCAAGCAGGGCCGCAGGCAGAGAAAAATCCCCAGGGATGTGCCCATCACTCTGTTAGATACCTTTTTCAGCACCTATATATTCAAATCCGGCAAGTTCAAGGAACGATATTACACCGGTCTTGACCAGGTGCTGAGCCCCAGAGAAAGACGGCTCATTTATTTTGTCCCCAATGTCATTACCTGGCGAAAACTTTCACATATCATCCAGCTCTCTGAAGAAGCCGATGAAAATTTTCTCTATCCCTTCGATTTCCTGAAAATCCAGGATTACCTGTTTGCCTTGTCAGCCCCCTTGCAGATCCGGCGAATCAACTTGAACCGTTTTGAGTTCCGGGGGGTGAACATCGCCCCTATTCTCAAATCAGACTTCAGGCACCGGATCGCCCTTAGGACATCATTTCGGGGCATTTTGTTTTACCGGTTTTTCAAACGACTGAAAGAAGAAAATATCAAACTGAAGCTTGTGGTGGACTGGTTTGAAAACCAAGTGGTGGACCGGGGATTCAACCGTGGAAAAAACAAGTTTTTTCCCCAAACGCCGAGCATCGGCTACCAGGGCCTTATCGGTGCGTATAAATGGAACTTTCATCTTCAACCCACCAAGGCTGAGGCTGATGCAGGGGTGCTGCCCCATAAAATAGCCGTCATCGGCAGCGGGTTGACCGGTATTGTAAAAGAAAATCATCCGGATCTTAAGGTGTTTGTGGCATCGGGATTCAGATTCACGGATATTCATGAAAAAAAAATAAAGCCTTTGGGGCAGTTTCATACAGATCGGCCGACAATTCTTGTTGCTTTACCTATTTGGGTGGAGGACAGCCTGGATATCCTCCGCATGATGGTGGCTGTAAAAGATCAGATCGTGGGATACAACCCTAAAGTTTTAATTAAGCCACACCCTTCCTTAGACTTTGACCGCGTATTGGAGATGCTCGGTTCCTGGCCGGAAGTCTTTTCAATTGCAGGGGGGAATTTTCCGGACCTTATTGAGTATACAGATTTGCTGATAAGTAGCGGTTCAACGGTTTGTATGGAATCTATCGCCTATGGTGTTCCTGTGATTGTGGTTGGAAGCAGACTTAACGTAACAAAAAACATTATCCCTTTGCGTATACCCAGAACTATTTGGGCTCTTTGCTTTGAAGAAAAAGAATTATTGGCGGAAACGGTTCGACTTTGTTTTCACCCAGGCAAGGAGGACAGGGCGTTATTCTCCAAAATTGCCGCGCAAGTTCGCTCAGAATTCTTCAAACCGGTATACCGCAAAGATATTGAAACTCTTTTCCGGTTGTAGACGTAGGAATATGCCATTTCATAGAAAACCAATAGAATTGTATTTTAAGCAGAAGCACCAGGCGAAAAATATTGGCAAGAAAAGCCTGTACGCCTATTTAATAACGGCAGGAATCAACCTTCTAAAATTTTGTATAAACATAGCATCGGTTGCTGTATTAGCACGCCTTTTGAGGCCTGAGGATTTCGGCTATGTTGCCATGGCCGCAACGTTCATTGCCATGCCTAAGGTCGTATTGGGTCAACACCTATCCACCGGGGTGGTCCAGAGTAAAACACTTGGGCACAGCCAGCTAAACAGTTTTTTCTGGTTGAGTATGGCGATTACCCTGATAGTTTGGGTGTTGTCCGTCTTTTGTGCGCCGATAGTTGCCTGGTTCTACACCGAAGCCAATTTGACAAGTATTACCCGGATAATGGCGCTAATGATTTTATTTTCGGGATTATCGGCGATTCATCTGTCCCTTTTATCCAGAACCATGCAGTTTGGCATTTTGTCTGGTGTTGACTTGGCAGCGAAGGCGTTATCAAAAGTTGTGGCCGTTATACTCGCCTTATGGGGGGGAGGCTATTGGGCGCTGGTGGCAATGCCGGTTAGTTATGAAGGAATCAAAATGGTTTTGATTTGGTGGTTCTGTCGGTTCAGGCCAGGCCGATTCGACCATTTTGACATGGGGCTGGTTAAGGTTGGCACGGTTTGGTCAGGAAATGCAATTTTCAGAAGTTTTGTCAGCGAGCTTGATAAGATTGTTATTGGAAAATTTCTCGGCAGCTCTGCACTTGGGTTTTATACACGGGGATTCAATCTTGGCGAAATGCCTGGCAAATTCATTGCCTGGCCACTCAACAGTATTGCAGTGTCCGGTTTGTCTCGGCTACAGGATGATGTGGTTAAGTTCAAACGTTATTTTCTTTTGCTCAGTGAGTTGTTTTTGTTTGTATTCACCCCGGTGCTCATGGTGTTGTATCTATCTAGCGAAAGCATTGTTTTGTTAGTTTTGGGCGATAAGTGGGTAAACGCCATTCCAGTGTTTCAGGGGTTGCTTCCATTTTTTTTAGCTAAAAATTTGATGCGCCCCATTGGATGGTTTCAGACCTCGACCTTCCATTCCGGGAAAAGAGTGAATAAAATCGCATATCTTGCATTGATCAATAATTCTGCCATTGTTCTGGGGATCGCTGTGGGTGTGTGGTGGGGTATTGTTGGCATTGCAATCACCATGTCATTGTTTTCATTGGTGTCGTTTTTGATTTGCGCTCTTATCGTTTTCAATGGTGAAATCATTGAGGCCCTGGACTATTTTAAATCCTTCTGGAAATCAACACTGTCGGCTTGCGTCGTGATCTGTATTTTCAATTTACAGTATTTCAGGTTTGATGGAGGACATATCAAGATCATCCTGTTGAACGGTCTCATAAGTAGCCTTATTTATCTTTTGGTTTTTCTCTGCCTTCCAAATGGAAAAAAGGCGCTGTTTGATGCTATGATAACCGTAAACAAGATGCTAAATCGAAAAAGTAATACGGCTGCCAGGTGAAAATGGCCATAAAATGAGAGTAAGAAATAAATATAGATCAGATAACCGTATGTTGTTTCGAAAGGCCTTTCGCTGGTATTTGAAGCGGGCAATTGTTCTGGCCAGTGACTGGACGGTGGTTCCGATAAGGAATCAAGAGGTGACCCCGTGTTTCATTGCGGGGTGTGGACACAGCGGAACAACCTTGGTGGCATCAAAACTGGGTCAACATCCGGCCATATTTACCATAAGACGCGAGTCCCAGATCTTTTATCCAAATAAATCTCTTTTACACCCGAAGGGTATTGTAAAAGAATGGATATATATTTCAAAACAAGATCAAAAGATTTGTTTTGTGGAAAAAACACCGAAACATATTCATTGCCTAAACCGCATCCGACGTCTTCTTCCGGAATCCAAACTTATTCTTATTACAAGAAATCCAATGGACACCATTGCTTCCTTATATTTGCGGTTTAACGATTTATCTCTATCCATTGAGAGATGGAATCTGGACAATGAAGCGCTGTTAAATTGGAAAGAAAAACCCAATACCCATTTGATCTATTTTGAAGAGCTTATTGCTGAGCCTGAAAGGGTTTTTCGAGATGCACTTACCTTTTTAGGTCTTGATTGGCATTCCGAAGTTCTTGAAGGTGGGCAGAGTGTTTACGAAACCCACATCGCGGTTGAAAATATGAAAATAAGGGCCCAACAGGTTAAAAAAAAGATATATAAACCAGAGTCAAAATGGCCTGAATTGTTTTCAAAAGAACAACAGAACAGGATGATCCAGGAGACTGCAGCGATATCCGAAAGATTGGGGTACTTGGTCTTTTGAGGTGAAAGTTTTGCCCATTGTCATGCGACGCATGAACAAATTATCGAACGAAGCATTAATGGGTGACTTTCAGTTCTGCCGGTAATAAATACATATCGCTATTGATTTGTGGTGGCGTGTTTATTATAGACAATGTATCGGAATTAATTCGCTTAATCATACGAGGGGCGCAAATGCTCTACAGAATGTAACAGATCCCATGCAGGATAAACAGACTAATAGTTATCTTAAATCCTTTAAATGGGTGTATTCACGTCTTCAGCCCTTGAGAATAAGGCAGATGTGGTTTTTATTTTTTGGGATGACCGCTACTGCATTTCTGGAAACACTGGCATTGGGATCTGTGGCCTTCTTCGCGTCTTGTATGACCGATCCCAACGCCATGATCGCTTCTAAATATGTCAAGACAGTCCAGGCTTTCGTGGGGGGGGCGCAGGTTTTCTCACGGAAAGAGCTGATTCTGGGATCGGGGGGGATCATGGTGGGATTGATCTTGTTGAAAAATAGCCTTAGGGCAACGGTTACATATTGGATTTATCGCTTCGGCGTGGCCATGGAGGCGTATTTCGGGAGAATACTGATTGAGGGCTTTTTAAAACTTCCATACCAGTGGCATTTGTCTATGAATTCTGCGGATTTGATAAATGCGTTGCATTGGCGTACTTATCTCGGAAGAAATTTTTTTCAGCCCTGTCTGAAGATATTTAATAACATCCTGATGGTGGCGATTATGTTGGTGGCCTTATTTATAGTTCAGCCCCTGATTTCAATGATTGTGATCGTTGTCATCGGATTGTCCGCGTTGTTTATTTATAAAATAATAAGGACATGGATAGATGCCGTGGCGTCTAAGGGGCGGAATTACCAGATCATTATAAATAAAGAAGTCTCCATGGCCATCCAAGGAATAAAGGATGTAAAAAACAGCAGAAAGGAGAGGGTTTTTTCCGCTAAGTTTACGCAGAAGGCGGAGCCGTTAGCTCGGGTTTTTGGGGTTCAGGAATTGCTGAGTGAGTTGCCCGTATTAATCCTGGAGACCATTGGGTTTAGCCTTATCTTCTTTTCCATTTTTATCATGTTGGTCCTGATGAACCAATCCACGGCCTACGTTACAGGCACCATGACCATTCTCGCGGTAACTGCCTGGAAAGCCTTGCCGGCCATTAATCGAATTTTAAGAAATGTGACCAAGGTGAGACACTCTCTCCCATACCTGGCCACGGAGGCGATGTATATTGAAATTATTGAAGACCATGCCAGGTATCTGGATGAAAGCGAAACGAAACCTCTGATATTTCGCAACAAAATTGTTTTCTCCACTGTTGTTTTCCAATACCAGAATAATGATTCTAAGATTCTTGATCAGATGAGTTTTTCCATTAAAAAAGGTGAGACGGTTGGCATCATAGGAAAATCAGGGGCTGGAAAGAGTACCCTGGTGGATCTGCTCATCGGATTATTGGAGCCCACTTCAGGTGTGATCTGCATTGATGGAATCCCCTTGGACCAAAGTACACGGAAAGCATGGCTGGATATGACCGGATACGTACCCCAGTCTCCGTTTATTTACGACGGTACCCTAGCGGAGAATGTGGCTTTCGGCGTAGAAAAAGATCTTATTGACAGTGAGCGTGTGTTGGAATGTTGCCGTATGGCGTCCATGGATGATTTTCTTGATGACCTCCCCGACTCTATCGAATCAAAGGTCGGGGAACGGGGCATAAAACTGTCGGGAGGGCAGCAGCAGAGGGTGGCTATCGCCAGGGCACTGTATAATGAACCTGAAGTGATGATTTTTGATGAAGCCACAAGCTCTCTGGACGACAGGAGTGAAAGAGCTATACAAGAAACCATATACAGTTTTAAAGGGAAGCAAACATTGGTCATCATAGCCCACAGGCTGAGTACCCTGGAGCAGTGTGACTCGATCCTTTGGATTGAAAAGGGTAAGATTAAGCGCAAAGGGCGGGCTGATGAAATTTTAATGGATTATCGACAAAAAGCTTCTGCATGAAATCGAATGCCTGTTTTTATTGATATTCGTCGGGCAAAAAGTTCAGATTTACAATGGATATTAAATGTAAAATACCAAAAGTACTATTTCAGACCAGTTTAAAAAAACCGCCTGAACATGTTGTTTCGATGATAAAAGAAAAAACACCAGGTTGGGATTATTTATTCTTTTCCGATGATGATATTATTGATTATTTTACGAGTAATCCCGTTGCTGACTTTCCTGATATTGTAAATAAGTTTTATAGTTTTTCCAACGGCGCACATCGGGCGGACCTTTTCAGATATTATTTCCTTTATCTGAATGGCGGGGTATTCCTGGACAGTGACGCTATGCTCGAGGAAGATATCCATTCAATCGTAAGAGATTATGAGTTTGTTTCAGTTAATAGCTACCATAACAACAAGCAATTGATTTTCAACGGTTTTATTGGAACTGTTGAAAAGAGTCCTATTCTCTATTCTGCATTGCTCAATCTATATGGAACTGATGATTCTAAGCTGAAACAGGACTATCATTGGGTATGCAAGGATTTGTTTGATATCCTTGTGGATTCCGGGCAGGCTAATATTATGATTTTTCAGGAGAAAAAGCTAAAGCTCTTTCGTGCCGGTGTAATCACCTTTAATGATAAAAGAGTTATATTGAAGCATTATTGTTACACCAAAATCATACCTGACTATTCTTGTAAATGGAAAAACAGAGTTTATAGGTTCATATATCGATACGTTTTTTTATATTCGGGGTATAAAATGTATCTCATCATTAGAAAACGTTTTAGATCCTTTTTTTCATAAATCATAGCCTTAGGTGGTTCTGTTGTGTTTTTTAAAACATTAAATATATTAAAAAAAATGAACAGCGCCAGCAAAATTACAAACAATTTGCATGAGACGCTGGATTATAAAATAAAGGCATCTCTTTTGCTAGAAGCGGCTCTGAATTGTGAACAACCACTTACGCAAACGTTGCAAGGCGATGATACTGAATTGGTTGTCAGTCTTACGACTTACAATAAAAGGATACACGATGTACATCTGGTTGTGGAATCTATTGCCCAGCAAACCATCAAACCGAACCGTGTGGTCCTTTGGTTAGACGAGTCGGAGTTTAGTTTAAATACCATCCCCCATATTTTACACCGCCAGATAGCGCGTGGCTTAGAAATAAGGTTTTGTCCCGATTACAGATCCTACAAAAAATTGATTCCTTCCTTGATGGCATTTCCTGAATCCAATATTGTTACTATAGATGATGATGTACTGTATCCATATGATATGCTTGAAATACTACTCAGAGAACATCGGCTTTTTCCAAAATGTGTTTTGGGGCACAGGGCGCATAAAATTAGGGTGGATGATGGGGGAAACGTGCTTCCTTACTGCAAGTGGGAGCGTAGAACCTCTGAAAGCGATTCCAATGATTTTATCTTCCTTACGGGGGTGGGAGGTATTTTCTATCCCAAGAATTGTTTCAACAGTGAAGTGTTAAATGCAGAGGTGTTTTTATCCATAGCACCTACGGCTGACGATGTCTGGTTCTATACCATGGCTCGATTGAACGCGTTCCGATGCAAAAAGGTCGATGATGAAAGAAATTTTTCTGAAAGGTTTATCTGCATACCACAGTGCCAGGATATTGGACTATGGCAGTCAAACGTGAGATGCGCCTGTAATGATGAACAGATAAAAATGGTGTTCGATCGATACGGGATTCAGATGTAAGCTGATGAAAATTGATGGTATAACCTGTTGGCTCAGTTGGTTGTATCCGATTTGTAAGACGTTGAATTGACTTTTGGGACGGTGACATCTACCGTTTGAATAGGGCTCTTATGTTTACTTGGAAAGTAAAAAAGTTTTCGAAAATTTCACCTGGACTAAAAAAGGAAATCACCCAACTGTGGCATGATGATCCTTACGCAAGTCCATTTGTTGCTCCGTCTTACCTGGAACTGATGGTGAAGCTTGTTTCCGAAAAAGGTCAAAAAGTTGTGTTCTGCATGATGTATGATCAAACAGGCTATCTTGCAGCACTCTGGCCCATGCGGCTGAATCAAAGAAACCATATGTCTTTTTTGCAGTATTGTTATTGTGACTATACAACTGCCTTATATCGGCATGGTACAGGGGTGAAGGAGCTTGCTGATGGATTTGCTCTGCTGCTTACACATGTGAAGCCGGATGCTGTGATACTGGATAACATTCCTGAATGGGGATTAACCCTTAACGCATTACAAAAAGGACTAAAACAAGTCGGGTTCAAGTCCCACGTTTTTTCCTGGGCTAAAGCCCCTGTGCTTCAGGGGCGTTTGGGGACAGAAGGTATAAAAGATATTAAACGACAACTGGGAAGAAACCGGAGCCTTAAAAACTATACCAACCGACTTAAACGAGAAAATGGGTTCTTTTTTGAAGCTGATCCGGGTGCCAAAGGAATTGACCAATGGGTAGATGAGTTTATCAATGCCCATCGAGACCGCTGGAAGAATACACCGACGCCATCCAAATATGAAATTTTGGAGGTACGCCACACGTTGAAAGAGGTGTTGAAGGCCTGGGCGGCAGATTATGTGCTGATTCGCTTCAGTGTTTACGTCACACCAAGGCGGATTACCTTTGCCGTTGGATTAAAGTCCGGAGATACCCTGATCTATTTTCACACTGCCCGGCTCCCTGTTTATAATAAACTGGGTACAGGCAATATCACCATTCGTCTGATTGGTTTCTGGATGATTGAAAACGGATATAATGCATTAGACTTCGGCCTTGGAGAAGAGAGTTATAAGTACTATTTTGCCAATAGATCAAATGAAATATGGCGGCTTTATGCAGCAAAGACATTATTTTCCCCATGGTTTTTGCGGGGGGGAATTGAGAACTATATCAGAAGTAAAAAGAGCCGCCTTCAGCTATGGCAGCGTACAAAAATGCGGGCATTGACTGTAAAGAGGATTCTGGGGAAAAAATAGATGGTCAACGCTTTAAAACACTTCATGCAATTGGTCCTGAAAAAACTGCGGGTTCAGGGCGTTATCATTGGGAACCACACCCAGGGGAGATTACATGTCCGGGAAGAGATTCAAGCCCTTTCACCATTTTTCGAGTTCATTCATCATGATCAGCTTCTGGAACGGATTGTTAAGAATAAACAAAAGCCCTTCTGTTTAATCACCTTTGATGACGGGAAAAAGATAACCGCAACTGAAGCTGCCATAGAGCTTGAGCGTTTAGGGGTCCCAGCGGTCTTTTATCTCGTAGTTGATGGGGTTACCAATCAGCGTCCGCTTTGGTTTGATAGGAGAAATGCAATTGTCAGGCATCTAAATAGGCTCCCAGATGATTTAGAACCCGAGGCTATGAAACGGTTGCCCTTGGCAGAGATTAATTCTCTGTTAGATCATTATTTTAATGTTTATCCTGTTTCTCTTGATATGAGAGATCCCCGTATCGCTTCAATGTCCTGGGAGGACGTGTCAGCTTTACAACATAAGGGATTTACAATTGGCGCACATACCGTGAATCATCCCATTCTAACCAATGAAACATTAGTAGATGCGATGCAGGAAATCCGTATGTCAATTTCTGAGGTGGAAAAAAGGACAGAACATGCATGTCAGTCATTTGCATTTCCAAATGGGAATTATACAAAGGCATTGTCACGTTACGCCATGGAATGCGGTGTACAGACCGTAATGACAACTATACCCACATGGGTCCATAAAAATAATTGTTTATGGAACCTGCCGAGAGTAGATATTTATAACCACTATGATAAGAATAAAATATGGTTGAAGCTGTCGGCTGCATTGCCGGGATGGATGATGAAAAATCCCAATGGAACAGGCAGAAAATACGTGATTGAGAAGTGGTTCATGAGCCTGGGATAAGGCGAAGGGTATCAATTGATGAGAACTATCTACAGCAAAAAACACAAGACTACCAAAGGACGTGGTGAACTTGCCTTTGAAAGCAAAATAAGCCAGGCCTTCTATCGAGGGATCAGTAAATTTCCATTTTTACCTTCTTTGCATCGGTATAGCATTACGATATCACATGGGAACAAGTTTATTTGGTACAGAATTCCCAAGGTTGCTACTAACACCATTTTAGATCATTTAAAAGAGCAGGGCGTTTATCTTGACGCCGAATATGCATTCCAGGTGAATTATCCCCCCCGTCTTTACGCCCCATACTATAAATTTGCATTTATCCGAAATCCCTGGGAACGGTTGATATCCTGCTGGCTGAATAAAGTGGTGCTCTACAATCACTTTAAGTTTAACAAGAAAAATTACGACGCCTTCCAGAACTTAGGTGCTTTCGTCTCTTTTGTGGAATCATTGGATATTCAGAACTGTGACGGACACCTCAAATCCCAATCCAGCTCCATTGATTTGAACCAGGTCGATTTTATAGGAAGACTTGACAATTTTGACACTGATTTTCAAGTGGTTTGCGAAAACGTGGGTATTTCCGGGCATCAGGTGAAAATAAAAAACAAAAATCTGGATAAGGCAGACTTCCGCACATATTATAACGGGAATTTGAAAGATAAAGTGTTTAAAATTTATGAGAAAGACATTCGTCTGTTTGGATATGATTTTTAAGATAGGTTAAAGGAGGTGATATTGTCTGCCAGCATTGTGATTGGAATCTGTACGTTCAAGAGGCCCATGCTTCTGGAGAAAGCGCTTATAAGCGTTGAAAATGCGGTAAAACCTGCGGATTGCCAGGTTCGTATTGTTGTTGCGGACAACGATGAGACGGCATCCGCCTCTGTTGTGGTAAATAGGGTCAGCCAAAAAATGTCTATTCCGGTATATCTGACAGTTGAAAAAACACCGGGGATTCCTTTTGCCAGAAATCGGATACTGAAAAAGGCGGAGGAGTTAGGTGCAGATGTTCTCGTGTTTATTGATGACGACGAGTATGTGGACCTGGAGTGGCTTGACAACTTGTGGGCTGCCTATTGTAAATACCCTTGCGATGCATTGATCGGATTTGTCCGGACCATATATCCCGATGAAACCCCTGCCTGGATTGTTCAGGGTAATTTTTTTCAACGGGATAAAGTCCGTAAAAATACCAGTACCTTGTTTCAGGCCATACAGGGCCTCGTTCAAATAACGCCCTGGGACGGTAAGAGTAACAAACAGACAGGGCAGAATTTAAAAACAGGGCGGACGGGAAACTCCCTGATAAACTTCAGAAAAGTTGTACTTCAAAACAATCTTCGATTTGACGAAACTTTCGGGGTCCGTGGGGGGTCAGATGCCGAGTTCTTTTTTCGGGTGTCACAAACCGGTATGGTAATCCGATGGGTGGAGGACGCAGTGGTTAATGAGCCTTTGCCAGAAGAACGAATGACCTTTTCTTATTTTATTAAGAGAAATTTTAAAACGCGAAACTATGCCCATGAAATACCACGGACAAAGAAGGGTCGAGTGAGGTTAGCACTTCGGGGGAGTATTTTGGGTGCTGCTGGATGCCTTTCCTTACCGATCAATGTCTTTAGAAGACGGGTTTATTTTGCCCAAAGCCTTAAGCTTATCGTGACCGGTGTGGCCTTAGTGTTGTCGTCCCTTAAATTTTTTATAATATGGGAAGAGTATCGACATTGAAGCAGACCAGTCGGATAAAAATAATATACATATTGGGCACCAGTTTTAGCGGATCCACGCTCGTGGGATATCTGATCGGCGCTTCCAGGCAGGTTTTCAATGCAGGGGAATTGATGCTTTTTTCCAAGAAAAAAAACATCGGTAATATCCCTTGTTTCTGCGGAGAAACCACTGGTAACTGTGATATCTGGGGGGGGATGGCCTTAGAAAAGGCGATACTTTACAGCAAGCCGGATTTGACAACAAAAATCAAGTTGCTGGGTCGCCTTTTGTTTGGGTTGCCACCTTGCCCTCTTTTTGATTTGGAAAAATGGGAGGACGAGGACTTTTGCCGTCAGCTTTTGGAGAATGTGCAAAATGATGAGGGGGGAAGCCCCCTTATACTGGACACCTCGAAAAGTCTGTTCCGACTTATGTTCTTAGTTTGCGCCGATGCCTTTGATATCAAGATTGTTTATATAAAAAGAGATTTGTTGGGCAATATATCCTCATTTGTAAAAAACGGGGATAGCGTTTTTAGAGGGCTGGTCAACTATAAGTTAAATCATTTCTTTATGCCTTTGTATCTCAGAGGTACCGGCCTGGACCATTACTCTCTTTCTTATAAAGCACTCTGCCGGTCACCCCATAGAGAACTGGCTGCATTGGGACGATTTCTGCGACTGAATCTAGCGTATGACGAGGTGAAAGAAAAAATTAGAACCCGGACCTTTCATGTCTTCACCGGGAGTAACACGCGAACACAATTTAAAGATTTCAAGGGAATTCGCTATGACAAGAGCTGGCGAGAACGCCTGTCACGCCTGCAGATATTATGCTTGCAATGTATTGCAACGAAATCCGAAAAGTAGAAACAATCCCCCGAATGTGAAAGAGGCGTTTTTTTAACCAAAAAACAATTCATTTTTTATTCTCCTGCGAAGCGCTTTTTTCAGGTATTTCAAATAGTCTGGAAGTGATTTAAAATGGATGTCTCTAACATATTTTTTCCTTTTATCGGTCAATCTGTTTTTTTCAATAGCGCTGGAAAAATCAGTAATATTTTCAAGTACAAAAAGTGGTTTGGAATGATAAATTTTTAAGTTTGTCTTTCTGGCAATATATCTCCAGTCATCAGCAATGTGTTTTAATTGGGGCGGCATCTGGGATACAAATTTTTGTGAAGAGTTTTTATTCAACATGTATGCTACTGTTCCACACCAGTTCATGTATTTGGATCTACCAATCTGACTATCTAATAGCCTTCCTTCTTTTTTGATGGGGTGCATTCCCCAATATAGCATAGAGTCTGTTTTACTTAGCGCGGAATGCCCTAAAACATAGACCGCGTCATCCTCAAGTTTAATCGTTTCCAATCTGCTCATTAAGCTGTAAAATCTGTGTGTAGGTTGTGCATCGTCTTCCAATATAACTAAATTGTTATATTTAGAATTTGTGAAATCCTTGATTGCTAAAAAGTGGCTGATACTGCAACCGATTTCTCCAAGAGAAGGGAGGTTCCCATATTTTAATTGAGATTCATGAACGTCAAAGTAATCGCATATGTCATTTATATTGGAGGGGACAAGTGCATTGTGAAAACTAAAGTCTACACCAGGGATGTCGCCAAGCATAGCTAAAATACTATTTCGCCGGGTGTTTTCTGGTGAGTTAATTGAAATGACTTTAATCAGACTGTTCGTATCTTTTGGCATTTGTCTCCTTTTGGGAAACGGTGTCGTCTTGGGATTGCTCAATATCACGAAAAAGTCATGTAACCATTTTAAAATCAATGATAGTTTATTATCGTAATTACCAAAGAGAAATTTCCATCGGGGGAACTAAGTTTATATTTCAATACGCATGGCATGATGTATGTCTCGTTAGCTTCAGGGAGTCTGGTATGAAACAGTTCATATTGAACCTACTTCCCAGAAATATTTATTTAACGTTAAAGAGATGGAAGTATAAAAGAGATAATAAAGATAATTTTGAAAAAATGCAATCTTGGCGCACTGCCACTTTTAACAATGGATACTCTTATAAACCTTTTGATGACAATAAAGCAATTTTTGTCCATATTCCCAAATGTGCCGGGGTGTCAATTAGTCGGGCCCTCTTTGGAAGCTTGGCAGGGGGGCACACAACATTTGAATCATACCTGAATATATTTGAGCCACGTTGCATCGAAAACTATTTTAAATTCACGATTGTCAGAAATCCTTGGGATAGGCTCGTGTCAGCTTACTTCTTTTTGAGGCGTGGGGGATTCAACCCGGACGATCGAGATTGGTTTAACAAAGAACTGGGTTCGTATGAAAGCTTTGATGATTTTGTAAAAAGATGGTTAACTAAGGAGAATATATGGAAGTGGCATCATTTTAGGCCTCAGTATTTTTATATGTTGGAGAGAAGAGAAAAAGTGTCGCTCGATTTTGTGGGCTTTTTAGAAAACATAGAGAAAGACTATATCCATATAAAAAAAAAGATTGGCGCGACATCTCATTTGCAAATGATGAATAAAAGTAAGCATTCAGCTTATCAGAAATACTATAGTGCCGAAACGAAAGAGATTGTCGCAGAAGTTTATGCCAAGGATATAAAGATGCTGGGATATAACTTTGACAATACAAACCTGGAAAAGCAGCTGCAAGTTCGTTATACAAAGAAAAAGTATTCACTTCGCTCCTAACGTATAATACGTATTTTCTATGGGAAGGAGGAGTGATGTGTTTTGTGTTTTGTAATTTGCAATATTATTGGCCAAATGCTCAAGATGTAACCATTGGCAATTGCCCAGGTATGGTTTCATGACCGGATTTTTATATATGAACCAGATGTAGATTCTTTCGCTTTAGTCCCTGCTAAAAACATATAAATTCCCAAGATCGATTACAAATCCTGAGAAAATGAGTTCCACGAAAACTGAGAAAAGTT
>MDTD01081876.1_pt1 | contig 17698 bp, 20 predicted proteins | sample 811221 | NCBI WGS metagenome assembly MDTD01 (sample SAMN05326646, study PRJNA326480) | marine metagenome | isolation source: seawater | place: Pacific Ocean: South West | collected 2011 | reverse complement strand
CTGGGAGTGGTGAAGAGTCCCATGGACATTTCCTACTGTCCTGTTCGGATGGTGGGTTCCTTCAAATTGGTGAGACTGGAAGTTTACCAACAAATGCACGAATTTTTGTTGTCAAAGTCAGTCAGGATGGCGCAGAGCAGTGGGAAAAAGAGTATCCTTCTGCTGGTCATAATCTTGGCAACGGTGCAATCGAAGTAAATGGCGGGTACGTTGTTTTTGGTTCCATGAACCGGGACAGTGCACTAATCAAATTGAATAAGACAACTGGTGAGGTTGTCTTCAGTAAATCATATGATTTTGGGGGTGTGGACGCGATAGAGAGTATGATTCAATTGGGATCAAGTCTGGTTGCTGTCGGCTATATTAACGCGCAAGACTCAGATACCACTTTCTACGCAGAAGGAGAGGGCTATCTGATGAAATTCGATATGATGGGCAATCATCTATCGGATTCAAGTTTAAATTCCTATACATCCCACGCCTATCGAATATACGTCTTCGAAGACGAGTTGATCATTGGAGGGCTAACCCAAGATGCTCTGGACTACTCATTGCTCAAGATGACTGGATCCGGCGAGGTGATATGGTCCAAGAATTACGGTGGGTCTGGTGCAGATCATTTGTTTGCTATGGATTTAGGTCTTGATGGTAGCATATTCTTATCAGGTCATACTACTTCTGACACAGCTAATTGGGATACTTACACTCTGAAATTAGATCAACTAGGGAATGTGATTTGGGAGAGCAAAGTAGGTAATCCTAGAGGTTTTGATCCCCGATACATGCACGATGAGGCTTGGGGGATAAAGGCTACATTAGATGGAGGGGCACTTGTTGTAGCCGGTACTGGCGATGAATATGAAAACTACTCAAAATGTATAGATCTAGATTGCTCTGACCAATGGCATGCCTATCTGATTCGTTTTAAGGAAGATGGAACTCTCCTTTGGGAAGCAACGTATCCAAATCCAGAAGGTGGAGATTGGGCCGGTGAAGATGTTGTGCTTACAAAAGATGGCGGGGCTTTGATGGCGGTAGATAATGGTCAATTTGCATTTGTGCAACTCTCTTCGGTTGATTGAACTAGTCATGATCTGGCCCCCTCTAAGCATAGAGAACTAAATTATCTTAGTTTTTTTCTTTGCAAACTTTGACTTATAGCTTTGGGTTAGGCTTAACCTTTGAGAGAAAGGAAAGCAGTTAGTGAAGGATTGTATTAAAGCAACAAAAGTTTTTGGATTTTCTAAGATATTGTAAATCTTCTGAAAAGAAGATTCAGATATGTGCTTTCCAAAAAAAATTCTAGGGTTTTTGCAGGAATCTTCAAAACCAAAATTAAAAGATCAAGATGATAAAAGTAAGTGGAACAAAGACAATCACAGTAATCGTTGGTTTTTATTTTGTAATGTTTTTGAATCACTTATATGCTTGCCATGAATCCCATTTTAGTGGAGAAGAATTGTTAGTGGGCACGTCTTTCTTTGGAGGGCATACTGGTGACAACAAGATCGGAAGAGCAGTTTCGGTGAGAGAAAATTTCCAGAAGTTGGCTGGAAACATTATTGAATCAATTACGATCACTTCTTATTACACAAGTGATACTTTCGCAACAACTACAAACTGTAATTGGCGAACAGCGGGCATACTTAAGTTCTTCCATGAAAGTCATCAGTTCATTGCGGAAGATAGTGCTATGGGTTCAGGCGAGTACCTGCAAGCCTTGGCTTCACTGACTGGATGCAGTTCAGAGCATTACGGCAATTTTCAGAAAGTTATGCGCCGCGAATATGGAAATATATTTACAGGTAACGACTACAATCGTTCTGTAAAAATTTTTTTTAGTGTGGTCAATACAGATGTAAATCTTTTAGAATGTAGAAGCAATTCTTAGCTAGGCAACTAGTTCCCATATCTCTAAAAATTTAGTGTTTCAACACTACTTTAATTGAATTAATTTGTATTTTTAAAATGCGTAATTAAGTAACTGTAGTTTAAGCAGTTATGAAGGCTCGTTTCAAAAAAGATTCTAGTGTTTTCCTTCAAGATTCTAAACTATCAGCTGGAGGATATTAACTAGGAATTAGAATTTATCTTTATTAAGATTAAATTTGTGCTTGCTCTAGCTATTGCCGTAGGAAAGTTTTTTACAGCTAGTACCTCAGTTTCCCAGGTGCGTGTTTGTGATGCAAACAGTGGATTCTGATATCCCAAATAATTTGTTGACACAATATCTGTTTAGTGAGTCTTGAAACGCTAATGCTGTCATTAGCAATTGAGCAAAGATATTAGTTCATGCAGCGAGGAACCCGCCCCTTGACTCGATTTCCATTCTACATTTTTCTTTTGAGAGAGGTTTGATCCCATTCCTTTCAATATATTCAGGTCCAACATTTGATGCCACTTGCCAACATCCATCACCATCATCTTTCAAAAGTACGGCACCTTTCTGCGGACTGGGATATGTCTTTTGGGTTGCATCACAAAAGTTTACAGTTGCTTGCATGTACATGCGATAACTCTTATTTAAATGTTAGTAACTTGGTTTCTATTTACTGTAATAACTACAGTATTTTAGAAGTCTGCCAAGAAAAACCGAATAAATAATTTGTATCCTCCGTAAGTAGATACTTGAACGACATATTCATAAAGCTTTTAGATCAGCAGACCATTGCAGAAGTACCTAAAAATAAATTACAGCTAATTGTTTGGGAATCCAATTTTTTTCAAAAAAAATCTCCTATTCTACCTCTAAAACAGATGAAAACCAAACGCGTGAGAATTTTCACACTTAATGCGGATGTACAATTTGCTGGCCTACTCAATTTTATTGTGGGCCTTTGCCTTCTTAAAATAGTTAATTTTGGTCAGCGGAACTAAAACTGAAAGTAGTTTTTGAAGAAACCGCTGGATGTGTCCTGATTATGAAGGCAACAGACAAGGGAGCTTTCCAAACTTGGAAAGCTTAGAAGAGCAGATGTGTTATTTGCTTAACTGAACTTCAACTTTCCCCTTGCGAAGGACCGCCTTAGGTGCGAATCAGCAGCGTGAGGGGCCCCAAGTCCGTGTTCCATGCGCAGCAACTCTCGTTGTCTTGGAGAGAGCAAATCAAAAAACTTGGCAGGAAATTCATCGTGAGGATCGACCTGGAAAATCAGACTGGATTTTCGATAGTGTCCAAATAGGGCATGTCGGTTGGTATATGTTTGATTGTTTCCGCCAGCATGCCAGCATTGACCATTGAAAATCAACACACTGCCAGCCCTCGCAGTCACCTGAAAAACATGCTGAACTGCAAATCCTTCTGGTGGGCCTGCCATCATACTCTTGTGACTGCCCGGGACAATCTGTGTTGAACCATTTCTCGGAGAAAAGTCATCTAGCATCCAGACCGTGTTGCACATCACTGGTGATACGGGATTCAGCAACTCTGCGCCAATATCGGTGTGGAAACCCTGCTCACCATCATCAGGACGAGCGATTCGGGCGTTCAAGCTCCCAAGGATCAGGTTTTTTCCTAGAATGGATTCCAGAATCGGTAGCGTTTTGGGGTGATCCATTAGAAAGAAGAAAGCAGGATCTTGAGATGGCAAGTTGGTGACGTGTCCGGCTGTCCCCATGAAGTTCTGTTCATGGCCCGTGAGCTCATAACAGCGAATCAGGCACTCTTTCAGGTGAGATACCTCGTCAGGATTCAACACCTCGTCCAACAGCGTGAACCCGTATACTTCCATTTCAAGTAGCGCTTGCGCTAGTGATTCCATGTTTCTCTCAGTTCAATGTGGCTGATTTAGTTTCACCACTAGTGATTTTGTTCGCTTCCATTAGCACTGCTACGAGCCGTTCCAGCCTCTCGATTCGATATTCCAGCTTTCCAATTTTTGAATTTTGGAAATCCAGTAAGTTCTCCAATTCCAGAATACGGCCTTCGGTGACTTCCATGTCGTTTCCTTTTGACAGCAAATGATGCGGGAACCAATCCATTGTTCCCATAGAGTGATCTGCATTAACTGCTTGACCCAACTGCACTGGTTGTTCCAGATCTTTCCTAATTATCGTCTTCTGTAAAAAAACATTTAACCAAATTTTGTCCGTCGTGATCCAACTCCGGTCTCGTTGTCCCAAAAAGGTTCACTTCCGGGTGTCACACACTGGCAACAGGTGTGGTCCAAACGTGCGAGGTCGTCAAAATAAAGCCGGTATTCATACTGCCACTCCACCTCACATTCATTGGTGAAGTTGTGGACTCTAGGCTCTGGAGCACTACAGGCCATTAGTCCCAGGACCAGCCAAAATGGAAACGTGATGCATTTCAACGGGCTTCCTCCTTGTCGAGTGATCAATTGATTCATCACTCAAGAGGTGCGGAATTTAAACCAAATCGAATTAAGACCGCTATTTTACCCTTTTGCCACCTTGAGGGCGCCAACAAAACAGCACAGAAAATTCTATTTTTAGAATCCAGAGGTTGGCTGAACAACCAAGATAAATCTTTTTACCTGAGGAAAATTGTGGCTGAAAGCCGGATGAGGGGGGTGGGGACTGCCAGTTTTGGTTCAAAGTACCATCCAGCCTTGTCGTTCCTTGTGGACATAGAGTAGACCTTCGTAATTATAGACGAGATAGCCCGCAGTAGCTTCCCAATGTCGTGTGGCTACGCGCAACAATTATCATTAGCCCAGCGCTGACTCGCTTGGCAAGTTGAAGGACTTGCAGGTAGGACATCCTAAAATCTGGGTGAATCTGATGGAGAGACTTCAGTTCAGTTCGAGCCACCAGTTCTTCCAGACTCATATGCCCTTGCTTCAACTATTGTTCGCGTCTTTCCCAAAGGAATCTACCATCAATCGTTGCCCCGTAGAAAGCTCTACCCTCAACATCGTGAATTTCTGGATAGTCCTACACTTGCAGGAAGTGCAATTTCTCCTAGCGGGCGAGAGCAACCCCATCTGCTTTGAGGAGCAGCGATCCTGAGATCGAGCTGAGTTCCAACGGAACAAAAACCTGTTGAGGATCCTTTGAGTGTGCTTATAGACAAAGATAGAGGCGGAACCTTGGTGCAGTACCATGTTCGTGTTGCTGTCGAGAAAGAGCCTGCCCGCCAGAATGTGTTAGTATGCTGCCATCATGGTCGGCACAGGCTGCAACTCATATTGTAGCTTGATGATACAATTCGCCAGATCTGTGTAGAGGTGAACAATTTCAAATTTGGAACGGAGTTGAAGCTCATGCAGTTGCTTCTCAAAACTTAGCTCTGGATTCTGCGGTTCTCCTTGCTAAATCAAGGCTTGAATCGCTGCAGAGCGGAAGTGTAGGGCCACTGGGTGATCTGTTAATCGCGCCGCTCAACAGTCAGCAAAACTCAACACTTCCTTGCTGACAGAAACAAGGATTGAGGGTTTCATGAAACCTCTCTGGAAGAACGGGTTGCTGTGGATTCATTCTTCAGAAAAGTATTACTGCTGACCAGAGAAGATTGAAGAAAAAGTGGAGGTAGGAATTGAAGAGTGGCAAATTTAAGAAGTAGTTGTGTTTTCTCAAATTCTTTTCAGAAGAAGTCTAACAATTTGAGAACAATTACAAAAATTGAAACAAACAGTACCTTGCTCACAATCGCTTCGCCTTCTTTGACCGAAAGGTTGGTTTCAACGTAGGCTCCCACCACATTGCCGGTCCCATGGGCACAATCCAGCCATTAGTCTGCGCTGTCGTTTCAAGCAAGTACCAGCAGGACTAGGATCGTGTAGATCATTATGATGAAGGCTCTTTGCATGTTTGCCCTCATCAAGTTCTCACGAAATCAATGAAAGAGCAGTGTGATCAGTAGAAACCATCCCCCGATCTGGATTAAGTCACCATAGAAGCCGATACCGTCCATACCCAAGTTGCCAAGTCAGCAATGCTGTGGGCTCAAGGGTATGTTGGGATCTGGTTTTCTGAGTTTAAAAATCAGTGAGAGTACCAATCCTATCATTACCAGTGAGATGATTAAGATGATAATGCAAAACCATTTGTCATCAATCCTGACGGCAAACCAAGTACTGATCAACGCTCCAGGTAAAGTTAAAAGACCAAGGCCCAGACTGTCTGTGAAGGCAAATTATCGTTGGTCGTGAAAGCCGCGCACTCCAGCAACACACTCAATCAGGAGAGCAACGCGATTGGTACCATTGGCCATAGCGGCATCTAGACTTAGAAAGAGAAGAGTAGGAACACTAAGGGTTGAGTTACCGCTGGCCATTACTTTGTTGGCCCAATGGTATCCACTACCAGCAGAAGGTGATAGACCCACCAGGCGAGATCAACTAGCGACAACCAGCAGAAGGTGATAGACCCACCAGGCGAGATCAACTAGCGACAACTGCGACGCATTGCATCGAAACGAGCCATCATACGTAGGGTGTTTTCAGCAGAATTAGGTTGATTCGGGCGTTCGGGCGCGTAAACTCGCTGCCGCTGATTGGGGGTGATTGGTAAGCCTGTGCGATAGCGGTCTCGGCTATGGCTGTTGAGAAACTGATCGTGCTGGCCACTGGGCATGGTCAACATCGCTTTTTTCATCTTTTCAATTTGGGCTTCGACACGTGCAAGGCACTCCTTGCGGTCATAGTGTTTAAGATAAATTCCATCTGTAGGGAATTGCTGGGCTAGGCTGGGCAATGTACTTAGCCACAGCATCAAGCTGAAGCAAACTATTTGTTTCTGCATTTTTTCCTAAAGTCTTTGGAATCGCTGCCGATATTAACACTAGGTTTCTTGTTTCCAGCCGAAGCAAATTCAACACCTTTCGCCGGAGCTAACAGAGTACCCAACTTGTCGGCTTGTCAATCACAGTTGATCATGTTCAGATTTTACAGGAGTTTTTAATGAGCGAAACCACCGAAGTCCTGAGCTTGGAACAGTTCCAAACGCTTGTCGGCTTTGAAAACAGTGAGCGCTTTGAATTGCAGGTCTCTCAAGCAATTCTGGACTTAGCTAACTCACTGGAAACCAATTTCCTAGACAAGGAAACAAAGATCGACTACGCAACCCACGTCTTTGCACACATGCTGGATGACTTGGCGGAGCTACTGGAGCGGGGCAACCTAATCAACTAGTTCATGCCTGCGGCCCAAGCACTCCCTTCCCAACGTTGGTTTGATCAATATTGCCGGAATCTGCGACTACAGTTTGCTGGTCGCAGTTGCATAGGAGCAGTGTGCCTACTATTTGCCTCTCTCCTACTCCAAAGCCCAATACTTCCCTTTTTAAATTTTTTTCTCGGATCCTTCGCAATCCTTGTTGTTTGCATAATTGGTAGTTGGTTGTTGCATCGACCAGCATATTGTCTGCAAAAACTCTATCGTCAAGATCCTACCTTCGCAGAAGCACTGCACAGCAGTTTACAATTTAGAGAGAAGCCACCAGTTTCACGAACTGCCAATATTTTTCTAAAACGCTTTGAAAAGCAGTTGCTTGAGTGCTTAGAAGCAGAGGAGACGCATAAACTACTACCACCCTGGCGGACGCTCGCGGGTGTAGCGTTATCACTACAGATTGTTGTTTGGGTCGGTGGCTGGTGGCTACCGCGGTATTTGGTTAACCAAGGTCCAACTGTAGCGGAAGCATTACAAATTCCACACTCCTACCGCATTCTCTATCCCGCTTATCTTGAACGTGATTCCAAAGTCTTTGCTGTGCTCCCCAACGAACTGCAAATTCCGGCTGGAAGCCGACTAGAAATCTTTCTGGAGCGAGGATTACCGGACAGCGATCAAAGTGCCTACCGACCGATTCAAGGGGAATTTCAACCCTTACAGTGGGTACCTCAACAACGGCGCTGGCGCTCTGCCCTGACACCACTAAAAACAGGAACACTCTTTCTCGAGTGGCGTCAGCAGAGTATAGCAGTGGAGGTGATTCCAGATCTGAATCCTACAGTGACGGTCCTCTGGCCTCCTGATAAATACATTTTTGACTTGTCTCAACTGAAAGTGGAGTTGGAAGCCAAGGACGACTATGGGCTACACCAGATTCTGTTGAGATATAGTAACGAATCCACAGGAACTATTGAGCGCGAAATCATTCAGTCTTTTGAAGGAGACTTCAAGATCTACAAGGAAAGCTATTTCTGGGAACTCTCGGCAACACCCTTACGAGCCGGAGATAACGTAACGGCTTGGATTGAGGTCAGTGATAGCGATACTTTTCAGGGCCCAAACGTGACTCAGTCTGAGAAATTCCGTTTTAAGGTTCGTAGTCAGCGTGAGTTTCATGAGTACATCCTCCGTCTCTTCCGTGAAGTTGATCGGGAACTTCGTGACTTGTTATCTGTTTTGGACCGTCAATTGGTCGTGGAGACTACTGACCAAGAAAATTTGATTGAGGAACTGCTCAATTTTCTTCAGGAAGAAGCTAACTACGATCGATTACTTTCTGATAGCTTGCGGGGATTTATTGGAGAGTTGCGTTTCCAGTTGCAGTACTACCAACGAAAACGCGAACAGTTGGCAGTCCCTCCTAGTTGATAGGATAATTCACGTTAGAACTGCCTGCAAAATGCTTGGTGTTTAGGTAGTCTATTCGCACAGATCTGGTTCACGCAGAATTGAGCGCGTTCGCTAGTGCGGGTTCGAAGAAAAGCACTATCGGTGCGTTGTAGTTGTAGTACACATCTGAGCAAAGAAGCTTCATCTTTGGGTACATTTCCAGATGGATCCTCACAGGCGCTGCGACTGTAGCTCATATTGCGTCCGGTGGGTGTGGAGCGGGCATATAGTTCTAGCTCGCGAAGCATTTGCTGTAGATGAGACTTATAGGTCATCGAAGCCCTGCCTGTCCCACACAAAACATCCTGCGAAGCAGCTGATTTACTGCCATTCTCTTGCAGAAGTGGAATCGCAATGAGCATTCCTGAGAGAATCAGTAGCAATGCTCCAATCACCGCAATCCAGCCCAAAGGCCATTTCATTGGAGGAGGAAGCTCTTCCTCCTCAAAGGATACCTCAAAAAGCTGTACCTGCCCTTCGATGGACTCCTTGTTGAGACCGGGCGTCGGAGCAAAGCGTAACTCCATCCCAACCAACTTGATTTCAGCAACCTTTGGACGTTTGAGCACCTTTGCTTTGGGCGAAAGCCTGGCTACATCCTTAGCATAGCGTTCGATAATCTTTCGTAGCTCCAAGGAATCTTCCCAATTGTTGCGTCCTAGTCCTGGGGTGAGCACTTTCTCCAAGTCATCCTGGGCAAACATCCGCGCTTTGCGCTCACCATCAGGGGCATTGTCGCAGACACCGATGGGGCGCCACTGCGAAAAACGCATGGTGGAGAGGTGATTGACATTCACACCCAACTCGCTACACGATCGAGCACTGCCTTGGCGATAGCTGGTTTGCTGATCATCTGTTCTTCCGACTTATCTTGTTCCACCAACCACGCTACCTGATCTCCATATTCGATAAATTCCTCTCCACGGTTGGCCACAACCAATTGATATTTCTTTGCACGCTGCCGGGCGATCACCATCAATTCTTCATGAGTGTGATTTTCCTCGTACTTGAAGGCTACCATTTTGAGCTTAGGGTAAGCAGCTCGTACCTCACGAATCACTTTGGGAGTTTGTTCAAAGGATAGTGTGAGTTGCTGGCCACTGGGCAACTTGCCTGGATGCACATGAGTAGGCTGATAATCTGCAACAGCTGCGCTGAAAATGGCTGTGTCAATCAATCCCTCACCCAACCCTGAAAGCACTTTTTCACGGTAGCTACTAAAGTCCACTACACGTTGATGAGGCAAATAGCTTGGTGTTTTCATGCTTCCTTGTCCGAGGATCAATTGAATTGTAGCCTGTTCAAACCAAGCCTGTTTGGCAATTTCGATGGATAATGCACCAGTAAAGCGATTGGTGAATAGGCGGACATGATCTATCCAGACCGGGGTTGGTCCTCCAGTGATCATCAGTTGGTGACCTTTGAGAGTTCCTGCACTAAGCGAGCGAATCAGTTGCCCCACTAAAAACTCGTTTCCTGGCAAATTGTTTTTACCATTTTCCTGACGGGGTGGGACTACTGTCACTCCATGATCATTCAACCGACTCAAGGATTCCTGTAGGATCTTGTTGTGCATTGAACCGTGCATGGTGGGAACAACAAGGATTGGAGTCTTTGCACGCTCAGCACGACCTAGGGCAGATGCAAGCAATGCTGTGGGCAGGTCGTCTGCAATGCCACAGGCAAACTTATTCAGTAAGTTGTAGGTGGCCGGAGCAACGAGATAGGCGGAAAAGGGAGAGTTGTCACTCAAATGCGATGCGTTCGGACTTGATTCCGTTAATACGGGGTTGAGGGATGTCCATTCGAGAGCTTCCCGAGCAACGTAGCGCAAGGCATCTGCCGTTGCAAAGACCTGAACTTCTGCACCTTCACGACGCAGATCGCGTACTAAATCAGGGCTGCGGTAGGACGCGATACTTCCAGAAATAATCAGGGCAATTCGCTTATTTGAAAGTCGACTGCCATGCTGAGAAACCTCTCGATCTCTAAGATTACTACTTGGCGGGGGCGCAAAGTCCCAGAGTGGTTCGCTCATCGAATTAGCAGTGGGGCACCAGCCCAAAGAGGATCTATAAAAAATATAACCTGCAATTTATGCAAGATTATTGCGAAAATTGTTTTCACTAGTCAGAATCTAAAGAAAATAATCTATTGAATCATGTGCTTGCAATTTTAAATCATTGCCTTAGGTTGTAGATTCAAAAAAATTGAACTTCCTCTCCAAACTCTCGAGAGACAATACACATGAACAAGTCACAGATGATCAACACACTTACTGAGAAGACCGATTGTCCAATAAAGACAGCTGACAAGGTCGTACGCATCTTTTTTGACAGCATCAAAGAGGCTTTATCCGAAGGTGATAAAGTTGAAATTCGAGGATTTGGTTCATTCACGGTCAAACACTACGAAGCGTACCTAGGCCGCAACCCTCGAACGGGAGAATCTGTCCGTGTTCCCCCAAAGAAGCTCCCTGTCTTTCGGACTGGCAAGGATTTGCGCCATCGAGTCGATCAGAGCCGCGAGCAGGGGGTAAAACTATTAGAGAGTAGACGCAAGTCTCAGAACGATTAATCTACTTCAAAAATTTAGATTCCCTTCCTAGACCAACCTAATTTACAGGACCTTCTTCCGAAGGTAAATCGAACAGATCCTGATAACCAGGTTTTGGCTCAACGAACTCTTGAATCCGGATTGCTCGGCGTCCTCGATACGCTCCCTGAAATCCCCGAAATTTCAAGACGTTCTGTACGTAGCCCTCAAGGGCATCATCTTTGGACTGTTCCAACTGCAGATGATCACCAACTCGTAGGTTCAAAAAGCGTCGCAGTGAAACCTGCGTACTCCCTAGAGGTACCCGAACTTCCACTTTAGACCCTCGTAAGTGGGCCTCCAATCGAGCGTGATTAACCGGACTTGGTTCGGTATCAGCATTGACAGCGCCACCGTCCAACCTACTCCGGATGGGATCAAGCATGTTGTAGGGTAGGCAAATGGTCATCGTCATTGGTAGGCGATGTAACTCCACGTCAAAAGTGGTGTAAACAACGATTTCTTCATCACTGGCAGCTTGGGCCAAGCGAGCATTATTTTCTGTACGATCAAAACGCATTTTCAGGGGGACAATGGTCTGCCAGGCGTTGCGCAGATCAATCAAGGCACTGTGGACAATCTTGGCTACAACTTGAGATTCGATACGGGTAAATTCTCGTTCTACATCACGTACCTGAAGGCGTCCATCTCCTCCAAACATTAAGTCAATGAAACAATGGATCAGTCGCTGCTCCATTCCGAGTAAAGCTGTTCCACGTAATGGTGGTAAATGAAACATGCTCAATGATGTGGGGTAGCTAATACCTTCGATATAGTCTTTGTAGTTCACTAATTCCGCGGTGCGCCGCACGATCCGAAAGCTTCGTCGCAGGTGATTAGAGAGGGTTTGCTGCAGAGAACGGGCAAAGCGATCGTGAACGTTATCCAATCCAGGGAGATGACCGCGTATTATGCGGTTTTTACGAGCCAGGTCGAAAGGGACAATGTCGTCGGCAACTTGCATTTCTTTATTGCTGTCGACAGGGGCTCCCTTGAGCAATGCTTGAATATCTTCATTACTAAGTCTGAGTTTTTTTTCCATTTGGTGTGATAATGCGTTTGGGAGTATTGGTTTACATAGAAAAAGATGAGCAGATTTTGATGATTCACCGTCAGAAACGAGATGAACATCAAGGTTTTTGGCTGGCTCCCGGTGGCAAAATAGAAGCCAATGAACCACCGCATAATGCTGCTCGTCGGGAAGTGATTGAAGAAACTGGGCTAGAGCTAACCAATCTGCGCCTTCAAGGATTGTTGAGTTTCCCGGACCTTGGGGATTCTCCCTTTGGTGATGAGTGGCACGTTTTTATCTTTTATTCGAACAGTTTTCAGGGTGCCTTGCGAGAAGATTGTCCGGAAGGTACCCTTGCCTGGGTTTCTAAGAAAGAACTGATTTCCCTGCCGATGTGGGAGGGAGACCGAATGTTCACCCCGATGGTATTTCAGGTGCAACCCTTTTGTGGAAGATTGCTCTACCGAGGTAATGTTCTTCATGAATCACAATTTTGGAATCTTTGAAGTGAGTTTCAGTATTATGAAATGGGCAGCATTGACTCTAATTGGACTAATAGCACTTGGGGGATGCCATGTACGCCTACAATATCCTTCAGAAAGTTTTTCTCCAAGGCAACACCGACTGGAAAGAAATTTCTGGTTCTGGGGATTTGTTGGTAATTGGCAAATTGAGGCTGATCATTATTGTGCCCAAGGCAGACTTTACGAATCTCACTTCTTTACTTCTCTTGATCAAGGTGTGCTCACATTCGTCACTCTGGGAGTTTATAGTCCTCGAACTGTGATTCTGACTTGCTCAGGTGAACAAGAACCCTTGCCTGAAGTTAGTAGGCCAGCGGACCCCTTACCAGAACTTCTTTCGCCTGATCCAAGCAACCGGCCTTTCGAGCAACACTGATTCTGAAAGATAAGCACAGTTGATCCACCAACGATGAACACCGCTACAGGGCATCTTCCTAAAAAGGCTACCAGATCCATCCGCTGTGTTCCAGAGGGCATCACAAAGAATCTTTTTTAGCAAGTCAGGCAGTCCGGCATAGGTTTCTATCCTCTTTCTTCTAGCCACATACGCCAATTTTTCTAGGTGAGGAGAAGCGTCATCAAATTTGTCGTTTGGTGAAATCGAAGACAGATTGGTGATTCCTCTACATCCTTTTGAAATTGAACTGGAAGGGAAGTTAGTGATGATCGAGCTACTCTTTGTTGCGAAGTCTGTAGCAGAGCTTTACGAAGCCTATCAACTGGATCAATACGGATACAATTGGACTTATCTGCCCTATGGACCGTTTTCAACCCAATCAGACTATTTGAATTGGCTTCGTTTGTTTGAAAATGGAACAGATCCTGTTTTCTTTGCAATACTCAACAAGGCCACTGGAAAAGCCGCAGGTGTTGCTAGTTTTCTGAGAATTAATCCCCAATGGGGAACAATCGAAGTTGGACATCTCAATTGCTCCCTCTCACTGAAGAAAACCCAAGAAAGCGATAGAGGCTATGTCCCTGATGATGAAATTAGCCTTTGAAAATGGCTACCACCAATATGGATGGAAGTGCAATGCTATCAACATCAATTCTCGCAGAGCAGCGCAAAGGCAAGGACTTTTCCACGAGAGGACATTTAGACAAGCTTTGGTTGTCAAGGGTAGGAGTTGGGACACTCACTCGGTTTGCCGTCGTTGATAAGGAGCGGAAAGATTTGGAGTTGTGTTTCTTAAGATATTTGTCTGAAGAAAAATTCGTTAAAAATCAGTTATAACAAATCTCTCTAGCCTCATTGAACGAACTTCTTCTCTACAAAGTGGATGAGTGAGAATAAAATAAGGACACTCCTAGAAAATCTCTTAAACCACAAATGTTACTATAAGAAAACACAATAAGCCTTTACCAGACGGAGGAGATATTGAGCATGACGGTCAAATCAAGATGGAGACTTTGCCTGATGTTTTTGGGATGGCTGCTTACTAGCGTATGCAGTCACTATCTATTTGCTCAATCAATTGAATGGAATCGTTCTCCTGCCTACCTGACACCTGCCCAAGTGCACGATGATCTTGTTGTGGTAAAGCAATTGATCCGAGAGAACTATGTTCACTATGATCGTCTTCAGCAGGCAGGCCGTGACTGGGATCAAATCTTCTCAGAGTTGAGGTCACAGTTGCTGGCAAACCCTCGGCCAATGCTGACCCAACACTTTCAGGAAAAACTCTTGGAAGCTTTGCATTTCACCGAGGATCCTGTCTTCCGGGCAGATCTATATCTACCTCGGCGGCACTATCAGACTCACATTCCGCTGGTTGAACCTCGGTTTACAGACTTGCGTCTAGCTAAAGAAGGAGATCGCTTTCGGGTGCTGCCTGATCAAAAATTTCCTGGATTAGCGAATCTCTGGCTGAATGAATGTAATCATCCTAATGTGCGTTTATTCCCAATCCTACCAGAGCGAATTCGTGAGGAAAGAGTGATGTTGGGGGTCTATGCATCTAGATTTCCTGAACGGCTTGGGTGTGACTTTGTTGATGAGTTGAATCGAAAAGTCACTCGAGAACTTCTATTACAACGCATTGTCAAAGAGTTGGTATCTTCTACACAAACTCTGTTTCAAGCAGATGAAGGCCGCGTGTTTTATGTTCGTTGGCTTCGTGATGGCCGGAAAGAGGAGACGGCTGTAAGAGATTTTTATTTGCTGCCAGAGAGAATGGGTTCAGCCCGAACATTAATACTTGATGTCCGTGACAACGCTCAGGGCAGTTTCCCCTTCATTGAGCGCTGGCTTCGTGATGTCTTGCGAAATAACGTGCAAAGTTCAATCGTACGGGAAAAGCAAACTTCCGCGACAATCAAAGGACTGTTACGTCAAATGGAGTGGCAGGAACGTCAGCTTTCTCAATCAGGGTGGCTGCAAGATGCCTTGGCTCAGCAGCGAGGTGTTTTTGCATCAACGTTACAACGTTTTGAAGAAGAATCGATCAAGGTCAAATGGATGGAGACAAAATTTCTGTTTCAAGGCAAACCGAAATCCCCAAAATGGAACAAGCGGTTGATCGTGATTGCTAATGACCAGTGTGGACCGGGTTGTCAGTTTTTGGTGGGGCTAAGCCGCCAGTTGCCAAATACTACGCTACTCGGAACGAATTCGGGGCCCTATCCAGATGGGAATTTAGTGCCAATGTTTCAGCTGCCAGCATCGGGTATTTTGCTCTCTTTCAGTCATCAGCTTCACTTGGATCATCAGTTAAACGTAGTGCCACCATCTGGGCATGAACCAGACTTCTGGCTATTCCCCACAACAACCCTGAGCAGTGTAATGCGTTTTGCTAACAGTGAACTAGAGCCTTGATTGGTCAAAAATTTGTATGGACTCTTGAATGTTTTTGGTTCCTTTCCATTAGAACGAGCAATGATATGAAAGTAGGCAATACCTCCGCTCCAGCCCAGATTTCAAGTCAGAAAAAAGCTGAGAAAACAGAAGAAAGCAAGTTACCTTTCCCGATTCCACAAGCGGCTCAGCCTGTTCACCAACCAGATACGCGCTACAATGACGTTCGAGGGCCAGAAGATCATAAACAATCAATCACTCTTCGACGCTCATATGTGATGGTAGTGTCTAGTTATGAGAAAGTTGCCCAGAAACAACAGCTTACAGATAAAGCTGCAGAGCAATTTGCGGAGACTCTGCAACTCCGCTTGAACACACTGAATGAGCAGGCTCTGCAGGAAATCCAAGAATTACCAGAATTCAAACGTCTTGAAACAGAAAACATTCGGGAACTTGGTGAAGAATTAGTGGAACGGATGCAGGATGAACAGCAGCAATCAGAAGCATTTGCTCTTCTAAAAAATCCAAAATTTGCTGAGTACATGGAGTCAAAAGATAGTGCTCAACGTAGTTTTGCAGAGCAAATGCAGGACTTTGGTTCTGAAACCTTGATGTTTGGAGCCTTGGAAATGATCAAGGACTTTGGAGGGTTGGCCGGCTTGAGTGATGCGGGCAATAGCAAAAGAAATGTCAGCATCAAGGTCTAAATTTCTTAATAGCAAATAACTATTTCCTATTTTTCTTATCCCCTCATTCATGATTGATTCAATGGAAGGGGAATCCCCCACAGTGCCTCCCTATCAGACTGGCTGGCGTAGAATTAAGAATGCTCTCCGTTTTTCCTTGGACGGGTTACGCGCTTGCTACACCGGTGAAGAAGCATTCCGACAGGAAGTTTGGTTAGCCACATTTCTGATTCCTCTCTCAATATTACTACCGATCAGTGCACTTAGTACGGCTTTATTGATCGCAAGTGTTTTACTGGTGATGATTATTGAAATTCTCAACACTGCTGTTGAGACGGTTGTTGATCGTATTTCGAAAGACCACCATCTTCTTTCAAAAAAAGCGAAGGACATGGGCAGTGCTGCGGTCTTCCTCAGCCTGGTCAATCTTACTATTGTTTGGGCATCTGTACTCTGGACAGAGTGGAATTGAATTTTCTATAAACACAAGCGTTGCACTTTCTTTGGCTTTCTACTAGCTTTTGACGGCTTATGGTCAAACCAAAACCTGTCATGGGCTGGCTAGGCATAAGTTTAAGCCTGCTAATGAGCATCATCCCGATGAGTAGTTGGGCTGACTTTCCCCGCTTGCCAGCCATTGAGCCGGTAGAGATCTTCGTACGAGAATCCCTGAAACCGGCACAGGAGCGCTATTATCGAGATGGTTTCCTCTATTACTTGGGACCTGTAGAAGGCAATCGTGCTCATGGAAAAGGAAGGCTGTTTTGGAAGAACGGCAAGGTCCGCTATGACGGGGACTTCATTGAGGGGCGTCTCGAAGGCGCTGGAAAGTTGTTTGACCACGATGGACGTCTGCTCTACCAGGGAGAGTTTAGAGCGGGTGTTTTTGCACGTGGTTCATACTTCAATGCTGCTGGGGAAGTGATGTATGAAGGTGACTTCCCTCCACCACCCCTGCTCCAAAATTAATGGGGCGGTATCCTTATGCCGTAGGTAATTAGATGGTCAAAGCTGATGTTGTACGTCGAGTCCGTTTAGAAACGGGCATTTCTCAGGGTGAAGCTGAGGATTTAATTAATGAGTTGTTGGAAATTATGCGTCAGACCTTGGAGTCTGGGGACAATCTGATGGTCACCAACTTTGGGCTCTTTGAATTGAAGGACAAGGTTGCCCGACCTGGCAGGGACCCCAAGAGCAAAGTTGAGCACCGTATTGATGCCCGCCGAGTGATTTCTTTCCACCCCGCAAAAACATGGCGGGAGGAATTGAATCAGTAAGTTAATCAACACAAGCACTGCAACTCAAATAGCAAATAACTGCTAAGATTTTTGTGCACTGCACAAAAATTCTTGACAAAGAAGAGTTGAGTCTTCATTGTGGGGATCATCGTAAAAAGCTTGGTCGATTAGGAAGCTAAGCGTCGCTGTCTCCCAACCGGAACTTTCGGTGGAACATGATACTCCCTCCATTCAACTATGCTGACAAGGTTTCCAAAGGAGTTGAAATATTCTTTTCTGTGCAGAGACAGACCCTTAAGACGGCTTTCGAAAATCTTGAAAGAT
>MDTD01023011.1_pt1 | contig 17700 bp, 29 predicted proteins | sample 811221 | NCBI WGS metagenome assembly MDTD01 (sample SAMN05326646, study PRJNA326480) | marine metagenome | isolation source: seawater | place: Pacific Ocean: South West | collected 2011 | reverse complement strand
GAGGACATGGTAGGTCAGAAACTAGGTGAGTTTTCAATTACTAGAACATTCAAACTTCATTCCGGAGATAGAAAGGTAACAAAGGTATAGCAAAATGGAAGTAAGAGCATATTTAAAGGGAGCAAGGCTATCACCACAAAAAGCTGGTTTAGTAGCTGATCAAGTTCGCGGATTGGATGTAGAGCGTGCCCTCGACATACTAAACTTTTCTAAGAAAAAAGGTGCTGACATTATAAAAAAACTTTTAAACTCTGCCATTTCTAATGCTGAAAATAATGAAAACGCTGATATTGATAATTTATTGATTAAATCAATCATCGTAAATAAAGGTTTTGTTATGAAAAGAATAAAAATAAGAGCAAGAGGACGTGCGGACAGAATGAAAAAACCATTTTGTAATATCGAAATTTTATTATCGGAGAAAGTAACAGAAGAAAAAGTGGAGGCTAAAAGTGGGACAAAAAGTTAATCCAGTAGGTTTTAGATTAGGAACAAGCAGGGACCATGATTCTGTATGGTATGCAAAATCAAAAGATTATTCAAAACTAGTTTTAGAAGATATTAAGGTCCGCGAAAGAGTTAAGAAAATTCTGCCACAAGCACCAATAAGCTCTATATCAATAAAGCGAACAATGGAAGAGATTATTGTAGATATAAATACATCGAGACCAGGAATTGTTATTGGAAAAAAAGGCGAAGAGATAGAGAAAATTAAAAAAGAGCTTAAAAGAGTCGTTAAACAAGATGTCAAACTTAATGTCAAAGAAATTAAACAGCCAGATCTAGATGCCCAATTAGTTGCAGATTCGGTGACACAACAGTTAGAGAAGAGAATTATGTTCAGGAAGGCAATGAAAAGAGCTGTTCAAAACACAATGAGACAAGGAGCAAAGGGGATACGTATAGAGGTTTCTGGAAGACTAAATGGAGCTGAAATTGCAAGATCAGAATGGTATAGAGAGGGGCGAGTTCCTTTGCATACAATCAAAGCAGATATAGATTATGCAACAAGTGAAGCCCTAACTACTTATGGAATTTTAGGAGTAAAAGTCTGGATTTACAGAGGTGATAAGTAATGTTACAACCAAAAAAAACAAAATTTAGAAAACAAATGAAAGGCAGAAATAATGGCTTTGCATCTGCTGGCGCAACTGTTTCGTTTGGTGATTATGGTCTGAAAGCAACATCTCATGGGATGCTTACCTCAAGACAGATAGAGGCCGCTAGAAGAGCTTTAGTTAGATATATCAAAAGGGGTGGAAAAGTATGGATAAGAGTTTTCCCAGATAAGCCAATAACTAAGAAACCTCTGGAGACAAGGCAAGGAAAAGGAAAAGGCAATGTGGAATATTGGGCAAGCCCAGTTAAACCTGGAAAAATAATTTATGAGGTATCAGGAGTATCTGAAGTAGATGCAAAACGAGCTTTTGAGTTAGCTGGCGCAAAACTTCCTATGGGAACCACCTTTGTTAAGAGGGGTACAAATGCCTAAGAATAAAGGAAAAGATTACAAAGGAATGAATAAGGAATCCTTAAAGAAAGAGCTTCTTGCACAAAGAAAGCTATTGTTTGAAAGTAATTTCAAACATAAAATTGGCCAACTTAAAGAGAGTCATTTATTAAAAGAAACAAGAAAAAACATAGCTAGAATAAAAACGGAGATTGAAAACAATGGCAGTTAGAACACTTCAGGGAACCGTAACAAGCAGTAGTATGAATAAGACTATTGTTGTTACTGTTGGTAGAAGAACAAAACATCCAAAATATGGAAAATACATTAATCTATCTTCAAAATACCATGTTCACGATGAAAAAGAAGTTTCAAAACTTGGTGATCTCGTAACAATACAGGAATGTAAGCCAATTTCAAAGACTAAGAATTGGAAATTGATCGAGGTTGTTAGAAAAGGTGAGAAAAAATGATACAGACACAAAGTATGTTAAACGTAGCTGACAATAGTGGTGCAAGATCTGTCATGTGTATCAAGGTACTTGGTGGCTCTAAAAGAAGAACTGCCAACATTGGAGATGTTATTAAAGTTGCTGTGAAGGAGGCTTTGCCACAAAGTAAAATAAAAAAAGGATCTGTTATGAACGCATTGATTGTGAGAAGCAGATCAGGAGTTAGACGTTCTGACGGCTCTAAAATTGGTTTTGATGAAAATGCAGTTGTCTTACTAAATAATAATAGAGATCCTGTTGCAACCAGAATTTTTGGTCCTGTCACACGTGAGCTTAGATCGGCAAAGTATATGAAAATTGTCTCACTAGCACCGGAGGTTCTGTAATGAAAATAAAAAATACAAAACTTAGAGAAGGAGATGAAGTTATTGTAATTTCAGGTAAAGAGAGAGGCAAAAGAGGCAACATTAAACAAATAGTAGGCACAAAATGCATAGTCAATGATTTGAACCTTGCAAAGAGGCATACAAGACCAAACCCCCAGCTTGGGATTACTGGTGGAATTGTTGAGAAAGAGATGCCTATCGAGCTTTCAAATTTAATGATTTGGAATGCAGCTGCTAAAAAAAGAGACAAAATTGGTTTCAAAATCGATAAGGGTAAAAAAGTTAGAGTTTACAGGTCTACAGGCAAGGAAATTAAATAATGAATTTTAAAGAAAAATACGCTAAAGAAATAGCGCCAGCACTGAAAGAAAAGTTAGGTTTGAAGTCTATTATGGAGGTTCCTAAGCTTCAAAAAATAACAATCAATATGGGTGTTGGAGAAGCATCTAAAGATAAAGGGGTTTTAGATAATGCAGTGAAAGATCTAGAGGCTATTTGCGGCCAAAAACCCGTTATAACAAAAGCAAGAAAAGCAGTATCTACATTCAAGATACGAGAACAATATCCAATAGGTTGCAAGGTAACCTTAAGAGGCAGTAAAATGTACGACTTCTTTGAAAGACTGATTAACCTTGCAATACCAAGGGAAAAAGATTTTAGAGGGTTAAATCCAAAATCATTTGATGGACAAGGAAACTATAATTTGGGAATCAAAGAACAAATAATATTCCCTGAAATTGATTACGATAAAGTTGATAAATTAAGAGGTATGGACATAGCGATAACAACAACTGCAACGGGTGATAACGAAGCACAAGAACTACTTGCAGGTTTTAATTTTCCATTCAGAGGTAAAAATGGCTAGAAAATCACTAATTGAGAGAGAGAAGCTCAAAATTAAGCTCGTGGACAAATTTGCTGATAAAAGAGCGCAACTCAAAGAAGCACAAAGAACGGCCACAACATTTGAAGAGAGAATGGAAGCACAAAGAGAACTTCAAAAGCTACCAAGAAGATCTAACCCAAATAGGGTCGTTAGACGTTGTGCATTAACAGGTCGACCAAAAGGGGTTTACAGAAAATTTGGGTTAAGTAGATCTAAGTTAAGAGAATTAGCAATGTCAGGCAAGCTTCCGGGAGTAAAAAAATCAAGTTGGTAATATTATGACAGACCCAATAGCAGATCTACTTACAAGAATAAGAAATGCTCTTTTGAGAGGAAAGGAGAGTGTTAGCGCTCCCCATTCAAAAATTAAACATGAGTTATTGAAGTTATTAGCAAAAGAAGGTTACATATTGGGAGTTAAGAAAGTAAAGAGAGATTTCTCAGAGTTAGATATTTCTCTTAAATATGTTAATGACGAGTCTGCCATCAGAGAAATACAAAGGGAATCAAAGCCTGGATTGAGAAAGTATGTGAGTTATAAGGATTTAAAGCCCTACAAAGGCGGGCTTGGTATTAAAGTTTTATCTACCAGCAAAGGTCTCAAAACAGATAAACAAGCCATAAAAGACCAGCTTGGTGGCGAAATAATATGTAGGGTGTTTTAAGATGTCTAGAATAGCGAAAGATCCGATTAATATTCCTTCAGGAGTTACAGTTGTACTGGAAAATTCAGATCTCATCATTAAGGGACCTAAAGGGGAAATAAGATTAGCGATTAACCCAAATATTTCTTTGGATATTTCATCTGAGCATGTTCAAGTTAAATGGGAAGGTCATGAAAACAAGGCAATCGCTGGAACAATGAGAGCATTAATTGCAAACGATGTTATAGGTGTAAGTGAGGGATTTACAAAGAATATAAAGCTTAATGGAGTAGGCTACAGAGCAAATGTTCAAGGAAAAAAACTAGTTCTTACATTAGGATTTTCACATCCTGTTGAATATTCATTGCCCGAACTTGTAGATGCCAAATCAGAGAACCAAACTGAATTTAATCTATCATCAATAAGCAAACAAATATTAGGACAAGTATGTGCAGAAATTAGAGCTTTCAGACCACCAGAGCCTTATAAGGGTAAAGGAATATTTATAGATAATGAGCATGTTGTAAGAAAAGAGAGGAAAAAAGCAGCAGCTGCTGGTTAGAATTATGACTAAAGAAATTGCAAGAATTAGAAGATCTAAAAAACAAAGAGCACTCCTGCAGAAATCTGGCGTAGTGAGGCTGGCTGTATTCAGGTCGTTAAATAACATTTCAGCACAAATCATTGATTCATCAAATGGAAATGTTTTGGCTTCAGTATCATCTCTTCAAAAAGATATGAAAATTAATGCTGGAGGAAATATAGAAGCCGCCAAGAAAGTCGGGAATGAGATAGCTAAAAAATCAATTAATCTGGGGCATAAAAAAGTTTCTTTTGATCGATCTGGCTATAAATTTCATGGACGGGTAAAAGCATTGGCAGATGGAGCTAGAGAAGGAGGCTTGGATTTCTAATGGAAGATAAGAATTTACAGGATTTACAACAACAGGATACTCTTGTTGAAAAGTTAGTACAAGTTAATAGAGTTGCTAAGACAGTCAAAGGAGGAAGAGTTATGTCCTTTACTGCTCTTACGGTTGTAGGTGACGGAAATGGTAGAGTTGGTTACGGACGAGGTAAAGCAAAAGAGGTACCGGTTGCAATTCAGAAAGCATTAGATGAAGCAAAAAGAAGTTTAGTTGATGTTAATCTCAACGGAAATACACTTTGGTATCCAGTCACCGAGAAGAGTTCTGCAACGAAGGTTTATATGCAACCTGCATCTGATGGTACTGGTATTATTGCCGGTGGCGCAATGAGAGCTGTACTTGAATTAGTTGGAATAAAAAATGTCCTTGCAAAGTGCTACGGATCAACAAATCCTATAAATGTTGTAAGGGCAACAATAAATGGACTTTCAAAAATGGAGTCTCCTGAAAAAGTAAAGGAAAGAAGAAGTTAATTATGGCTAAATTGAAAGTTACACAACTAAAGAGTCTTATTGGTCGTAAGAAAAATCATAGGCTCTCAATTAAAGGTTTAGGCCTTAAAGGCATTGGAGATTCAAGAGTAGTTGAAGATACACCTTCAGTCAGAGGGATGATAAATCAAGTTGACTACATGATTTCAGTAGAGGAAGTTTCAAAATAATGGATAAACTTGCGTTAAATAATATAAATGACAATCCTTCAAGAAAAGGAAGAAAAAGGGTTGGAAGGGGCACTGGTTCAGGTGTAGGGAAAACATCTGGTAGAGGTCATAAGGGTCAAAAATCTCGTTCTGGAGGTAATATAAGGCCTGGGTTTGAAGGTGGTCAAATGCCGCTACAAATGAGAGTTCCAAAATTTGGTTTCTCTTCGAGAGTCTCAAGAGTATCAGAAAGCATAAATGTGAAGCAACTTGAAGGAGTGAAGAAAATTGATATTAAGAATCTGCAAAAGATTGGTCTCATCAAAAAAAGCACAAAGAGAGTAAAAATTTTTGGCGAAGGTAAGTTATTGGGAAAAGTAACCGATGAAAATATTAAAGTTTCAAAAGGAGTTATAGTTGAGTAATTCAATGTCTGAATTGTGGAGCAGATTAGGTTTTCTTGCATTTGCATTAATCATTTATAGGCTTGGAACACATATTCCTATTCCTGGTATAAACCCTGAACAGGTCGCTGCATTATTTCAGCAAAGCCAGGGAACAATACTGCAGTATTTCAATCTGTTTTCCGGTGGTGCTCTTGAAAGGATGAGTATTTTTGCTTTAAGTGTTGTCCCATACATTTCTTCTGCAATCGTAATGCAACTCTTTTCAAACTCTCTTCCATATTTACAAGAATTAAAAAAAGATGGACAAACTGGGCGAAATAAAATTACACAATATACAAGGTATGGGACTGTCATATTTGCGCTAGTTCAGTCAACAGCACTTACTGTAACTCTTCAATCTGCTGGTTTAATTGATGCAGGTAGTATTTTCTCAGCCATAGTTGCAATTCTATCAATAGTTACCGGCACCGTATTTCTAATGTGGCTTGGTGAACAAATAACAGAGAGAGGCATAGGAAATGGGATATCACTATTAATTGCGACAAGTATTATAGTTGGTGTTCCTAGAGCATTTGGACAGGCATTAGAGCAAGCTCAACAGGGAGATTTAAACTACCTTCTCTTAATTGTGTTAGGAATTTTATCCATTGTAATAGTTGCTTTTGTAGTATTTGTAGAGAATGCACAAAGAAAAATAACTGTAAATTATGCTCAGAGAAATCAAGTGAGAGGCATGATTCAAGCGCCTTCAAGCTTTTTGCCGTTAAAACTTAATATGTCTGGAGTTATCCCTGCTATTTTTGCAAGCACATTCTTGTTGTTTCCTGCATCACTTTCTTCATGGTTTGGAAGTGTGGACGGCTTAGGCGGACTACAAGAATTTTCACTGTATCTAAATCCAGGCCAACCACTTTATATTTTAATATTTGTGATTTTAATAGTCTCGTTTTGTTATATTTGGTTAGCACTTACCTTTAATTCAAATGATATAGCAGATAATCTTAAGAGAGGTGGTGCATTCATACCTGGCATTAGACCGGGAGAACAAACAGCAAGTTTTATTGATTTAATTCTTTCTAGATTGACAGTTTTTGGGGCTTTTTACCTTTCTCTTGTTTGCATACTTCCGTTGTTACTGATTAATAGCTTTGGCATATCATTTTATCTAGGTGGAACATCAGTTTTAATTGTTGTAGTCGTACTGCTTGATCTTCAAAGACAAATACAATCATATGTAATGAGTGAACAATATGCATCTATCTTAAAAAATGCTAATATTTCGAGCTCAAAAAAGAGTAGAAGAAGATGAAGGTAAGATCGTCAATAAAAAGAATCTGCAAAGATTGCAAAATAGTTAAGAGGACAGGAACATTATTTGTGATATGTAGTAAGAATAAAAGACACAAACAAAGACAAGGATAATTATGGCAAGAGTTGGAGGAATTAATATACCTGATAATAAACATGTTGATGTTTCCTTATCACATATCTTTGGTGTTGGTCGAAATACAGCTCAGAAGATATGTAACAAGTTAAAAATTAAATTTGATCAAAAAGTTTCAAATTTAACTGAGGCAGATCTTGATAAAATTAGAGACGAGCTCAAAAATTATCAAATTGAAGGAGATCTTAGAAGAGATATCAACTTTAACATTAAGCGGTTGATGGATTTAGGTTGCTATAGAGGGATTAGACATAGAAAAGGCTTGCCTCTAAGAGGACAAAGAACAAAAACAAACGCAAGAACTAGAAAAGGACCAAGGAAACCTATAAGAGCATAATGGCAGGCAAAAGAAAAACAAAAAGAATTGTAACTGATGGAATTGCACACATAAATGCATCTTTCAATAATACAATTGTGATGATCACCGATATGGGAGGAAATGCTCTTTGCTGGGCAACCTCGGGAGGTCAAGGTTTCAAAGGTTCAAGAAAAAGTACACCATTTGCAGCTCAAATTGCCGCAGAAAGAGCTGGAACTATGGCAAAAGACATGGGCATGGTAAATGTAGAGGTAAGAGTTAAAGGGCCAGGAGCTGGAAGAGAATCATCTATAAGAGCACTTAATGGATGTGGTTTAAGAATAAATAAAATTACGGATGTGACTCCCCTTCCACATAATGGTTGCAGGCCACCAAAAAAGAGGAGAGTCTAATGGCAAGGTATAGAGGTCCAAGGTTGAGATTATCTAGAAGAGAGGGCACAGACCTGATGCTTACCAGTGGCACAAGAGCAATAGAGTCAAAATGTAACTTTGAAAAAAAACCTGGAAACGCAATTTCAAGGGGAAGACTTTCAGATTATGGAACACAGCTTCGTGAAAAACAAAAAGTTAAGAGGCTATATGGTCTTCTGGAAAGACAATTTAGAAACTATTACCTTAAGGCCGCAAAAATAAAAGGAAACACTGGAGAAAATTTACTAAATCTCCTTGAATCAAGGCTAGATAATGTTGTTTATAGAATGGGGTTTGCAACTACGAGAGCAGAAGCCAGACAAATTGTTACTCACAAATCTATTGAAGTAAATGGTAGATCCGTTAATATCCCATCTTTTAGCGTAAAGCCTGAGGATGAGATTTCCGTTAGAGATAAAAGTAAAGAGCAACTAAGAATTAAGGCAGCAATTCAATTGGCTAAGAATAAAGATAAGCTTAGCTGGATGGATGTCAGTCTTGATGAGATGAAAGGGAAGTTTCTAAACTATCCAGATAGATCAGAGTTAAGCTCTGAAATAAATGAAAACTTAATCATTGAGTTGTACTCAAAGTAAAAGAGGAAAATATGGAAGATAAATTGAATGTATTAGCGCCTGAAGTTATTAAGGTAGATGAAGTTGATAAGAACAACCTTAGAGTTGTATTAGAGCCTTTTGAAAGAGGATTTGGTTATACAGTTGGCCACAGTTTGAGAAGGATAATGCTATCTTATATGCCTGGAGCCGCAATTACGGAAGTAAAAATCGATGGTGTTTCACATGAATATGGAACAATTGAGGGGGTTAAAGAAGATATTTTAGATATTCTTCTTAATCTTAAAGATCTCGCAATAAAACTCGATGGTGTAAGCGAAGCAGAATTAAAGCTTAATATAAAAACTCCAAAAACAGTTACAGCATCTGACTTAGAGCTTCCAGCAGGGGTTGAAGTAATGGATGATGACCACGTAATTGCTACATTAGTTGAGCCCAAAAAACTTGTTATGACAATGAAAGTACAAAGCGGGATTGGGTATGTTCCTGCTGAATTAAAGAAAGATAAAAGTGTTGATTCACTACATCTTGATGCAATCTATTCTCCAGTGAAGAGAGTTAATTATAAAGTTGAGAATGCAAGAGTTGAAAACAGAACTGATCTTGACAAATTAATCTTAGACCTTGAGACAGATGGCACAATAGATGCAAAACAAGCTGTGAAATATGCAGCGACAATCATGCAGCATCAGCTTTCAGTTTTTGTTGACGAAGAACTTGTTTCAAGAAAAGAGAAAAGAAAAGATAAATATGATTTTGATCCACTTTTGCTAAGATCTATTGAAGAGTTAGAGCTGACAGTCAGGTCTACAAATTGCTTAAAAGCAGAAAATATATTCTTGATAGGCGATCTGATCCAGCGTTCAGAGATGGACCTTTTAAAAACGCCCAACTTAGGGAAAAAGTCACTAAATGAAATTAAGGATGAGTTGGCTTCAAGAGGACTTTCAATGGGAACAGTATTGAAAAATTGGCCTCCAATGTAGTATGAGACATAAGAAAGTAAGTAGAAGGTTCAGCAGATCATCATCGCATAGAATAGCCATGATGAGGAATCTTGCTATTTCTCTTATTGAGCACGAAATTATAAAAACAACTGTAGAGAAAGCAAAAGAGCTGAGACGATTCTTAGAGCCTTTAATTACAAAATCTAAATCTGATAACTTGCATACAAGAAGAGTGGTTTTATCAAAATTAGCTTCTAAGCAAGCTGTGAAGAAACTATTCAATGATCTTGGGCCAAGATTTGTTGATGTTCATGGAGGTTACTTGAGAATTATAAAAGCTGGCTTCAGAGCAGGAGACAAAGCAGATGTATGTTATGTTGAGCTCACTAAAAGGGTTGAGGTTGATGAAAACCCAGAGGAAGTTGTTAATGACGTAGAACAAGTTGAAGATGCATCAAAAGTAGTGTCACCAAAAACTACTGAAGACGAATCTGTTGCAAAGCAAGAAGCTCCGAATAAAGAATCTACCAAGAAAGAAGCTCCGAAGAAAGAAGCTCCGAAGAAAGAAGCTGCGAAGAAAGAAGCTCCGAAGAAAGAAGCTCCAAAGAAAGAATCTGCGAAGAAAGAAGCTCCGAAGAAAGAAGCTGCGAAGAAAGAAGCTCCGAAAAAAGAAGCTACCAAGAAAGAAAAGCCAAAAGAAAATTGGTGGTCTCGATTCTTTAAGTAGCTTTTAGCACCTTACCAGTATAGGATTTTTTGTTGCCCATAATTTTTTTGAGATTCCCTTCAGCAACAATACTTCCTCCACCATCACCTCCCTCTGGACCTAGATCAATTATCCAATCTGAACATTTGATTACGTCTAGGTTATGTTCAATTACCAGCACAGAATTCCCCTTATTAACAAGGCTATTTAATACATCCATTAACATTTGGATATCAGAGAAATGTAATCCAGTAGTTGGTTCATCCAGTATATAAAGTGTTTTACCAGTATCACGTTTTGATAATTCTTTCGAAAGCTTAACTCTTTGAGCCTCACCCCCAGATAGAGTATTTGCTGCTTGCCCTAACTTCACATAAGACAATCCGACTTCTTTAAGGGTTAAAAGTTTTTTATAAATTTGTGGGATAGCTTTGAAGAACTTTAGTCCCTCTTCAACTGTCATTTCTAATATTTCATGGATATTTTTATCTTTAAATTTTATTTCTAAAGTATCATCTCTAAAACGTTTACCTTTACATACATCACATTCAACAAAAAGGTCAGGCAAAAAGTGCATCTCAACCTTTACCCAGCCCTCTCCTCTACAATTTTCGCATCTTCCACCTTGCACGTTAAATGAAAACCTTCCTGGTTTATAGCCTCTTGCTCTTGATTCTTGCGTATTTGCAAATATTTCACGGATATATGTGAAAAGTCCAGTATAGGTTGCGGGATTTGATCTAGGCGTTTTTCCGATAGGACTTTGGTCAATAGATATCAATTTATCAATATTTTCTTCTCCAATAAGTTTTTTGTACTTTACCCTTTCTGGAAGCTTTGTGCCCAAGAGTTTATTTTGAATAGCAGGGATTAAAGTATGATTAATAAGAGACGATTTACCTGAACCAGATACACCAGTAACACTTACTAATTTATTCAATGGAAATTCAATACTTACATTCTTTAAATTATTTGTTTCAGCACCGTTGATATAAATGCTTTTTACTGAATCAATTCTATTTTTATCTTTTAAGCTTATTTGAAGTTCTTTTGAGAGGTATCTTGATGTAAGAGACTTCTTTGTACTTAATATATCCTTTAAATTGCCCTCTGCGACAATTGCTCCTCCATGTATTCCAGCTCCAGGCCCTAAATCAATTATATGATCAGCATTCCTGATCATTTCCTCATCATGTTCAACAACAATGACTGTGTTCCCAAGATCTCTAAGTTTAAGCAAAGTATTTATGAGTTTTTGATTATCACGTTGATGTAAACCAATAGATGGCTCATCTAGAACATATATTACTCCTACCAAGCCTGAACCAATTTGACTTGCTAACCTAATTCGTTGAGCTTCACCTCCAGATAGTGTCTGAGCACCCCTTGAAAGATTAAGATAATCTAAGCCGACGTCAATTAAGAAGGAAAGGCGTAATGATATTTCTTTTGAAATTTTTTCAGCAATTTCAAATTTGTTTCCTGAAAGTTTTAAATTTTCTATAAGATCAAGAGCATCCTTAATTTTTAAATGGCTTATTTCTGGAAGGCTCATATCTTCAACAAAAACATTTCTAGCAACCCTGTTTAATCTATACCCTTTGCAGGAGTTGCATGTTTTTTCTGAAATATATGCACTAATTTTTTCTTTTATAAAAAATGAATCTGTTCTGTTAAACTGACGTTCTAAATTTTTGATGACTCCCTCAAAAACCTCTTCCTTTTTTTCACCTGAAGTTAAATCAACAAATTTAATTTTTTTCTTAAGGCCAAATAAAATAATGTCCTGAGTTTTCTTTGAAAGTTTAGCCCAAGGCTTATCAATATCTTCCTTTAAGAGGTCAAATAAGCCTATTAACTTACTCTGGTAGTAAGGGGTATTCCACGGTTCAACACAGCCTTGCGAAATGCTTAAATTTTTATACTTTATGACTTTGTCAGCATCAAAATATGAATTGACTCCAAGCCCATCACACTCTTCACAAGCCCCACTTGGGTTATTAAAAGAGAAAATTTTTGGCTCTAGTTCTTGTACTGAGTAATTACATTTCGGACAGGAGTGTTTGTTTGAAAGTCTATACTCTTTGCGTTCAGACGATATATCCACACTACCATCAGAGAATGTCAAAGCTGTTTCAATAGACTCTGTTAATCTTTGTTTACAATCTTTACTACTGTCAATTTTTAATTGATCAACAAGAACAGATATATTGTGTTTGATATTTCTCTCTAAAATTGGGACCTTATTAATTTGATACATTTCATTATCAATTCTTACCTTTGAAAATCCCTCTGCCATTAGTTGGCCAAGAAGCTCAACGTGTTCACCCTTGCCATCCATAATGATAGGTGCAAAAACAGAAATACTATTACCCATTTCTTCACGAATAGTATCAGATACCATTGTAACAACAGGTTTTGCATCTAGGCTAAGACCGTGATCAGGACATTTCGGCACTCCTACTCTTGCAAATAGTAATCTGAGGTAGTCGTGAACCTCAGTAATTGTTCCAACAGTTGACCTTGGGTTATGTGAAGTAGATTTCTGTTGAATTGATATTGATGGAGATAAGCCTTCAATAGATTCAATTTCTGCCTTATCCATTACTGACAAGAACTGTCTTGCATATGTTGAAAGTGACTCTACGTATCTCCTTTGACCCTCGGCATAAATAGTATCAAATGCTAATGAAGATTTTCCTGATCCAGATAGACCTGTTATAACTGTAAGCTTATCTCTGGGTATTTGTAGAGATAGATTCTTTAAGTTATGAGCTTTGGCTCCTTTAATGTCAATAAACTTCAAAATGATTCCGATATAAAGAAAAAGTATTATAGAATATCTAAATGTCTAATGGTGTAAATAAAGTATTCATTATAGGAAATCTTGGTTCTGATCCTGAAATTAAATATACAAAAGCAGGAGACCCAGTTGCTAACCTTTCAATAGCAACCTCAGAAAGTTGGAAAGATAAAAACAGCGGTGATCTACAAGAAAAAGTAGAATGGCATAGAGTTGTAATGTTCTCTAGGCTAGCTGAAATTGCTGAGCAATATTTAAAAAAGGGCTCGAAAGTTTTTGTTGAGGGCAAGCTTCAAACAAGAAAGTGGCAAGACCAAGAGGGTAAAGATAGGTATACAACTGAAGTTGTTGCTAAAGAAATGACAATGCTCGATTCACGATCGTCAAATCAGGCTCAAGAGGACTCACCCAAAGTCGAAAATGATAAGCCTAAGAGTGATTTTGAAGAGGACATCCCATTTTAGAGCTTTCTAATAGCAATTGATCCATTTGTGCCACCAAACCCAAAAGAATTTGATATAAACGAGTCAACTTTGCATTCCCTTGATTCCTTTAGGATTGGAACTGCTCCTACTTCTGGGTCAAGTTCTTCTATATTGAAGCTGCCTGAAATGAAGTTATTTTTCATCATCAAAAGTCCAAAGATTACCTCATGCACTCCAGCAGCACCAAGGGTGTGACCTGTCAAAGATTTCGTAGAGGACACAGGTGGTATTGAGCTCCCAAAAATTTCTGATATTGCGTTAAGTTCAGAGGTGTCACCAACAGGTGTACTAGTACCATGTGTATTAATATAGTCGACTGGTTTATCAAGATTTAAGCCTTGCATGCACCTTTTTGCTCCGTCACCAGATGGCGCGACAAGAGAGAAACCATCGCTTGTTTCATTATAGGAAACAATTTCACCGTAAATTATAGCTCCTCTTTTTTTTGCTGCCTCATACTCTTCGAGTATTACTATTCCTGCACCTCCGGAGGGAACAAAACCGTCTCTATTTATGTCATATGGACGAGATGCTGATTCGGGGTTTAAATTATGTTTTGTGCTTAATGCTCCCATAGCATCGAACATAATTGATCCAGACCAATGAAAGTCCTCAGCTCCTCCAGCAATAACAATTTGCTGTCTGCCCAGCTTAATTAAGTCACAACCATGAGAAATACAATGCAGACTTGTTGTGCATGCTGATGCAATAGAATACGAAACGCCTTTGGTTTGAAAAAAAGTAGAAATTGCTGCAGATGTAGTATTACTCATTGTTTTTGTAACTGAATATGGACCAATTCTCTTAATTCCACGTTCTCTGGAAACATCCATTACTCTCTGAATCTCCTTACTAGATCCAGTACCTGAGCCTACAACTACCCCAGTATTTTCGGTCTGAATATCATTCATTGATAAACCTGAATCTTTTATAGCTGCCTCAGCAGCAAGATATGAGTAAGCTGAAGTTTCACTCATAAAGCGAAGAAATTTTCTATCAATCTGATCTAAATCTGCTGTGATTTTCCCAGATACATGACATCTCATTCCATTATCAATAAAGTCTTGATTCAAGGTTAAGCCTGACTTTCCATTCATAAGAGAATCGGAGATGCTATTAGCATCATTTCCTAAAGGTGACAGCATACCAATGCCTGTAATTACAACTCTTTTCATGATTTAAGGGTGGATATTAAAAAATTCTCTGCATATTGCAAGTTTTCGTCTGATAAAAGTTTTTTTGTCATTTTTAAACAATTTTGTATTGCATTGTCTCTTTCAAAACGTGTTTCATCAAAACCATTATCTTTTTCTATTTCTTTTTTTACATTTTCATAATCTTGAGTGTTGATAAGTTTAATAATTTTGTCTCTTTTTGATGACCCACAGTTATTTAAGACAACAATTAAAGGAAAGGTATATTTATTTTCAGAAAGGTCTTTAAATGTTTTCTTCCCACTATCAATATTTAGAAAATCTGAGAGATCATCATTCAACTGAAACGCATAGCCAAACTCTTGACCAAGATTTTTCAGAATTAAAACTTTATCCTCTTCTAGTTTTGCATATATCGCTATCGATTCTAGAATTCCGGAAAATAGTACGGCTGTTTTATTGTTTATTATAATTTGGTAATCTCGAATAGAAACGTTCGAATTTCCTATATTCTCAAGCTGTTTAAATTCTCCCTCAATTAGTTTTTCTGCGCATTTAATCAAGATGTTAGCAATCTTTTGATTTTGCAAGCTATTAAGTGAACTAAACGTTTTTGTATATAAATAGTCACCGTAAAGTAATGCTTTAGTCACCCCCCATTTTTTAAATATTGTTTCCTTTCCGCGTCTTAAAGGTGCATCGTCGATAATATCATCATGTATAAGTGTTGAAAGATGTATAAGTTCTGTCGCAGATGATAGTTCAACTAAATCTCTTCTATCTACTTTTAAATGTGTCCCGTAAATAAAAATCAGTTTAGATCTTACAAATTTGCCCGATGACTGAAAAATATATTCGTTAATTTCTTGTATATCCTTTTCATGAGAATCAGTTATATTCTCCATATTTAGCTTTACTTCAGCTAAAAATTCAGTTAAATTTTGTTCCTCGAATATAGGCATAGTAATATTTTAAAAGATGTACGCAATTATAGACACAGGTAACAGTCAGGAAAAAGTCGAAGTTGGTTCAATTATCGAAGTTGACTTTCTTTCTGATAAAAAAGATGGCGACAAGGTAAAGTTTGAGAAGGTTTTATTAATTTCTGATGGCAAATCACCAAAAATTGGTAAACCATATGTTTCAAAAGCATTTGTAGCAGGAAAGGTTGTTTCTCAAGATAAAAAAGATAAAGTTTATGCAATACAATTTAGAAGAAGAAAAGATTCGAAAAGAATAGTTGGACATAGAAGAAAAGTAACTAAAATAGACATTAAAGAAATAAATCATGGCACATAAGAAGGCTGGTGGCTCCAGTAAAAATGGTAGAGACTCAAATCCTAATTTTCTAGGAGTGAAGAGGTTTGGTGGCCAAACAGTAAACGCTGGTGAAATTCTTGTAAGACAAAGAGGAACAAAATATCATGCAGGTCTAAATGTAGGTAAAGGAAGAGATGATACACTTTTTGCTCTAGCTTCGGGTGATGTGCAATTTCAAAAAAAAGGCCCACAAAAACGTAATTTCATCAACATTATTCCTTCAAAGTAAATATCTATGGCTTTTTTCGATGAAGCCAGAATTATAGTAATTTCTGGAAAAGGCGGTGACGGCTGCTCAAGCTTTCGCAGAGAGAAATATATTCCAAAAGGCGGTCCTGATGGCGGAGATGGCGGCAAAGGCGGCGACGTAATTATTAAATTAGATAAGAATTTAAATTCATTAATTTCTTTAAAGGGAAAAAGACAATTTTCAGCGGAAAAAGGAAAAGCAGGTAGCGGGAAGAACAAAAAAGGAGAATCTGGAGGGAACGAAGTAATACTAGTTCCAGAGGGTACTTTAGTTTTTTCAGAGCAAACAAAAGAGCTTATTGGTGAAATCTCCTCAGAAAATTCAGAAATTATTGTTGCTAAAGGTGGTAAAGGCGGACTTGGCAATGCTAGATTCAAATCTTCAACCAACCAATCACCTAAAAAAATTACTAAAGGAGAAGAGCCTGAAGAGAGAGACCTTTTTCTTGAATTAAGGCTAATAGCTGATGTTGGCCTACTTGGACTACCCAATGCTGGAAAATCATCTTTAATAAATTCGATTACAAATTCAAAATCAAAAATTGGGGCTTACGAATTTACTACATTGGATCCTTCTCTTGGAATTTTAGAAAATGAATACAAGAAGATTAGCATTGCTGATTTGCCTGGAATAATTGAAGGCGCATCACAAGGACTGGGACTAGGGACTAGATTTCTTAAACATGCCTACAGAACAAAATTACTATTACATCTTGTTGATAGCTCTTTTGGTCTTGATAGCGCAAAAGAATCATATTTGATCATAGAGAATGAATTAAAGAAGTTTCACTTAGATTTTTCAAATCAATCAAGGTGGTTAGTAATTTCAAAAGTTGACTTAGTTTCAGACAATAAACTTTCAGAAATTGTAAATTATTTTCAGAAAAAATATCCAAAAATGCCAATATTTCCTATTTCATCAAAGACTATGAAAGGATATGAGGTTTTGAAAGAGAACCTACTTAAGATTTAAGTTTATTATTTAATCTGCTTTTTAGTCTAGCTGCTTTATTTTTATGAATTACACCCTTGTTCGCAAGTCTATCAATATTAGATTGTGAGTCTTTGAAGGTATCTTTTACTTTCTTATCTTTGGTCTCTATAGCTGAAAGAACATTCTTTACAGATGTTCTTACAATAGATCTTTGAGCATGTTTTAATTCATACCTTTTTCTATTTTGCCTGGCTCTTTTATTAGCCGATTTTGAATTTGCCATATTTCTCTTGTTTGGTGGAGGCGGCGGGGTTCGAACCCACGTCCGTCATCACTTTCTCCTCGTATCTACATACTTAGATTCATCTATTATTCTCGGTATATTGTAGCCTGATGATCAAGACACAAAAACCAAAGCCCGAAATTTTCGTTCAGATCCTGGACAAAATCTGAATATATCCTACAAAATGACTACCATCAAATGTTGTAGGTCACAAATGATAGCAGGTTGACATTAAGCTGCCAATCTATAGTTGTAGTTATCTGCAACTAATTTT
>MDTD01100577.1_pt1 | contig 17703 bp, 15 predicted proteins | sample 811221 | NCBI WGS metagenome assembly MDTD01 (sample SAMN05326646, study PRJNA326480) | marine metagenome | isolation source: seawater | place: Pacific Ocean: South West | collected 2011 | reverse complement strand
GAGCCACAGATACGATGGAAGACTTGGAAAGAAAAGTCAGATGTGCCACAATACTTGGGACGATCCAAAGCACGTACACGAAATTTCCATATCTGCGAAAAGTGTGGCAGCGAAATACAGAAGAAGAGCGTCTGCTTGGTGTGTCACTCACAGGGGTAATGGACAACCCATTGATGACCACAAAGAACAAAGGACTGGAGAAGACCCTTGAACATTTACGTGAGGTTGCAGTTAACACTAATGCTATGTGGGCTGACCGTCTTGGTATTAATCATAGCACAGCAATATCGTGCAACAAACCATCAGGCACTGTATCACAACTCGTGGACTCAGCCAGTGGGATACATGCACGTCATAACGAGTATTACATTAGAACCGTTAGAGGAGATAATAATGATCCCCTTACAGCCATGATGAAAGATCAAGGCATACCTGCTGAACCATGTGTGTTTAATCCTGACACTACTACAGTGTTTAGCTTTCCAATGAAAGCACCGCACAAAGCTGTTACTCGTAATGACATGACAGCAGTTGAGCAGCTAGAGACATGGTTGATGTATCAACGGCATTGGTGTGAGCATAAACCTAGCGTGACCTGCACTGTACGTGACGATGAATGGCTAGAGGTAGGTGCATTTGTATACAAACATTTTGATGAGATGTCAGGTGTGTCATTTCTACCACACTCTGATCATACTTATCAGCAAGCACCATATCAGGATTGTACTAAGGAAGAATATCAGGCATTACTAAAGCAGATGCCAAAGGCTATTGATTGGTCTGTATTATCTGACTATGAAAAAGAGGACGGTACTAGTTCGAGCCAAACGTTTGCTTGCACTGGTGATGTCTGTGAAGTTGTGGACATTGGAGCATAAAGGAGAAGCGTATGTTAGAACCAATTAAAGGATCGTATTATAGAAAGTTTCAACCTCAGTCTTATAATGAGAATGACAGTAAGGCTAAGATAACAATAACAAACTATCTAGAGAGTATTGGACACACCATTATTGATATGAAAGAGGACTACTCTTTTGATATAAAAAGCAAGAAGAATGGGTGTATGTATTACAGTGAGGTCGAGATGAAGAACCAATGGACAGGTGATTGGAATCCTAATTGGACAGAGATACGTATTCCTTATCGTAAGCACAGATTAATTAATAAATATAAACAGATGCAGGATGACGAAACCTTTTGTAACTTTTATATCATACGCAGAGACTGTGAGAAAGCTTGGAGAATAAAGGACTACCAACTTACCAAGGAGTGTACAAAAGAGATATGGCTGTCTAATGCAAGACGTTACGAATATTTCTTTCACATACCATATAAAGAAGCCGAACTAATAAATTTAGCATAAGGAGATTGCATATGAAATTTTTATCTCGAAAACAACGTGGTCTTGGTAAATATGACGCACCATTAAAATACCAACACGAAAAAGGTTATCACGATTTTAAACATGGGCGAGTGTTTAATCCATTCCATAAAGATACTATGCAACATAGGGAATGGTCACGTGGGTTTAATAAAGCCTACTTTGAGCAATTAAAAAAGGTAAAGCAGTATGAATATAAAGCAAGAAGCAGAGCAGTTTCTGAAGGACAAGTACGACATGGTTGATTTTAATTCATATCAAAGATCAGCATCTAGTACAGCAATTTATCCTGATCAACATAAGATTATCTATCCTGCGTTGGGTATGGCAGGTGAGGCAGGTGAGGTAGCCAACAAGGTAAAGAAACTTATTCGTGATGGACTAGACAATAGACCTGACACATGGCGAGAGGACATAGCCAGTGAGATAGGAGATGTACTGTGGTACTGCGCTGCACTGGCTGACGATCTTAACTTAACGTTGGGTATGATAGCCGCACAGAACTTAAACAAATTACAGAAGCGTAAAGCCAAGGGAACAATAGGTGGGAGTGGAGACACTAGATAAAAAAAGAGGGGGCTGTTTGCCCCCTTTGTTTTGTTATAATCTCTCTTGAAGAAATGTAGCTATCTGAGTTAGTGTTTCTAAAACCATCGTAGATTTTTCTTCATCTTCTCCTGTTATCTCTGGGTACTCCCCAAACCTAGCCTCATATTCTTGCACTGCCAGTTTTTGAAAATTAGACTTTAGTTTACGGAACTCCATAACAGCCATTACATAAGGGGTTGTCTGAGAATAACCAGTATCTTTTAACAAAGCTTTTACTTCTTTGACTTGTCCTTCTACAAATGCCCTTACATAATTATTTGTAAATTTATCTTCAGATATTTTTCTTCTATATAAGTCTGGGTTTTCCATAGGAGTTCCGTCTGGAAGCAAACCATTTTTATAACCTTCTCTTATACTTTCCTCAAACACTTTGGCAGCTTCTGTTATCATAGGAAGTTGTTCTAATAAAATAGAGTTCTCAAAATTTTCTATAGATGGTACTTTACTTTTACTAGCCAAGTCATAGCTATCAAAACCCATTGCCTTTAGATACTCTGCATACTCAGCGTCAGCAGTTCTTTGACCTAAACCAAATAGTAATCTCTGCATGGGTCTTACACGTCTGGACTCAGGATCAAATATATCTACCCTGCTAGGTACGTCAGACTCCTCTTCAGGTGTTACGTTTATACCTCTGTTACCTAACGCATACTTCTTTGTGGTTTTTAAAAACGTTTCAAACCCACCAAGGCTAGGGTCAGGTCTATGATCTAGGTAGTCTAAAGAACGAGAACCATATGCTCTCTGTGCCTCTATAGCCTGTCCAAATGGAATCATCCATGTACCAAGATATTCTCCTAATGCTCTACCTAATGCTCTACCTAGATTTTCTCCTGCCATAATATCAGAGCCACCATCTATTATAGCTGCAACCTCATCTAGAATAACATGACCTGAACCTCTTCTAAAGTTTGACCCAGTAAAGGTTTCTATAAACTCACGTGCATCAAAGAAATCACTGAACGTTCCTTTTTCTATTTGTCTTGTAGCCTCTCCCAAGTACATATATTGTGACAGAGGAAACTGAGGTTTAATATCTAGCACTACCCTCGTACCATCTTCTTCCGTTCCTGTGTACACCTCATTAAAACTAGCAGGTACATCTCCTGCAAATCCTGACCTGTATTGATATGCTGCACCTACGGTAGCCATAGACATGAGAGCATCAGACATTGCTTGCTGTAGTGACTCTGGATCTTCTTCATCCTCTGTTAATGCACTGAGTGCAGCTAACCCTGTACCACCACCGCCTAATACTCCTACAATATTACGACTAATTCTTTGTCTGTCTTTTGTTGTAAGTGGACCTCTATACTTTTGATCTACTAAACCCATTACCTTTCTGGTAATTACTGGTATACTACCACCTGCATATTGACCCATGAGTTCCATAGAGTTAAACATAAATCTAGGAAACGGTATGGCTACAGTTAAACCATTACGTGTTATAAAACTAGATATGTTTCTAAACAGAGGAACGTCTGGTGTCTTTGCATAGGTAACATCTAACGACTTTGTTACTGACTCATCAATTAAATCAATAAAACTTCTAGCGTTTTCAGGCTTTACATCAGAGGCATCATTCATTAATGATCTTAATTTACCCTGTTGTAAAGCGTCAAATAAATCCATGTCGTACTCACGTCTTACTAGTCTCTCTAATTCACCTAAAAATGTAGCACGTCTTACTAAAAATTCTTGCCAACGGTTAGGCATATTTAATGCTTGTACAACGTCTTCAGTTCCACTTAGTATTTTATCTATTACAGTACCGCTTCCTCTACCTTGAGCCATTTGAATTTCGTTAAGGTTGTCAAACATCCTGCTAAATTGTGTGTCAAACTCTGGTCTATCTAGTATTAAATCTACAAACCCTGCAACTTCATCTGGTCTACCATTAAACATATATTTGTGTACATTAAAACTATCTTTCCAGTTTTGTGGGCTTATCAAAGATAGAGCACCTGCACCATAGCCTTTGTTGGATACGTTCCATAGTGCAGTGTCAAAAACATTTGCTAAAGATTCCAAAGGACTACGGACAACAGCAGACTCTAAGTTACGTGCAGCAGTAGCAAGTTGTGATACAAGTAACCCTCTTCTTATACCTTCTAGTCTTACAACAAACTTACGAAAGTCTCCTTGTGCCTCTGCCATTGCCTTTACTATAGCGTCATCTTTTTCAGACATAGGGCGTACACGTTTAATACGTGACAGTCTCTCTAGAACTCTACCTGCGTCAGACCCAGACCCAACTACAGACAATACGTAATCCTCAAATGATAGACCATACTTATCTAAATCGTCTATTAAATCTTGACCGTCAAGCTCAATGTCTTTTGAAACTGTTAGCCTAAATAAATTGTCTATGACTGTATCTGACTCATCCCAGTCGTTTTTAAATTTTCTTTTGTAGTCACTTGCTATGGCTACTATACCATCCAACTTTTCTGGTTTTAATATAGGTATGGTTATTTCGTCACCACCAACCGCAAGCTCTGCAAACTCACTCATTTTAATATCTGCTGAACCAGTGGCTATCTGTCTTCTACTTGTTCTCTCAGCGTCAGCAATTCGTTGTGTAGTTTGTTTACCCACCTCTCTTGCTTTCTTTGTGTCTAACACAAGCACACCATCAACTACTTTTGATATACTTACCTCTTCACCTGCCCTGTCACTTAGCTTCTTTTCAGTTTGCAGTATCATGTCTTCCATCATGTCAGCATTTTCTGCTGCTACTTGTGCCGCTAAGTTTTGTTTGTCTGCTGTAGCTTCACGTGTTGCCATCTCTGCACGTTCAGGACTCATACGCTCTGCACGTTTTAATTGTTTCTGTTCTTTCTTATATGTTTTAGCAAGTCCTGCTGCTGCACGTTTTGGTGCTAATGAATATGCAACATTTATAGCTGACGTAACCCTACCCAATGCAGGTATCGTTTCACTAAACTCAAAAAACGCACCCATATTACCTGCTATTCTATCTGCTAACTCTTCTTCATTCCTAGCAGAACCAAGCCTACCACTCATAGCTTTATTTATACCCTTATAAAGAAACCTTCCGAACATAGGTATATAACCTTCACCCTGATCATTTAAAATTGTAAGACCTTCTTCAATACCATCTACTGTACCACTAGTTATATAAGACATGGCCCTACCTACACCTAGTAACTTACGGAAGTTGTCTGCGTCACCATCTATTTTGTTTGCTATCCATATATCTAATGCACCGTATGCTTGATATCCACTATTAAAATCTTTACGCATTTGTGCGGCTGCATCTGCTCCTGCCTGTGCCATATTTTTATCGTCCTCTATGGCGGCTTGTGCTTTTGTCATGTCATATTTTTTTTCAAACTCTTCATCTGACATATTCTCTATATCATTAGTAGTCTGATAAATTTGATCAAACAAATTCTCTGACTTTTCAACACGTGTTATATCCTCTTCTGCACTAGGTAATAACGCTTGTTCTGTCTGTTTTTTAAGATCATCTTGAGCCACTCTCTCTTCTATCGGAACAAGTTGCATGGCTAAAGCCTCATCATCTGTGGCATCTTTAGGGATAACTATAGGTTCTAAAATTCTTTTTTCAGTAGGTTGATCTTGAATAACTGGATTAGGATTTACAGACTCAACTTCTTTTGACCGTATTAAATTCAATAAACTATTCTGTTCTACTTTAGGTTTTGGTTTTTCAATGTCAATAAGGGGAACAGATGCCTCTGAACCCCTTTCTTTTGATTGAATTAATTCTAAGATACTTTGCTGATCTGCCATATTAGTTTATACCTACAATTATGTCATTACCTTCTATACCTGTATACACAAATATCTGTAGTTGCCCATTATCATCTGTATACTGAACCACATCTCCTGCTTTGTACTCTCCCTTTTCTATGTTTGCACTAAACTCAGTTGCACTGGATGCTACCTTAACAGATGTTTGCGTTTGTGGATTTTTAGCATAGGAGTTAGATTGGTTTAATGCATACTGCCTTAATTCTTCCATAGCTTCTTGTCGCTTGTACGCAATTTTATCTGTCATCAAAGCGTCATTTAAATTTCCATATGTACCTTGTAGCTCATTTACTGTTTGCAGTAAAGCAACACCGTACCTACCCTCGTCACCTGACATTCTTTTTTCAAGACCAGTTTTAAAATCTACCTGTATTTTTAGTTTACTCATTTTCCTACGCTGCACAGAGTTTACCACAGGCTCAATTGTATTTACATCAAAAGAAGGTGTAACTGTACCGTCCTTTTTTAACTCTGCCTGTTTTAATTCAGATAGGTCTTTTAAATACTGTTGTCTTTTCTCTTCTAAAGCTGCCCATTCTTTTGAAGACGGATCAAGATCTCCTTGTTCTTGACTTATTCTAGATATTGCTGCCCCATAAGAACCGTCAACCTTTTTTGGTTTTTCATAAAGGTCAGCTACCATATCAGGATCAAAACCTGCAACACCAGTAGATATCTTTTTAGTTGTGCCTGTTATACCTGTTATCTCAGTCTCTAAAGCGTCCATGTTTTCTGGTGAATTATCCGCAAGTTTGTAGTAGGTATTAATATCACCACCAACCTCACTAACTTTTTCAGCTACAGCTAACGATCTTTCAACGGCATAATCGCCTTGCATTGCTATTTGTGCAGCACGTTGATCATCAAATCCTATAAATTTTAATGACTTTATTTTATTTTGTAAATCTAAGTCTTTTAGTTTTCTTTCTTTTTCTATTTCTTTACTACTAAGTATGTCTTGTTTTTCTTTAAACAAACCTAGCTGTTGATCATACGCTTCATCTGCCTCAATGTCAGATACTATCTGACGTGACATACCACCAATAAATGCACCAAGATTAAAACCCATTATACTGTTCTCCTAGACATCAACCCACCCATAGGTTCTTCTACTATTTCTTCTTCAGGCTCTTCTTCAGGTTTCTTTTCAGGTTCACCTTCTTTAGCCTTTAGTTTTTTAAGAGCTAGTTGAACTGCAACCCCTGAAGGGCTGTCATCTACCTCTACATCAGTTCCCATATTATACTCTATACCTCTTTGCTCTGCAAGATAAGCAAGCATTTCCATGATTACAGGCATAACTAATATACCCACATCTAAATTATGAGTGCCTTGCATAACTGCACCTTGCTGTAAAGCGTTAGCAATTGTAGTTAAAGGTAAACCCATCTCTATTACATTCATTAATTCGTTCTGTAATGTAGGTTCAGTTAATCTAGGAAGATAAAATTCTAATGTTTCTTCTACAGTTGTATACTGAGGTGGTTGCTCCCAAGGCCATCCACCTACCTCTGAGGTAAGAGACTGACCTGCAATTGGTGCATCTATAAATGCTTCGGGTAAATCAGACATCTTTTAATCCTTGTCTTGCTTTGCGTAGTTCCGCAACATACATAGCCACTCTTCTACGAGGTTCTAAATTTTCTGTATCTGTTCTGTCAGAAACATTCCTAGCTAACAAACCACCACCTTTAGTAATAGGTTTTGGTTTAACCATCTCTAAATTTTTATATGCTAATTTTGCTTCCATTTTATTTTCCTGTACTATATACCAAACAAACCACCTAATGCTGTTTTAGTTAAATCTGTAGTTAATATTTTACCAACTAAACTACCAAAACCACTTGCAGAATTTGCGTCTGCTTTAAACTCTGCAACCTCCAAAGCTTGATCTTTTTGTATTTGAGCTATTGCAACTCTAGCATATCTGTCACGTTCATTATCTGCAGATGTCCACGCCCAATGCATATTATCTTTATAAAACTGCCATAAATTATTATATGCAGTTTGTGAGTATCCTAATAAAGCTTGTGCATTTACTTCATTAGAACGGTTAACAGCTGCTGTATCTGCTGTTGCTATCTGTCTACGCCACTGTGCATTGGCTTGATCAATAACTAAACGATTTTGTGCGTTGAATTGATCACGTTGATTATTTATTTCAGTATTAAAACGTTCAATAGTATTAACCTGACCTGCATTAAATTGAGCCTGTGCATTTGCTTGTGCAGCATTAAACTGTGCAGTTTGATTTTGCATATTAGCATAAAACTGATCAACTTGATTCTGTGAAGTTGCATTAAATTGTTGTGCAGAATTAAGTGCAGCCTGATCTGTAAACAAAGACTGTATACGTTGTTGCGCCTTAAATAATTCTGTAGACTGTTTATTATTTAGGTTACTTAAATCAGCTTGCAAAAAGTTCTGTGCATTTTGTACTGCTGCCTGTTGTCTATTGTTTAAATTAGACATATCTAAATTAGCAAGCGCAGCAGCTTCAGCCAACACCATAGCCTGTGAGTTAGACAGGTTGGTAAGATTCATAGTGTTTGCAATACGTGAGTTCTCTAATGCCACCTGTTGTTCGGCAGTAAAGTTCATGTTTGCAATGTCAGCAATACGTGCTGCATTAGCCACACGTGACTGAAAGGCTTGATCAAACTCTTGACCTATAAATTTAGCACGTTGCTGTGCGGCAAGTATCTGTTTTTGTTGTCTGTTAGATAGATTTTGTGCCTCAAACCGAGCTTGTGTAGATGCATCTATCTGTGCAATAGGCAATGCAGACTCCATAGCGGCCTGTACAATAGCCTGACCTGCTATGGATGAAGCACCAAGACCTCTAGAAATCATGGCATTAGTAGCTGCTCTCATTGATCCTGCTGCCCATGCAGGTGTATTACCACCTTCAAACTGTTGTAGCAATCCTTCTAGTTGACCTGCTACTGTAGCTTGTTTACTTGGTTCTGCAGTTGCTGCCTCTAGCTCTTCAGCAAATTTAGCTGCAGTCTCCGCATTAGCTGCACCCGATATAATTTCACCGTCCTCTACTTTTCTTTGTACAGGATTAGACATTAATATCTCTTTACCTTGTGCAGCTTTTATATCTGACACAGAGCTTGTAGCTTGCTGCGCTGCATCTATCATAGATACTTGACCTATTTGTGCAGCTTGTGTCTGATCTGCTGCTGCACGAATAGCACCAGACGCCTCTATAGGCGACATCAGTGCTGCTGTTTGTGCAGTAGGTAAGATAGCTTGTTCAGTTGCTGCAATGCTTGTAGGTAAGGCAGAAGCACCAGTTACTTGTCCTGAATATGGAGATACAAGCTGACCTTTCTCAAGTTGTGTACCAACAGGAACTACAGTTGCACCTGCAGGTAATCCAGGTGTCTTAGCTAGTGCCACTTGCACTCCAGTAAGATCTTTTCCTACAAAACTAGGTTGCTGTGGTATATACTGTTGAGCAAGAGCACGTGCATCATACTGCTGTAAATCTACGGTTGTAGACTCTGGCGTACCACCATTAGCAAACTTTTGTACCATACCACCCTCTGCCATTTGTTTAGCTCTCATGGTATAGTTGTCCATCTTTTGTTTTTTATCAGGGTTATCATTTAAAAATTGATCAAAGCCACCCATGTCTTCATTATACCCAAGACTACTTGCTATACGTTGCATGGACTCTGGTTTAAATCCTCCAAACACACTAGCTGACTGCACAGGCGTTGTGGGTGGCATCATAGCTCCACCTTGATTCATAAATACAGGTCTAAATCCTGTAACTGGTGAAACTGTAGGTGGGGGTGTAGGTGCAGCAACTGGAGTAAAAGGCAATTGACCTACAGGTTGTTCACCTACTGGATAAAAACCAGATGGAATTGGTGTTGTAGGTTGACCATTTACAAATGTAATACTAGTGGTCATTCCTGTATCATTACGAAACATACGTACATCATACTGTGACGGTTGTGAAACTGTAGGTTGAGCTGTGGTAAATCCAAAAGTAGGTGCTTGTGAAGGTTGTACACCCAACATACTTGTTGTTACAGGTTTAGTAAATGTGCCTGTCATAGGGGGAACTACAACTGGTGCAGTAACACTTGGAACAGTAGGGGTAACAGGTGTAGGTATGCTTGGTGTAGTTACAACTGGTGGAGTAAAAACTGCAGATGTTGGTGGTGTAGGTGTAGGTGTGCTGGGTGCAGCAGGTGTAGGCGTAGTTCCTACATCAGGAGTTGGTGTAGGCATAGGCATAGGAGTTGGTGTAGGTGCAGGTGTAGGAGTTGGTTTAGGAGCACTAGGTGCAGGTATATTTGCCTGTCCTGTTAATTTATTTAATAATTCTTGTGCTATTTCAAGATTTCCTGCAGCTTGTGCTGCTTTAATAGCAGCTATTTGTTGTTCAAAGTCTGCAGGTAAGGGTGCAGCAACTGCAGCCCCAACATCTTTTATTGATAACAAATTATTATTTGCATATGTATTTGCTTCTACTTCTAGTTCTTCTTTTGTTTTACCTTTTTGTGCAGAAAGAATTGAAGCATGTAAATCTGCTCCTTGTTTAACTACTGCAGCTTCTACACTAAATGGGTCAGATGATTTAGAAGATATACCTACTACAAATTTATTATAGTCATCTCTACTATTTATATTTACACCTGTACTTTTAGCATAGTTTAAATTAGCTTCAGCTATACCTTGTTGAACATTAACAATATCACCATTAGGAAAATATATAATAGCCATACCGTTTCCCAATGAGGATAATCTCATTATGGGAGCACCTGCCTCTTTTGCAGCATTTTCACCGTTCAACATATTTGTAGGTACAGCATCTGTAGGAGAAGTATCCGATATAGGTGCAGGGATTGGTCCTTCATATTTTAAAGGCGTTATACCATCTGGCATCATGTATATACCGTTTTTTATAGTAACGCCTTCAAGAGCAGGACTACCTTCATTAAAAGCTTTATCTATATCGGGATTACTACCTACTGCTATAGTTGAACCTGTTATATTATCTGCAGGAGCAGGAGCAGGATCTGGTGTTGGAGCAGGAGCAGGATCTGGTGTTGGAGCAGGAGCAGGATCTGGTGTTGGGGTAGGAGCAGGTGTATAATCCACACCTAGTGCATGTCTTTCTTCAAATGTGTCACCTGCTTCATGGTCATAGACTTTACCTGCAGAACTTAAAAGAGTTCCGTCACCTCGGTCTTCCCAACCAAACTTGTCCATAAGTACTTTTTCTACATTACTTAGTTCTGCCATATCTTATTCCTTATTTACCCATTGTCATCCACACTGCACCTGCAATAAATGTTAGCAGTGCGACAGTGGTTACTTTTACTATTGTTGACCAAACAGATTTACGTGTATCTCTCCATGCCTCTAAAAGACTACGCATTTCTATGATATCTTTAGCTGCGTCATCATCAAGTAACCCGATAGAGCGTAGTGCCTCCTTAGCACCACGTCTAGCTGCGTTGTCTAGCATCTCTTCTAGATCTTCAGGGGTAAGTTTGATGTCACTCATCTACATTCTCTAGTGATTTAGATAGCATACTTATAAATGCTTCTCGTCCTACGCTTAGTTGATCAACGTTAAACTTAGCACTTTTTAATTTACGATCTAAGTCTTGTATATGGTTCAACATACTTCTTTGTTGATCTGTTAAGTCTTCTGCAAAATATTCTTTATTATTAACAATTACTGGGGTCTTTTTATCTTTTCCCATTTTAGTTCTCCTTTGTGTTATCCTCCAATTGAGGCGTGTTTGTTAAAGATGTTTTATCTAATATGTTAAAACCACGACTGTTTGCAAAGTCACTTGGGCAGTGTGCCCACTTGTCTGCTAGTTTTTCTAACCATGTTATAGTATGATGATGCTCTGGAGCTTTGCCCTCTTTCATCAATTCGTTTTCCCACTGAAGGTACGCATATACTTCAGCTTGTGCTTGCGCTGCAGGAATACCTAGATCAAATAAATAGATCATGTTACCTTCGTCAATGACACCACCTCTAGGTCTTGCACTGTTGAGTGCTTGCTTCATGCAGGTCATAATGTGATACTTGATTTCTTCTAGCTCGTAGTCTTCTTCTGTTAATTCCTCTTTACCTATCTTTTCCATCAGGTTGTCGTACTGGTTCGTAAAGAAGTTTAGTTTACGTACTGCACCCTCAACATAACCACGAGAGCTTGCAGCCTGTGCTTGCTTCTCATTTATCTTAATCTCTAGCATCTCTTGCTCTAGGGGGTCTGTTTCTTCTAATAGCTTACGTTCTAGCTTCTTTAGTTTTACTTCATCCTTCTTCATCTTAAAGTAAGATTCTTGTAGTGCAGCCTTAGTTTTATCTATCTCAGCTAAACTGTGCTTGATAGAACGTATAGGTGTAATAGCTGTAACGTCTAATGTTACACTCATCATCTGTGAGTGAGACTTGTAGAAGTTGCTTGATGCTTGTCGTATAGCAGGAGCATGTTCTTTGATGTTAGCCAACATAGATTTGTATTCAGGCTTTGACATTGGTAGCTGAATGTCTATGTCTTGTGTGACCAGTTGTGTCTGATCCTCGTTATAAGTTTTTGATAAGTCTTTTAACATCTTAATCCTTTGTGTTATGATACTGCTGCTATAGCATAGAATATGTAGTCACCATTAGTAAGACTAGAAGTAGTAGCAAATCCACCTGAGTAAGGATCTATTATATCTGCATTTGTAACTTGTGCTGCATCTGAATTTAAAAGATTATACGGATCATTACCTGCAACAATACCGCTAGCATAATCAAATAAATACCAGTCACCTGAACTATCTGTTCTTTTAAGTATTACTAATGAAGGAGTGTTTCCTGAAAAACCACACGCTACATTTGTAGCTCCACTTTGAGTGAATGAACCAACCTTGGATACACCTGCTAGGGTAGCGAACAGGTAGGCTATTGGTGAATTTGCAGGGTTTGACACAAGACTAACATTTAAGTCGGTGGCTGTTGTACTTGCCATATAATTAGTGCTGCCTGATGTAGCATTATTACTATCTATCGTTAAAACACCTGTTGTTGCGCTGTTGTATACATACCAAGAATCTGAAATATCTCTGTATTTCAAAATAACTAGATCTGGTTTGACCCCTAGATTATGCTTGACTGAACTAAGGCTTCCTGATGCCCCTGTCCATGCAACTACATCAAAAAAACCTCTGGCTCTTTTCCACATCCAAGCAGAAAAAACAGGATTTGCAGAAAATGGATCCCACGCCCCATTCATATAATCCCAATTAAAAGCAGAGTTACTACTTTCTGCATCGGCTGAGTTTAGTTTTACTCGGTTCGTACCTACCAATCTAGCATTAGTTAACCAATCTTGAGTGGCTGTAGATTGTCTAGAAAAAATAAAATCAGTAACAAAACCTGATATAAAAGCAGGACCAGTACCTGAACTTGATTGCACAGTGTCAATAGCAAACACATCAGAAGCTGCAGTTGGGGTTTGCATACCACCACGTCTAATTGCCATGTAGATGTATGTGCCGTTGTTCTCATTATATGCAGTAGCAGACGATGCTAACTTAAAGCCAGTTGGGGTTACTTCAATAAAATCAAAACCATCATCGCCATTCTCTAAATTAGGATATAAACGTACATCATTTCCTCCAGTAACTAATCCTCTCATGGTATCAACTATATTCCATTGACTTGTGCTGTCTATTCTTTTTTGAAAAATAAATTGAGGCTCAAAGCCAAGGTTTATAGTTGGTCCATTATCAGCTCCATTACCAGTATAACTCCCACACTTAATTATATCCTGATCTCCAGATTCACCAAACCCACCGTCATCATCGTTGTGTGCAAAAATGTAGGCAATGTAATTTACTCCACTATCATTTGCAGAATAAGAGGGATTTCCTGCTTTAGAAAGCGTAATAGTACTACCAGAAACGTGATCTACGCCATTTGCTAAATTAGCCTCTGCACCAGTGTTATTTAATCTTAGTATTTTACCAGTAGAAGCAGACCTATGATAAACTTGCCAATCTTCAGTTTCATTTAAACCTTTTATTAAAACCATACCAACATTACCACCTATATTGTGAGATAATGTTCTTGTACTTTCTCCATCTCCTGACCATGTTTGAATATCAAAAAACTTAGGGGCTTTGCGAAATGTCCAAGAGACATATTCAGTAGATCCAGTACCATAATTTATTGAGTGATTGTTTCCTACTGTAAAGCCATTTGCATTAAATTCAAATAAAGATGAAAAACCGCCATATTGTGGAAATTGCTGACTTGTTCGTAAATACTTATCATCACCTCTAACAGTATCAAATAAAATATGATTAGGAAGACCTGCTCCGTCACCTGGGTCTGTTCTGCCTTTAAGCCAAACCAAACCGCCTTCGTTACTAAGGTCAATGCCGTTGGTTATCGTTTGTTCAGACCCTGTTCCAGTATACAAATAAGTTTGAAACAAATTATCAACAAAAGAAGCAGGGTTAACGTTACCTGTAGTAGGCCAATTACCACCTTTGATAAGATCTAATGCTTCATTGATATCCCACACACCTGATGCTGCACTGTTTTGAAAAGCTCCATCAGGTACTACTTTACTAGCAGATATAACATTAGCTGTGAAGTCTCTAGTTGTCATTAAGCTATACCTCCATGTGCAGAAGATGTTGCAGCAGAAAATCTACGGCCTTCAACTCCATTTCCAAAATCTGTGGCATTGCCTGTTGAGGCTATTGTAACAGATTCTATAGTATCTATATAATAGTTTTCTCCTGCTTCTCTACCATTTAGAAACAAGCCTTGCGTTTTATTTGCTGTGGCAGTAAGCGCATATCTAGCAGCAGTTAAATCACCAAAGTCTGTTGTATTTCCTGTTGAAGCTATGGTTATGTACTGAATTACATTTGAAGCACTAGAAGGTATACCACCTCCAAATAGTCCTCTTGTAGAACCTGCACATGCAGAAAGTTGTTGAGTAGCTGCAACTAAGTTACCAAAATCTGTAACATTACCTGTGCTACCTATTGTTACATATTCCATTACATCTAAATTAGAACCAGAGTTTCCACCACCAATTACAGCCCTAGTTGCACTAGCTAATCCTGACACATAGTTTTTAGATGCACTTGCATCTCCAAAGTCTTGTGCGTTACCTGTGGAAGCTATTGTTACGTAATCTATTACGTCACTGTTTGCACTACCTGTATTTCCACATGCTGTAAGACTACGTGTTGAACTTGATGCTCCTGCTGCACTTCCCCTAGCTACTGTTAAGTCTCCAAAGTCAGCAGTCGTACCTGCACTAGCTATAGTAACATATTGTATTACATTATGCCCACTGCCACTAGGATTACCACCAGAAAATAAACCTCTAGTTGAAGAGCCTGATCCTGCAGGTTCTCTTGCACCAACCCCTACATCACCCCAGTCAGTTGCATTTCCACCACTACCAAAATTTACTGTATCTATTGTGGCAGAGTCATTTGTTGCAGATGTTGTACCCATGCCAAAAACAGCAATGTCTGGAGGACTAGGCCAATCTGAAGCATACTGTATCTGTGTTGTGAGTGACCACACGCCATTATAGTTAGGCATTACTGAAGTCCTCCACTAGCATTGCAAGAAGCATTTACTGCATACCTCGCTACAGTAAGATCACCAAAGTCTTGTGCGTTACCAGTGGATGCTATTGTAATATAGTCCATAGTATTTGTTACAGGGCCTCCTAATCCACCCCCAAAAATGCCTCTTGTATTTGTGCTTGCACCATTAAAATAATGTCTTGCTACAGTAAGATCACCAAAGTCAGTCGCATTGCCTGTGGAGGCTATAGTAATATAGTCTAAAGTATTTTGAGCACTGCTAGTATAACCACCACCAAAAACACCTCTAGTTGAAGAGTTTACTGCACCATTACCATATCTAGCTTGTGTTAAATCACCAAAGTCGGTTGCATTGCCTGTGGAGGCTATTGTGACATAATCCATCATGTTTGAATTGCCTCCTGCATCATAGCCACCCCCAAAAACAGCTCTGGTTGGGCTTGCAACACCTCCTGAAGCATAAGCAGTTGCTACTGTTCTATCTCCAAAATCTGTGGAATTACCTGTAGAAGCTATAGTAACATATTCAATAACATTTGAATAACTAGGAATAAGACCACCTGCAACTAATCCTCTGGTTGCATTAGAAGCACCAGAACCATTTCCAGTAGCAGCGAGTAAATCACCAAAATCTGTAGCGTTTCCAAGAGTTGCATATGTAAAATATTCAATTATGTTTACATAACCACCGCCTGATGGTGCGCCCCCTCCTACAACACTTCTTGTTGTCGATCCAAAAGCTCCTGAAATATAATGACGAGAATTACTTAAATTACCAAAATCTGTAGCGTTTCCAAGGGTTGCTGGAGTAATATAATCAACTGTATCTAAAGAATTTCCTGTTGTTATTTCTAGACCACCGTAGAATAAAGCTCTAGAGGCAGCAGGACTAAAACTAGAACTAGCTTCACTAGGGGCAGATGTACCGTAAGCGTTAATAGCCCACACTTTAGCGGTGTAAGACGTACCATTAGATAAACTACTTACAACAATAGGAGAAGATGTGCCTGTGTTAGAACCTGCACTATAGTTATCACCACTTGAAGAAACCTGTGCAACAAACCCTGTAATAGCAGATGTACCTGTATCAGTAGGTGCAGTAAATGCTACACTTACCTGTGCATCACTTGCAGTAGGTGTAACATCTGTAGGTGGATCAGGTGCATCTAATCCATCAGTGCCTATAAAACCACCGTTGTATCTGGGCATTACTAATTACCTTTAGTCTACTAGAAGTTCGTAACTAACCAAGTATGTTAGATCACTGTTAGCAGAAGCTGTAACAGCGAGTAGATCTGTTTCGTCTAAATAAAATCCATTGTCTTTACCTACAACAACTAGAGTTGCATCAGCAGGTACAGATATTGTATTAGCTATCTTAACATAGTTTGATCCGTTATCTACACTTACCTCAACGGTAATGTCAGCAGCATTTGTACCATCTATGTTTGATATCATTAGTGTGTTTATTTTTGCACAGTTTTCTGCAGGTACATCAACGATGTCTGCTCTACTTGTTGTAACTGCACCAACTGCTACCTTTGGAGTAATAGTTGCTACATTAATTATATTTGGGGTTGCCATTTGCTTTTACCTTTCTATCCAAATACTATTGCCATAGCAATGGCAAATCCTTTAGTGGCAGCACTACCTGCAGCGTAAGTTTTTACGTCTGATGCAGGAATAGTTTTCATTGTGCCATTATCATTTACTATAAAACCGTCAGCATCTGCTAACGTTATTGAACTACCAACAGAGGTATCACCATCTAGTAAATTTAATTCCGATGCAGTTGCTGTAGCACCGTCAAGTATATTTAACTCTGCAGCAGTAGAAGTTACAGCAGTTCCGTTTATTGCTAGTTTATCTGTGACAACATTGAACGTACCATTGTCTTCAATCCTAGCTACCTCTGTTCCATCTCTTTGTTGAAAGATAAGATCTTTAGCATCTACAACAGGTCTGATAATTACATCACTAGAAGAGTTAGTGATTCTAAGTACCTCAGTTCCACCGTCTTGAAACTTAAAGTCACCACCGTCTGCATCAAGTATTATATCACCTGCAACGTCTACTGTCAAGTCTCCTGATGATAAATCTATTTCTGTTCCGTCAATAGTAATATTATCTACAACTACACCTGCGTTGGCTGTAACTACACCACCAACAGCTAGAGTAGATGCCATGTCAACAGCACCATCAATATCAACAACATCTAAGTTAGCTGTACCGTCTACATCAATGTCACCACTAATATCTAAAGATGCAGCAATAAGTTGATCTACCTGTAAGTCTTC
>MDTD01063073.1_pt1 | contig 17704 bp, 16 predicted proteins | sample 811221 | NCBI WGS metagenome assembly MDTD01 (sample SAMN05326646, study PRJNA326480) | marine metagenome | isolation source: seawater | place: Pacific Ocean: South West | collected 2011 | reverse complement strand
TTTTGTTAGTGAACTGTAAAACCTTTTTTATATTTTTAGAATTACCTGAAGAACTAATTAATATTAATATGTCACCTTTTTGCATTAATCTTTCTGCCTGATATGAAAAAACATCATCATATGACAAATCATTTGATATTGCAGAAATTAAAGAGTCATCGGAACACAGACTTTTTATTTTAACTTTAAGGTTTGTTTCTTGAGATAATACTTTGAAATAGTCACAAACGTAATGATTTGCAATAGCATGAGATCCCCCATTACCACAAACAAAAATAGTGTTATTTTTTTTTATTGTTTTGATAAGTAGTTCTGCTGATTGAAAAATTTTTTTTTTATCCAAGCCATGTAAAACAGTTTTTAATTTACCGGTGTATGTGTCGAAATATTTATTAAAGTTGTTAAGCTTTTTCATATTTAATATAAAGATTGCTCGTATCTATACTAGAGATGTATTATATTATCAAAATATCTTTTTAACCCTTTTTTGTGTGTGGATACAATAATTATTTTATCCTTTTTTAAGTGTTGAATTTCCTTCATAACAATTTTTTCATTTTTAAGATCTAATGAAGAAGTTGGTTCATCAAAAAACAAAATATCTCCACCCAATAATATAGTTCTAATTATGGATAATCTTTGTCTTTCACCTCCTGATAAAATTCTATTCAAAGAATAATTCTGATTTTTATCTTCCTTAAGGAATTTACTCAGTTTTTTTAATTTAAATTTTGTTAGATAATATTTTGCTTTTAAAATCTTTTCTTTATTAACCTTACTCTCTAAAAAAATAGTATTTATAAGACTGTCATCAAGTAAAACATTATACTGAGACATAAAACCAATTCTATTTTCTAAATAAAATTTTTTATTTCCATAAGAGATATTATTTATTTTTATATTGCCTTTATCTAATTTTATAAGACCTGATAATATCATCAAAAATGTTGATTTACCTTTTCCACTTTCACCATACAACCCATAAACATTGTTTCTGATAAATTTATAATTAAAGTTATTTAATATTTTATTTTTTCCAAACCTAAAACTTGCATTGTTTATTGATAATTTTTTAATAGAACTTTCATTTTTAAAACTTAAACTAACTTCTTTTTTTTTTGAATATTCTTTAAACTCCTTATCTAAAATTTTAGTTGATGGATAATAGAAGAAAATTAAACTTATATTTTGAATAATTCTTGAAATAACTGGACCTAATCTAAATAAAATAAAACCAACTAATGTTAATAACTCAAAATTTAAAGCTAAATTATTATATATTAAATAGTAAACTAATGTAACTGCAGCCAAAATTTCAACTAGGGCTTTTGGAACAAGATTAGCTACACCTTGAAATATAAGGGCCTTAGAAAATTTTTTTAAATATTTTGAATAGCTATCAGTAAAAAATTGAATTTTCCTATATACTTTTATTTCTAAATAACTTCTCAAAATGTTTAGAGTGTCTTTAAAATATTTTTGCTCATAATTCATTCTATCAGCACCCTTTTTTTTTATTTTAATCAAAAGCACAGAAACCAAAGAAAAAAATAAAAGAATAGACAAAAATATATTGGATATATTTTCTATACTTATTAAGTATAGTCCTGAAAAAACAATTATTAAAAAATAAATAAAATCAATTAAGATATATAAAATACCATACAATATACCAACATAAGCATACCATGTTTCTTTATTTAAGTTTTTTATATAATAATCAATTCCTTGTTTATAAAACTTAATAAATTCAGATGAGGCATAAAGAACAAATAAGTTTTTGGAATTTTTATTATAATGACTAAATACAAAAGACTTTACTAAAAAATCCTGAAAAATAAAAAATATATTTCTTAAAATCAAAGTTATTGAAATTAGTAAAATTTGAAAGTGAAAAAAACTTATAGTAAGGTCTAATTTATTGTAAATATTCTTTAAAAATGAATTTAATTTTGAAATAATTTTAATACTTTCCCCTGAGAAAACGGATGTTAATAGTGATAGCGTAGAAATATCAACAAATATAACAAAGATAGAAAACAAAGTAATTGAAAAAAATATTAATCGATCTTTTATTTTCAACTTTAAAAATGGATATAAAAGATAATATACAAAGTTTATTATTTTCATATTTTCAAATATATATACATAAAAAGTATCAAAACTCTAAGTTTAAATATACGAACTTAAAAAAATAATGATTAAAAAAATTTTATTTTATTTTCCTTCATTTTTTTCATTAAATATATTTTTTTTATATCAAAAGCTTCTACATAAATATCAATCAGTATATTTTTGTCAAAATGACTTAGATCTTAAATTAATGAAACATATAAATAAAAAAAATGGAAGATATTTAGAAGTTGGAGCTTTTGATGGTTTAGTAGGATCAGTTACTTTGAGATTTCAAAATATCTTAGGCTGGAAAGGTGTACTAATTGAGCCAATTAAATCCAGGTTCGAAAAACTTTCTAAATTTAGAGGTAAAAAAAACATCTGCATCCATAGTGCATGCACAGAAACCAATAAAATTAAAAAATTGGAATTAGTTAATCTAGGTCGAATGTCTTTTATAGACCTCAAAAAACAAAAAATGGCCATCAATAAAAATAAACATATTAAGGTAGCTCAAGAACTTATGATTGGAAAAGGATATAGAGAAATCGTTCCAAATAACACTCTTACTAGTATTTTAAGTAAAAGAAAAATTTATAGTTTAGACCTTGCTGTTATAGATGTCGAAGGTACAGAGCAATTACTTTTAGAGGGTTTAAATTTTAAAAAAATTAAAATAAATTATATTTGTATTGAAACATATAATTTTAAAAAAATTAATACTATGTTAAAAAAAAATAAATATTATCTAATTGATAAATTATCAGAACATGACTACCTCTATAAAAAAAAATAAAGTCATAATTTTTGGTGCAGATAGTGACTTGGCAAAACCAATAATTAATTTATTTAAAAAAAATCACGATTTAATAGGTTTTTCAAAAAGACGAAGTAATAAAAAAATATTAAATTTAAAATGTAATTTTAAAGATAAGAAAAATATTTTTACAAAAACAAAAAATATTATTTCAAAAAATAACTCAATAAGAACTATAATAATCTCAATAGGAAGGTTTAATAAAAGTCTTGAAAATTATGACAGAGATTTATCAGAAGATTTTTTGGTAACTAAAAATATCTTAGAAATAGTTACTAAAAAAATTGTAAAAGAAAATTTAGAGATTAATATAATAATTATTACCTCAATGGATGCATTTGTGCCCAACACTAATTCATTTAAATATTCTATTGGTAAATCAAGTATATCAACATTAATAAAATTATACAAAAAAAAATATAAAAAATATAAATTGAATTTTTTTGAATTAGCCCCTGGTCCTATTAATACTAGGATGAGATTGGGTAAAAAAGAAAATAAAAATAATTTATTACAACCTATCGATATTGCTAAAATTTGTTTTGCACTATCAGAAATAAATAAAAATGTTGATATAGATACAATTAAAATTTACCCAAAAAAGTGGAACTTTAACATTAAGTAAATTAAAATTTTATTGTTGGTCTCAAAACTTTTCCCGTTCTTAAATCCTCGAAAGCTTGTTTGATATCAGATAATTTATAGGTTCTGCTTATAAAATATTTACTCACATTAGATTTTAAAAAAATTTTCAAAAATTTATAAAAATTTTTTTCAAAACTTTTATTTGAATTCCATACACCCAATAAGGTTTTTCCAAGGATAAATTGCCAAGGATCTAGTAATATTTTTTTATTTGGCTCAGGATTCCCAATAATTAAACATTTTCCTCCAAAAAATTTAGTAAATTTTAAAAGATCCTCTATTACTTCAATTTTTCCAGTACAATCAATCGTATAGTCAACATCTTTGATTTGTTTTTCTAAAAGTGATTTTAGATTTTTATTATAATTACAAATAGTAATTACGTTCTTTAATTTTTTAATTTTTTGTAATTTTTTTTTTATTTACATCTATACAAACTATTTTTTTAGGGTTGGCCAGTAAGCAAGCATGAAGACAAGCTATGCCTAATCCACCCATGCCAGCAATGGCAAATGTTGAATTTTTATTAACTTTTAGCGAGTTAAATATTGCATTAAAAGCTGTAGGAATAGCACATCCCATTAAGGTAAGTTTTTTTAAGTCATTTAATTTTTTTATTTTATAAACCCTGTTTTCTGATACTAGAGAATATTTCGAAAAAGTATTAATCGGACCTGCATTTATTAATCCAAATTTTTTGGAAATATATTTTGTTCCACTTTTTTCATTTCCATCTCCTTTAATCCAACTCATAACAACATAATCGTTTTTTTTTATTTTTTTTACTTTTGGGCCAACTTTAATAACTCTGGCAACACCTTCGTGACCCATACAATGAGGTAAATAATTATCTTTACCTCTTTTCATTAAATATTCACCCAATTGAGTATGACATATTGATGAAAAAATATTTTTAACCAGAACTTGATATTTTTCAGGTGGAGGTATAATTACATCTATAACTTTAATTTTTTTTTTTGAAAATAATACTGCTGCTTTTGATTTCATATATTAACTACATACATTAATAATATTAAAAGTGAATATTTACAAAAGAATTCTATTTTACACATTCAAACCTCTAAATCCAATAGATGTTAATGAGAACCAATCTGCGTATTCCTTTTCTATAATTATGAGATTTGTAAGGTTAATAAATGGAGATGTTAAGCAAATATTTTTGATAACAAAACATGTACTCCTTAAAATAATATCTATATTTTATATTATTCCATCATTTTTTATTTTTTTTTTAAAATATAAATTTATTTATGTTAATTTTTGGCAAATAGGTGCTCCACCACAAGAAATTGGAACACTTATAAAGTACTTGAGGTTTTCTGGATTTAATGAAAATAAAATTATTTTTCTAAATCCTAGTCTCATATCTTTAACAGCTGGAACCAATAAACTTTATAAAAAGAATATAATTGTTATAGAAAATTTTTTTTTATACCTAATTTTATTACCGTTTTTACTAATAAAAAATATAACTATCAAACCTTATTTAGCGGACTCCAGTCATTCTCTTTCTAAATATAATTTGATTAATAAATTGTATGAAACAAAATTTAAAAATAATGAAATTTTTAAAATAGAGAATAAAGAAAAAGAAAATTTAAGAAAAAACATAAAAAATATTGATTTGAAAAAATTTGTGGTAGTTAATATAAGGCAAAATAGAAACTATTTTTCATATAGAAATGTTGTAAAAATAAAAAATTATAAAAAATCAATTAATTTTCTTTTAAAAAAAAAATTTCATGTAATTAGGTTTATGAACTCAAATGATGAATACCTAAACATTAAACATAAAAACTTTCACCAATTAAACTCTGAAAAAATAAATTTATATGAACAAATTATATTTTATAAATTTGCAAAATTTTCAATTGTAACCCAAAGCGGCCCAGCTGGTTATGCATCAATTTTAAATACGCCATTCATTTTAACAAATTCAATAGATAGAGTAACTGATCTTACTCCAAAGAAATCAGATATAATTATTTATAAAAATAAAAATAAGACTGACAAAAAAAATATGTTATATAGTGATAATACGTCATTTCAAATTTTAAATTCAGTAAAAAAAATGGTTAAAAAAATTAATTAAGTAAATAATTTTTTTTTTAAATTATAAGCAATCTTAATTATTGAAGAAAATAAAAATATTAAAATAAAAAATAAATCAAAAAAAATAATTTTTTTTAATACAATTTGGAAATTTTCATTTTTTTGAATTTTGTATGTTTTTAAATATAGAAAGGGATTGATACCACTTATATTTTTTATATTAAAATTCAAAAAATAAAATAATCTTAAAAAAAATAACTTTAAATAATTATTTGTGTGTTTATAATTTTTTGTAAAATCAATTTTTTTTTCTAAAGATAATAAAAGTGCTTCATTTGGATTAACGATGTAACTTTTTTTACTAGAATTTAATGTTGTATCTAAAGTATATATTTGATTGATATTATTTATTTTTTGGGGTTTCATAATTATTGGAGATAAATGAGCAGATTTATAAAATATAGATTTTCCAACTTTAAAATATGTCCTAGTTTGGTGATGTGTGTAATAGTTATAGTTAAAAAAATCTTTTCCATTATACTTTTCCAAGTTTGAAGTTTTTATTTTTAAAAGGTTTTTTTCACTTAAAATTTTCAATTTGCTCTTTTTAAAATCAGTAAAATAAATTTCATTTGAGGGTGTAAATATATAATCATAATTATTTAACTTATTTATAATTAAGTTTGACAAATTTTCTGAATGTACTTCGTCAGGATAAATGAAGCTAGCTATTGCACTGTTTTTTTTTGCATGTTTTAAAGCTTTCTTTTGAAAATTTCCTAAAAATCTCCAAATACTTTTGTCTTGTTTTTTTTTAAACAAATTTATTTCATTTTTAAAATTTACTATTTCAATATCAACGTTTTTGTTTTTTAATCTCTTTAAATTTTTATTAAATTGTCTTTTAATTTTAAATAATGAATCTGAGTAAATAAAAACTTTATGAATATTATCTTTTGCTTTGAATTTATCTGAAAAAAAAGATTTTAAAGATATATTAAATAATAAATTTAAATAGTAGTCACCCCAGCATATTGTGTAATAATAAATTTTCAATTTTTATTTTTTATGCTTATAAATTAATTTTTGTTTTTTCAAAAAATTAAGGTTTTGTTGAACCCATTTATATGTCATCATAAGACCTAATTCTAGATCTGTTTTAGCTTTCCAATTTAGTTCAGAATATATTTTGTTTGATGAAACATTGTAATGTCTATCTTGACCAATTCTCTCTTTACTAATTTTAATACAGTCAGAAAATTTTTTGTTACTACAATTAGATATTTTTTTAACTAAATCTTTAATACTTATTAATTTATTTGATGACAAATGGTAAATTTCACCAAGTTTTCCTTTTTTCATTATCAATATTTCGCCTTCAGATATATCATCAATATAGGTATATATTTTTTTCGCTTTTCCTCCGCCATCTAAATAGATTTTTTTGTTTTGATTAAAGAGAATAAATGATTTTGGTACAATCCTGTAGAGTTGCTGACATGGACCATAAACATTTGAAGATCTAACAAACTTTATTGGAAAACCATATGTTTTAAATAAAGTTAATAAATATAAATCAAGTGCAGCTTTTGATGATGCATAAGGTGATGATGGGTTTAAATTAAAACTTTCGTAAACAAAGCTTTTGTTAGTACCATATACTTCGGGCGTAGAAATTTGTATATAATTTTCAATAAAATCAAAATTTTTAATTTTCTCCAAAAAATTAATATGGGCCATCAAATTTGTCTGATAATGGTCCAGAGGAAAATAAAAACTTGATCTTACCTCTCCTTGAGCTGCAAAATTAAATATGTGTTTAATTTTTTCTTTTTTGATTAATTTAGCTATTTTATTATTATCAAAATTTAAATTTAATCTAAAAAATTTAAAATTTTTTATTCTCTGATTAGTTTTATAAGGCAAAAAAATAGGATTATACTCATTTGATCTGCTTATTCCAAAAACATCATAGTCTTTATCTAATAAAGAATTTACAAGATTCGAGCCACTAAATGAATTGCTACCAATTACTAATATTTTCATGTTTTATAGAATTTATTGATACTCTCAGAAATAAATTTAATCTCTTTTTTAGTCAAATGTTCATTAATTGGTAAAGATAAAATTTCTTTTGATTGCTTTATAGTTTTGGGGAGATGAATCTTTGAATTATATATTCTTTTAAATGCTTTTTGTAAATGTATTGGTATTGGATAATGAATGGAAGTTGATATATTTTTCTTTCTAAGAAATTTTATCAATTGTTCTCTTTTCTTAATTTGAATAACAAAAGTATGATACGTATTAAATTCATTTGTTGTTTCTGGTGGTATATAAACATTTGTTTTATCGATATATTTAAAATATAATTTAGCATTATTTCTTCTCTTGGAAATTATATTTTTTATATTTTTTAATCTTGTTAATAAGATGTTAGTTTTTAAAGTATCATATCTTGAAACGTATCCAAATTCATCGACAAAATTTCTATCTCTAATACCATGATTTCTTAAACTGCAAATTCTTTTATAATAAGATAAAGAATTAGTTAATATAAAGCCACCATCACCTACACCATTAAAATTTTTTAATGGATGAAGTGAAATACATCCTATGTCGCCAAAAGTTCCAGCCATTTTTCCATTGAACTTTGAACCAAAGGATTGTGCTGCATCCTCGATTACTTTTAATTTATATTTTCTTGCAATTTTAATTACAGCTCTCATATCACAAACTCTACCAGTTAAATGAACAGGCATAATTGCTTTTGTTTTTTTTGTAATTTTTGCCTCTATTAAATTTGGATTTATGTTTTGATCATCTTTGACATCAACAAAAATTGGTTTTGCGCCAAGATGAACAATGGATGCTACTGAAGCTATAAAAGAATTAGAACAAGTAATTACCTCATCTCCTCTTTTTATACCTAAAACATGTAATCCAAGTGTAAGTGCATCTGTGCCAGAATTTAATAATGCACAATACTTAGATTTTTTGAAATGTGAGATTTTTTTTTCTAAATTAATGTTTGAGTCACCTAATATAAAATTACTAGATTTAAGAGTTTGCTTTACAGCTTTAAGGATAGTTTTCTCTTCTAATCTTGATTGTTTTTTTAAATTAACAAATGGGATTATCATTTACTATTATAGAAATTTTGCACTGTTTTTACTACATAGGAAAGTTGATTTTTAGAAAGATACTGATCAACAGGAAACGAAATTATATTTTTACATTGCCAATCTGTCACTGGAAAGTCACCCTTTTTATGTTTTAAAAATTTAAGTCCTTTTTGAAGATATAATTCTTTTGGATAATGAATTTTACATTCTATTCCTTTTTTCAAACAATATTTTAAAAGCTGGTTTCTTTTTTTCGCAAATATCACATAAAGGTGGAATACATTTTTATTTTCTTTATATCTCTTAGGAATACTAAGCTGTTTTATTTTACTAAACTCTTTATCATAATAATTTGCATTTTTTATTCTTTTTTTAGTAAGTATTTTAACATCATTTATTAAACAATTGCCAACTGCAGCTTGAATGGTATCAAGTCTGGAATTATATCCATTTATAGTAAACTCATCTCTGTTTATTAATCCATGATTTCTTAATAACTTCAGTTTTTGATAAATTTTTTTATTATTTGTTGTTATTATTCCTCCATCAGACCAAACATTTAAATTTTTTAAAGGATGCAAAGAAAAACAACCTGTAATACCCCAAGTACCTGAGTTTTTTTTATTAAAACTAGATAAAATACCTTGGCAAGCATCTTCTATAACAGGAATTTTATATTTTTTTGAAATTGCCATAATTTTTTTCATATCGGGTGTATATCCAGTAAAATGAACTGGAAGAATAGCTTTTGTTTTCTTATTAATTTTAGCCTCCAGAAGATCTGCATCAAGACAATAATTTTCTTTGACATCCACAAAAACTGGTTTTGCTCCTAATTCACATATACCACCGACTGTCGCAACAAAAGTGTTAGCTGCCGTAATAACTTCATCACCATGTTTAACGCCAATAGCTTTAAGTGAAATTTTAATTGCATCTGTTCCTGAATTAACTCCAACCGCATATTTTGTTCCTATTAAGGATGCAAATCTTTTTTCAAAAATTGTTAATTCTTTACCTAAGGTAAAATCACCTTTTTGAACTACATTTTTTACTCTTGTAATTATATGATCAATTTTTTTAAATTGTTGAGGTAGATATGAATATCTAACTTTCCACTTTTTCATAATTAAAATGGCCCTTTAAAAGTTAAATCAGGTAGGTCATGAGGTACTTTTGACATAATACTATCGCATTCCTTTAAAATTTTATGCTTTATATTTTTTTTTATTGAAAGAACTCTACATACCTCGACGCAAATATCTTTTATAGTGACATAATAGTCACTATTTAAATGAGGTGAGCTTGGAGTTGGATAACTTTTACAGGCTAATCTTTTTGGAATATTATTTAACTTAATATTTTTTTCTAAGATATTAGCAAAAATCTCTGAACCTATTCCAAAAGATTTCCAACCATTATCCACAAAAATAAACTTTCTAGTTTTCCTGAGTGAGGAATAAAGTTTATTTAATCTAAGAGGTCTTAATACTCTTAAGTCTAAAACTTCAACATCAATTCCAAATTTTTTTAATATTTTTGCTGACTTAAGGCTTTCAATTAACATTATAGACGAGGACAGAATGGTTAAATCTTTTCCCTTTTTTTTTATATCAATACTTTCATCAAGATTAATTTTATAAAATTTTCTTCTAAAATTTGAGGAATAATAATGTAACCACCTATGCTCAATAAATACTACAGGATTTTTATCAAAAATGCTTGCAGTCATTAAACCTTTACAATCAGCAGCTGTAGAAGGAACAACAACTTTGAGACCAGGAAAATGTGAAAAAACACTCTCTAAACTTTGAGAATGTTGTGGTCCTTGTCCCCACCCTCTTCCAATAATTATTCTTATTACAATTGGAACATTCATTTTGCCACCAAACATATAATGCCATTTAGACGCATTATTAATTAATTGATCAAATCCAAGCAAAGAAAAATCTACTCTTGCATGCATTAATATTGTTTTTTTTCCAAGTAATGACATTCCTAATTGTATCCCTGTCATGGCATTTTCTGACACCGGAGTTTCTACCACTCTTTTAGATCCAAATTTTTTGTACGCTTTAATTGTTGTGTTAAATATCCCCTTAACATCTGTAACACCTTCTCCAAGAATAATAACATTTTTATCTTTTTGCATTGATTGAATTAAAGCCTCACTCATAGCATCTACAAATAAATTTTTTTTATTTTGCATATTCTAAAGATTTAAGTTTATTAATAGGCAAAGATTTTGCATTTTTTGTTTTTATTAGTGATTTAATAAAATTTTTCCTAACCGAACTACAATAATTTAAATATTTATCTTCATTGAATATTTTGAGCTTCTTTAATTTTTTTATTTCTAACTGGATTGGGTCTTTATTTTTCCAATAATTTACTTCATCCTTAGGCCTATAATTTAAATCATCATCATTATTTGGTCCACAATGCTCAACATATCTGTAAGTTTTTGAATACAAAAATACTGGTCCCTTAGTCAAAGCATATTTTTTTGCAAATTTAGCTTTTTTTTGAATATCATTAACATCATTTTTTTTTGCTTCTATAAATTTAACATCCATAGATTTAACTAATTTCTTGATATCTCTTTTGCCGTGTCTTTCATATTTTGAAGTATAAACTGAGTATTCATTATCTTCACAAACAAAAATTATAGGTAATTTTTTTAATGCAGCAAAATGTAAACTTTCAAAAAAAACTCCTTCTTCTGTAGCAGCGTCTCCAAAATAAATTACGGAAACATTTTTTGATTTATTTAATTTAATTGTGTATCCTATTCCAACACCAACTGGTATTGATCCACCTACAATTGGAACTGAACCTAAATGATTTACTTTATCATCATACATATGCATTGAACCTCCAACACCTTTGCATGTTCCAGTTTCTTTACCATAAAGTTCGCCTAAAAGAGCATCTAAAGAGCCACCTTTAGCTAAATAATGAGCATGACATCTGTGAGTACTTACTATGTAGTCTTTTTTTGTTAATACACTACTCATACCTACTGGGATAGCTTCTTGGCCAATAGATAAATGAACAGGACATCGCATTTGTTGGTGCTTGTATTCTTTTGCTATTTCCTCCTCAATTATTCTAATTCTGACGAGTTCGTTTAAAATTTTAGTTTTTGAATTATTTTTTATTTTCATAAATATTTTTCATGACCTGAACGTTATAAAACATTTTATTTTTGAAAGGATCTTCAATTATATTATTCTGAAAACTTTCATACAGACTTTCAATTGCATTATCGACAGTATGTTTTGGTACAAAACCAAGTTTTTTTTCAATTTTTTTTGCTGTTATTCTATAAGATCTATTGTCATTAGAAGGAGTAGTTTGAACCTCAATATTTTTTTTTATTATTGCTTTAACTTTATATGCTATATCTTTAATTTTTAAGTTTTCATATCCTACATTAAATATTTCTCCGTTAATTAAATCTGACTCATATCTTAGGGACTCAACATAAAATTGAATCATATCTTTTATATTTAAATTAGGCCTGTACTGTTCACCACCAAAAATTGTTATTTTATTTTTAAAATACGCGTGTGATGTTAAAATATTTACACTCAAATCTAATCTAAGTCTTTTTGAAAACCCACATACAGTTGCAGGCCTTACAATCATTCCAACAAAATTTTTGTCAATATATTTTTGTAAAATTTCTTCGCATAGTGCTTTATATTTGGAATAATCAGTTAAGGGCTCTAATGATAGATCTTCTGTTACTTGATCTTCATCTTTTATTCCATAAACACTAGATGATGAAGCGTAAATAAATCTTTTTACTCCATTTTCTTTTGAAATTTTTACAAGATTTTCAAAACAATCGTAATTAATTGATTTTCCTAAATCAGGGTTAAGTTCATATGATGGATCATTAGATACACAAGCTAAATGAATAACACAATCAACATCATTGTCTTTAATAGCTATTTCAAAAGAATTTAAATCTCTTATGTCAGCCTTCACAATCTTAATTTTATTTTCAATCTCAAAAAATAAACCTTTAGGTTCTCCATACCAAAATGTATCATAAATAATTACTTTTTTATTTTCAGAAACAAGTTTATAAGCTAACATTGTTCCTACATAACCAGCACCACCAGTAATTAAAATATTTTTTAACATTTAAAATTATTTACATATTAAAATTTTAAGGTTAATAAATCATAATGAGACATTTTGATACCGGTTATTTCAAAAAAAAGATTAATAAACGTAAGTTTATATCAAAAAAAAGAGATATTACAAATCGCATAATAGCTTGGGGTTTAGACAAAGAGTACTATGATGGAGATAGAATTAATGGGTACGGTGGATATAATTATGATGGAAGATGGAAAAAGTTTCTTCCTAAGATTATAAAAAGATATAAACTTAAAAAAAATTCAAAAGTTTTAGATCTGGGATGTAAAAAAGGTTTTTTTATGAAAGATTTAAAAGATTTAGTTCCTGGAATTAAAGTTTATGGAATTGAAGATCACAAATATGCAATTAAAAAAGCACATCCTGATGTAAAAAAAAATATAAAGTTATCTGAATATTATAAATTGCCATTTAAAAACAAAGAGATTGATTTTATTTTTGCTTTTAACTCAATTTACACACATAATCTAAGACATACAGTTAACTCTCTCAAAGAGATGGAGAGAGTTGGCAAAAAAAACTATGTTGTTGTGGCTTCGTTTGAAAATGAAAAAGAGAGACAAGCTTTTTTAAATTGGACAGTAATTGGAACAACTGTTTTAAGCAAAAAAGAATGGTTAAAATTGTTTAAATTTATTGGCTATAAAGGTGATTATTATTTTTCAACAGCAAAAACATTGGGTCTAATTTAAAAAAAGTGAAAAACGTAATTTTAACTGGAGGTTGTGGTTTTATCGGAAGTCATCTCTGTGAGTTGTTAATAGATAAGGGTTATAAAGTTTATGTTATAGATAATTTATATTCTGGAAAAAAAAATAATTTACCAAAATCTAAGAATATTATTTTTATTAAAGAAAATATTTTAAATAAGAAAAAAATTTCCAAAAAATTAAAAAATATCAAAATTTTCGCAGTTTTTCATTTAGCGGCAATGGCAGATATTGTTCCTTCAATAGTTGATCCAGAAAAATATATTGATACAAATGTAATGGGTACAACTAAAATTTTGGAGATAGCTAGAGAAAAAAAATCAAAAAAGTTTGTTTATATTGCTTCTTCATCATGCTATGGAATACCTCAAAAATTTCCAACTAGTGAAAATTCAAAAATTGACTGCGAATATCCATATGCTCTGAGTAAAAATATTGGTGAACAAATTACAATGCATTGGAAAAAAATTTATAAGATGAATTGTAATTCAATTAGACTTTTTAATGTCTATGGTCCTAGGTCAAGGACCTCTGGTGCTTATGGAGCAGTATTTGGTGTTTTTCTAGCTCAAATTTTAAAAAAATTTCCATTAACTGTAGTAGGTGATGGAAAACAATCTAGAGATTTTACATACGTTACTGACGTTGTGGAAGGAATTTATAAAGTATTCAAACAGGGTAAAAATGGTGAAATTTATAATTTAGGGACTGGAAAAGCTTCCTCAATAAATAAAATAATTTCATTACTAAATTATAAAAATAGAATTAAATTACCAGTAAGGCCAGGAGAACCAAACAAAACACTTGCTTCAATAAATAAAATAAAAAAACATTTAAATTGGAGACCTAAAATTAATATAAATGAAGGTGTCTCTGAAATGAAAAACAACATAAAGTATTGGAAAAATGCACCCATTTGGACAAAAAATAAAATTAAAATTGCAACAAAAGATTGGTTTAAATATTTAAAGTAATATGAGTAAAATATTTTCTAGTAAAGAATTATCTAAAGAAATAAAAAAATTAAAAAAAAATGGAAAGAAAACTGCCATGCTACATGGTGTTTTTGATATTCTACATGTTGGTCATATAAATTATTTTGAAGAAATTAAAAAATTTTCAGATAAACTTATCGTGTCTGTCACATCTGACAAATATGTAAATAAAGGTCCTGGACGACCAATGTTCCATATCAACGAAAGAATTAAAATATTAAGTAAAATTGATTTAATTGATTTTATTGTAATAAGTAATTCTGAAACAGCTGTAAAGGTTATTAAAGAAATTAAGCCAAATTTTTATGCAAAAGGTAAAGATTATAAAATAAAAAAAAACGATATATCAAAAAATATTTACAAAGAAATTAAAGCAATTAAATCTGTAGGTGGAAAATTTATTACCACTCAAACACCTATGCATTCATCTACAAAAATAATTAATGAAGAAACAAATTTTTTGTCTGAAAAATTAAAAGATTATTTAAAGAACATCACAAAAGAAAATTTAAAAAAAAAATATCTTCAATTACTTAAGCAGAAAATAAATAAAAAAATATTAGTTATTGGTGAGCCTATTATTGATGTGTATAATTATGTTCAAATTCAAGGTAAATCTTCAAAAAATAATATTCTTTCATCTAAACACATATCAACTAGTGAATTTGGTGGTGGCTCAATTTTGGTTACTAACATTTTAAAAGAATTTATTAATAAGATTGATTTTCTAACATTTAGTAATAACCATAACGAAACTTATGTAAAAAAATTCCTAAATGATAAGAAAATTAAACTAAGGAAAATTAAAGATAGAAATTGTAAGTATATTATAAAAAAAAGATTTATCGATAAGTATTCTAAAAATAGATTATATCAAATAAATTATAATGATGATTTTTTAGTGACGAATAAATCAGGATCAAAAATATCAAATTTTTTAGAAAAGAACTCCAAATTTTATGATTTTATTATTATTTTTGATTTTGGACATAATTTAATAACAAATGACGTTGTTAAAACACTAAAAAAGTTAAACAAAAAAACTTTTATAAACTGTCAGAGCAATTCATCTAATTTTGGTTTTAATTTGATAAATAAATACTCGAAGGCAAATACGATTTCGATGGATGAACAAGAGTTTAGGCTTTCAGTACAAGATAAAAACTCACCAATCAAACAACTAATAAAACAAAACAAAAAATTTATTAAAAATTTTAAAAATTTTATCATCACTATGGGTAAGTACGGTAGCTACCATGTAGCAAAAAATTCTAGCTTATATTGTCCAACTGTTTATTCCTCATTTGAAGACACAACAGGAAGTGGAGACGTTTTTTTTTCTATTTATATAGCGTTAAAAATTTCTAATAAATTTTCAGATAAAGAAATATGTTTAATTTCACATATTGCAGCTGGATTACATGCTAATAAAGTTGGAAATGACAAAATTTTTAATTTAAGGTCTCTTTATAAGTCGCTTGAGCTAGTTTTAAAATAATTAACTATTTAAGTATAAATTTTTTACTTTTAAGTGTCATTTGGTGATAATAAATTGCGGTCAAATCCCAAGGAATCATTTTTTTTAAATCAATTTTTTCTAAGGGCAATAATTTAAATCCTGCTCCTTCATTTATAACTAATTTTTTTTCGAAATTTTTTTCCAAATCTAACAAAAAATAATATCTTTCTCGGCCTTTTCTAAATTCTTTCATTCTTAAGTTAATTTTTAATAAAAGTTTAAATCTTAGAATTGGTTGATTTAATTCCTCCAAAATTTCTCTTTTAATTGCTTTAAGTGGACTTTCATTTTTATCAATTATTCCTCCAAAAAAACCAAAATATCCTGGAAACCATATTTTTGGTTTTTGATCTCTTATTTGAAAAAGATATTTATTTTTAAAATAAATGATGCCTGCTACAGATTTAATCATTAATAATTTTTAAAGAAACATTCTTTAAATAAAATCTACATGTGGTGGATTTTTTCCCTTTGGTTTTTCAATTTTTATTTCACCTTTAGTATATTTATCAAGTGCTTCATTTACTTTATGCTGAAGGCACAAGGAACCACACATTTTTTGAGCATTAAAATCTGGAGAGGATAAATATCTCATTACTTCCCAATACCTATCTGAATTCCAAATATCTTTAAACCTAGTTTCGGTAATATTTCCAATATGAAATTTTTTATATCTATCATTAAACAACATACCACATGGTGCAATCAAACCTGACCCAGAGATTTGAAGCATAAATGGAGCTCCATAACATCTTTGATAACTTCTAGTTCCTTTATCTCCAATCTTTGACCACTTTATAACAACTTTATATTCATCATCAGAATAATTTTCTGCTTCTCTCAATTTATCATATAATTTTTCATAAGCCTCATAATCAATGCCAAGCTCACCATCTTCATTATCAGAACAATGTTTGATTATAGCATAATCTGGTCTTAACTCTTTTCCTAATTTTGCTAAAGGAATTATTTGGTCTTCATCTTTTGGCATCAAAACCATTTGCATTCCAATTGTACAATCAAGTTTATTTTCTTTTTTAATTTCAACCATGTCTCTAATGTTTTGACAAACTCTATCAAAAGATTTTTCTTTAGTTCCCATTATCTCTGCATATCTTTTTTTTTCACCTGCAGAAAAGTTTATTCTCAAATATGTTAAATAAGGTAAAATTTCTGCAGATCTTTTTTTTGTTAGAACAAAACCATTGGTACCTACAGCCATAGATAAACCAAGTTCATAGCCATATTTGCAAGCTTCCGCAAAGACTGGGGAAATAGTACTCTCTCCATCAGATACAAAACTAATACCTTTAACTCCAATTTCCGCACAATCCTCTAAAAATTCAAATATATTTTTTTTATTTATTATTTTCCGCTCATTTTCCTGAAACATTGCATAGCAAAAACCACAAGCATAGTTACATGCTCTTGTTAAAGCCATATCTATAGTTACTGGAGCTATTCTCTTTCCATTTTCCCATGCCTTAACCCTATCTGCATGCCAACCTATTTTTGTTCCATCTAATATTAAA
>MDTD01010442.1_pt1 | contig 17704 bp, 18 predicted proteins | sample 811221 | NCBI WGS metagenome assembly MDTD01 (sample SAMN05326646, study PRJNA326480) | marine metagenome | isolation source: seawater | place: Pacific Ocean: South West | collected 2011 | reverse complement strand
GCCGGGTCCGGCACCTATAAAATGTACTTTCATGATTTTGATAGATTTTCCCTAAATTTTGTTGCGTAACCACGAGGTGTATAGACCCGTTCGAGGCCGGACCCATCGTTCAGTTTGCGAGTTTGATTAGACCCTACCAGTAGGACCGTGAACATATCGATTTTACTAGGATCAATTTTTTCGAGCGTTGAGATATGGATTGTTTCCTGAGGTCGGCCCAATTGCCGTGCGATAATAAGCGGAGTATCTAAAGTTCGATATTTCGAAAGTATCTTCAGTGCACTCATTAAAAGCGATCTACGTTTATTTGAAGCTGGATTGTAAAGTGCAATGACAAAGTCGGAAGATGCCGCTGCTTTTAAGCGTTTTTTAATTTGGCAACTTGGTGTAAGTAAGTCCGAAAGCGAAATAGCGCAAAAGTCATGCCCAAGCGGTGCTCCAATCCGGGCTGCTGCTGCTTGCAGAGCTGAAATGCCTGGAGAAATATTTATATCCACCCATCGCCATTCGGGCTTCGCAATTTTATGCACCGTTTCAAATACTAATGCGCCCATTGCATAAATACCTGGATCTCCGGATGAAACTAGCGAGACAATTCTGCCCTCAGCTGCGAGATCGAGAGCTGCATTGACACGTTCTATCTCTTTACCCAACGGAAAACCATGAAGAGTTTTAGTTTTCAAGGCGGGACCTAATTGATCCAGATAGCCACTGTAACCCACAATGTCAGTTGATTGGGCCAGAAGTGTTTCTGCCTCTAATGTTCGCCAACCTGTGCTGCCAGGTCCCAAACCAACAACCGCAAGTCGACCTCTCGATCTTCCTAAATCCGTGGTATCAATAGGTTCGATTGACCGTGCTATTGCACATGTAGCTCGGTCAGATTTTTGCTTTTCTATTAATAGGTCACTTGTCGAACCAGCAGCGGTTAGCGCCGCTGGTTCAGCAACCCCGTGGCAACCTACCGCTTGGAATACTGTATCTGAAGGATTACGGATACGTCCTCTTTCAGATTCAAGTCGCGTGGCGTCAAAGAAACGAACTGGGCGATTTAAAGTGGTACCAAGCTTTAAAATAGCAGGTTCATTACATTTTAAATCCAAGGATACTATTACAGCAATCGCACTCAAGGAAATATTGCCTTTATTAAATGTCGTTTCTATTAGAGATTGAAGCTCTTCAGGATCGCAATTACGTTCGCAACCAACGCCAAGCGCTAATACTTCCTCCGTGAAAATCAGTTGATTGGGCCCGCCGGACTTTTTCTCGATCCCTGAAACGATTTGCAATGTTCCATATTCCGACACAGGGGGGCTGCCTGTCGTAATCCACCGTGGCAAGTTTGCGGGGCGGATTTGGGATCCAGACAGCAATTGTGCAGTAAAATGCTTTAAATCTTGAGGGTTTTGAAGATGATAGCCGGATGGTGGGTCGTCTAGAGCAATTCCGAATTGGGTTTCACTAGCTGTGGTGATTGCAATCGTCGAATTCAGAATGTTAGATATTTCGGTTGCTATTCGGTTTCCCCCGCGATGAGATCCAAGCAGTGGAACTGCTATACTTCCATCATGTGCTACTGCGATTACCGGCGGTTCCAATGACTTTTGCACTAATAGTGGTGCTAAAGCACGTATGAGTATTCCGCTTCCGCATAAACCAATAATCGGCTGTGCCCTTTGGAATAGTGCTTGTAAGTGGGAACTGGTGTTTTCAAAAAGGATATCTGCCTCGTCGACGCGCCCCAATAATCCGTGTACTTCACTCATGGGTAAGGAGCCTGCTAACTTGCGAGCAATCGGTAGGGCTGAGTTACTAATCGCTACGATGGCTGGTATCTTTTCTAGCCGGCACGTCATATTTTTCCGCGCCTTTGAACGAGTATCATTGAAAAGTATGGCACTTCTGCTGGATTAACATTGTTCAAGTTCCGTATTTTCTCATTCGGTAGTGTTGACCGTTCTATATAGTGTGATTTTTGTTCTAGCTTCATAAGCTTTAGTAATTTTCTTATTCGGGAAAAGTGTCGACCTATTTTAATGATGGCGGCAGTATCAGCAACCTGTAGGCATGCTTTTAAGGTTGGGTCCGGCAATGGAGCCGGCAGGATGCTGAGGACGTCATTTCGGGCTGAAAGGGGCTGGCTCAAAGATGCGGAACAGGACATCAATGAAGAAACCCCAGGGACCACTTTGATTGGGCACTGTTCAGCTAAACGAAAAAATAAATATTGAAATGAGCCATAGAAAAATGGGTCCCCTTCACAAAGGACTGCTACATTTTTTCCCTTCCGTAAACGTTCAAGAAGCGTTTTTGCGGCACGGTCATAAGCTTCCTGGGCCGGTTCGGGTTCTTGCCGCATTGGGATAGTTATAGCAATTTCCTCTTGTGATTCCTTGATATAATCAGACACTATACTTCTGGCGAAACTCGGTGTGTCTTCAAGGCATGGGTAAGCAATAACAGAAGAAAGTTCTATGCAGCGAATTGCACTAATGGTCAACAAATCCGGATCGCCTGGGCCGACCCCTACACCATATAAAATACCCGTCATTGGTTAATAGCCATGTAACCTTTGGTCACACGCCATTGCAATGTCGGCATGGAGGTTTTCCAACCAGTGTGTTTGCCCAATGGATGGGTTTTAGAAATCGTAATACGTGTCAGGTCACCACCGAAATTTTGGTTTAGGTTTATTAAGATTGCCTCACTTTCGGTGGTGACAGCGTTAACCACTAATCGGCCTCCAACCCTAAGCGCTTGCCAACAGGCCTCGAATACACCCACGTTGGACAGGCCGCCACCAATAAATATTGCGTCCGGAGTTTCTAGTTTTTTCAAGGCTTGAGGTGCTCGACCATTTACTATTTTCAGATCTGGCGTGCCAAGTGCGACGGCATTTTTAGCTATAAACCGAAGGCGATTTTCTTGGTATTCTATTGCGATGGCGCGTGACCGCTTATCGCGCCGCATCCATTCAATGCCAATAGACCCACAGCCAGCTCCTACATCCCAAAGAATTTGTCCTGGCGTCGGCATTAAAGCAGTAATTGAGATCGACCGAATATCCTCTTTCGTAATTTTACCGTCATGGGAGAAAGCATCGTCAGCAAGGCATGAAAGCCGCGATTGATGGGCGTGCAAAGGTTCCGCAATACACTCGACCGCAATTGTATGCAATGGATCAAATCCATTCTCCACCCAGTCACACGCTTTTCCGTGGACACTGCGTTCCGCAGGGTTTCCCATGCGCTCAAAGACCGTTATGAAGCTCTCTCCGTAGCCCCTTTTTACAAGCGTTTTGGCGACTACGGAGGGCGTTGAGCCGTTATGAGCGAGAATCAAAAGTTTGGCCTGTGGCTGTATCACAACTTCAAGCAACGCCTCGTTGCGTCCATGTAGGGTAATAAAGTCAATCTCTTCAAACCCCCAACCAGTGCGTGCGGTCGCTAGGCTAAATGCTGATGGTGCAGGTATTACATTGATTTCTTCAATTGGCACCCGTTTTTTTATTAGGTTGCCTACACCATAACAAAATGGATCTCCGGTTGCTAAAACACACACCTCCCGGCCACGATATTCAACAAGGTCGTCTATTGAGGAATGTATGGGTCTTTTCCACGGTAAGAATGTCTTCTTCCCTTTAGGTACCATTGCGAGGTGTCGGTGACCTCCAACGATTATGTCAGCATTATCTACAATCAAACGTGCAGCAGATGAAAGGGACTGATAACCGTCCTCTCCAATCCCTATGAGGGATAACCATCGATTCATCACTGTGTGTCCAAAATTATTGCATTTACTGCGGCCGCTGCCATGGCACTTCCTCCTCGCCGGCCCTTTAGTGTCATAAATGGAATGCCATGTTTAATAGTAGCAAGTGCCTCTTTTGCCTCAGCGGCCCCCACAAACCCAACTGGAAACCCGAATATAGCAGCTGGCCGCGGTCCTCCTTCTTGTAAAATTTCTAGTAGCCTAAATAAGGCCGTTGGAGCATTCCCAATCGCAATTACCGAACCAAGGAGGTTGGGTTTCCAAGCGTCAACGGCAGCCGCGGATCTAGTCATATTTTTTTTTGGCGATGTGGATGGTAAAGTGCAAATAACTTTGTTTTTATGAGCGAGTCTATCAATCATTATCCCACTCTTAACCATAGTGCAGTCAGCAAATATAGGTCTCCCTGAGGCAAGTGCTAAGCTAGCTGCTTGCGCTATGTTTTCTGTTGCTCTAAGGTCCTCGGTGATTTCGGGCATGCCACAAGCATGAACGAGCCGCTGCGCTATGCAGATTGCCTCCCGGGGAAGACCTGAAAAGTTAGTTTCAGCGGTAAGAATATCAAAAGAGCGGCGATATATCGCTTGAGGGTCACTTAAATAATGCATTCTGTAGTCTAGCTGCCTAAGCAAATGCAATCAATTATCGTCCATAGGTTTTGAGCACAGTTTTTGGGAAAGTGAAAACTTTGTGCTGACCGAGAAGCAAAACCATATAATTATCACTAAACAAAGCCTTGATTGTTGGGTGAGAGATGTCAAGTCCTCCGGTATACGTTCCGAAAGCAGGCAATATCAGCCTATGGGTGCCATCTGAGATGAAACAGCGGGCACTCATTTTTTTCCCTTTTATTTTCAACCTTGCTTTTGGGTGGAAGTGACCAGATATTTCGCCTTTGGTTCCCCCGCCGATCGTAATATGGCGGAATATTAAATTAGCAATACTCATATGAGAGACAATTTTGCCCCCAAGAGTGGGTGTAGGTGTGGGGTCGTGATTGCCAGTAATCCAAATCCAATCATATAACTGGGTGAATTGGCAAATAATATCTTTTTCTTCGGACCCCAGCCGTTTTGTTGCCTCATTATCATGAAAGCTATCGCCCAAGCAAATGACCCGATTGGGGGAGTAATGTGTTAAAACTCTATTCAGTACTGAGAGTGTCTCAATGCTATCGTAAGGAGGTAAGAAAATACCCCTGCTGGCAAATGACGTTCCCTTCGCAAGATGCAAATCAGATACGACAACAGTACGTTTTTTAGGCCATATTAATGCACCGGAAAGATCAGCTAGCATTCTTTCTCCATTAAATTGGAATTCAGTACTGTTCATGAAATATTTTCTGTGGCGAATGCCTCTGATAACAAAACAGACTCCGCCTCACCTAAGAGCATATCCGTATGTGAGCCGCCGACTGTTTCCCTCCCAATTTCCAGCAAGATAGGCACTGATAATGGTGATGCACGTGAGAGTTCCTTATGAACAATCTTACCTTTTACCCTCCTAAGCATTTCAGCTAACCGCTTAATATCTGTAAGCCCGCGAGCGGCATCACTTCGTGTGACGCGCAGCATGATATGGTTTGGATCATAGCGGCGAAGTGTGTCGTATATTAAATCTGAGCTCACCGTCATTTGCCTGCCAGTTTTGGATGTTCCTGGATGATTACGTTCTATTAAACCTGAGATTGTTGCTACTTCACGGAAGGTTCGACGCAGAAGTGACGAGTCAGCCAACCATTCTTCTAGATCGTCACCTAGCATATCTTCGTCAAAAAGCTCATTAATATCTGTCACTGGATATATGCTCCATATCGCGATATTGTAATCGGTTCCGACAAAGCCTATCGGTCCAAGTCCGGCACGTTCCATTCTTTTTGTTAAAAGAATACCAAGGGTTTGGTGTGCATTACGGCCTTCAAAACAGTACGCTACTAAAAACGCTTTGCCAGATCGTTCGAAGGTTTCAACAAGTAGACCATCACTTTTTGGCATCACTGACAACTGGGATTGAATGCCAAGCCAATCACGAACCTGATTGGGAAGTTTTGGCCATTTTTGGGGGTTTGCTAAGATGGATCGCACCCGATCGGCAAGATGTGTTGAGAGTGGCAGTCGTCCACCCTGGTACGATGGGATCTTCGGCTCACTTCCAGTGGCAAGGGTTGTAGCTACAGTCATATTGCGGATTCCTTGAAACCTCAATACGTGTCCGCCAAACATAAAAGTATCACCCGGTGACAAACCAAGAACGAAATTTTCCTCAACTTTTCCGAGTATTGTTTGTCTGCCAAGTCGAACTTGCAACATTTGTGATTCCACAATTGTTCCAATGTTCATTCGTACTCGTCTTGCTACTTTTTGCGAAGCAATTTTATAAGTCTGGTTTTCGATATTTTTCAAGCGACGCCATTGCTGGTATGTACGAAGTGCGTAGCCTCCGTGGTCTATGAAAGCTAATACATCGTTAAAAATAACACGTGGTAAGTTAACGTAAGGTGCGGCAGCAGTGATTTCGCTGTACATGTTGTCAGCTTCGAAGCTTTGGGAGCAAGCCATTGCTAACATATGTTGAGCTAACACATCATAGCTGCCTGGCCGAGGAGCCTCGTCGTCTAACGTCCCCTCAAACGCGGCTTCCAAAGCCGCCTTACATTCAAGAACCTCAAATCGATTTGTTGGTACTAATAGAGCACGGCTCGGGGTATCAAGATTATGACTTGCTCGACCAATACGTTGGATTAAGCGGCTAACACCCTTTGGTGCGCCAATTTGGATCATGAGATCGACAGCTGCCCAATCAATCCCAAGGTCTAATGACGATGTTGCTACTACTGCTTTTAGACTGCCCGCTGCCATTTCCTTTTCTACTCGCAGTCTTAATGTTTTTGCCAAGCTTCCATGATGCAGGGCTATAGGGAGTCCCTTTTTGTTTAACTTCCATAATGCTTGGAATGTAACTTCTGCTTGGGCTCTGGTATTGACGAAAATCAGAGTGGTTTGCGCTTTTTCTACCTCTTGGTATACTTCTTCCATCGTGTGAATTGCAGAATGACTGTACCAAGGTATTTTTTGTTTAGTCTTAAGAAGATTTATTTTAAATTGCTTCCCGGCCGAACCGTCTATGCGGCTAACTAAATTGGCCAGCCCTTTTGGTGCCAACCATGCTGATAATGCAATAGGGTGTGCGATTGTAGCAGAGAGCCCAATTCTTTGGCATCTAGGTGCCAGCTGTTGGATTCTAGAAAGGCCGAGCGCTAATTGGTCACCCCTTTTCGTTCCCGCCAACACATGAATTTCATCAATTACAACTCTTTTTAAGGTTTCGAACAATATTTTAGCGTCATGGTACGAAAGAAGTAATGTAAGGCTTTCCGGAGTGGTAAGGAGTATATTTGGCGGTTTTTTCCGCTGATATTGACGAACACTATGTTTGGTGTCTCCTGTTCTTATGGATACCGAAATAGGAAGTTCCATTTCCGATATCGGGACATCTAAGTTCCTGTGGATATCGGTTGTTAAAGATTTTAAAGGCGATACATAAAGAGTATGTAAACTATCCTGTGGGTCATTTGCTAACTCTATTAACGTAGGCAAAAACCCCGCAAGTGTTTTGCCACCCCCGGTTGGTGCAGTAATCAATGCATGGGACGATTGCTGAGTAATTTCTAGTATTTTTAGTTGGTGAGGGTGGGGGTGCCAACCATGGGATGCAAACCAATTCCGGAAAATAGCCGGCAATAGAGCAGACTTTTTTTCGCGATGATATTTTGGTTTCTGATGGTTGGAAGAAAGCAGGGCCATTTGATAATGTTGTATATTACAGGCAGATTTTTCAAGTCGGGAGTAAAATATAGTTGGATACACGTATTACAAAGCTTTTGGATATTGCTGTGCCAATAGTACAAGCGCCAATGGCTGGGACCTCTACTCCAGCCTTAGCAGCAGCAGTTTCCAACTCAGGCGGGTTGGGTTCGTTAGGCTTGGGGGCATGTAGCCCAGATAAAGCGGCAAAAATGATTGCAGAAACGAGGAAGGTCACGAACCAGCCCTTTAATCTAAATTTCTTCGTGCATGAACGTCCGATACGGGATATTGCTAAAGAGGTCGCTTGGCTAGATACCATAAAACCCTTTTTTGATGAATACGAAACTGAACAGCCGAAGGCGCTAAGTGAAATTTTTACGTCGTTTAATGTTGATGACGATATGTTTGAGGTCGTTTTGGACTTGAAGCCGGCTGTAGTTAGCTTCCATTTTGGACTGCCCAGTCCGAGCCGGGTCAGTGCACTAAAAGAATACGGAGCATTCTTGATTTCGACCGTTACCAATAGAGACGAAGCTTTGAAGGCTGTCCAAGCCGGGATGGATGCTGTTGTAGCGCAGGGTTTTGAGGCCGGTGGACATCGAGGTACATTCAACACTCCGTTTGAGGATGGTTATATAACAACGATGGCATTAATACCGCTGATTGTCGAAACAATCGACCTACCCGTGATAGCCGCTGGAGGAATAATGAACGGGAATGGGATTGCTGCTTCGTTGGCATTAGGGGCATCAGCTGTGCAAATGGGTACTGCCTTTGTGTCAACAAATGAAAGTGCTGCTAATCAAGCCTACAGGGACTTGCTTTTGAGTGATCGAGCATTCAAAACAGAAATTACTAACGTAATTTCGGGCCGCCCAGCGCGCGCTTTGATTAATCGCTTTACCGATGAATTGAGGATCCATGATTGTGATACGCCCGGCTATCCTATGACTTATGATGCCAGCAAGGCACTCAACGCCGCCGCAAGTGCAAAGGGATCTCAGGAGTTTATGCCCATGTGGGCGGGGCAGGGGGCAGGCCTTTCTAGGCCAATGGCTGCACACGATTTAATGAAAATATTGCTGCATGAAACTAATGAGGTCATTGGGCAGCTGAAAAAAATTCATTGAATATTGGAGAGATGCTATGCGAGTGATGGCACTTTTGCCTCAACATAATCTGAGTGCCGCTAGAGCTTATGCACTCCGTTATGAGAAATTAGGCGTAGACGGACTGAAAACCTCTGAGTTATCACATGATCCTTTTTTACCCCTCGCAGCTGTAGCAAATGCAACCGACCGGGTAGAGTTGGCGACTGGCATAGCCATTGCCTTTGCAAGAAGCCCGATGGTCGTAGCGATGATGGCAAATGATCTTCAATCTAGCTCGAATGGGCGGTTTGTCCTTGGACTCGGCAGCCAAGTTAAAGGACACAATGAACGCCGGTTCAGTGTGCCTTGGAGTGCTCCAGCGCCTCGAATGAGAGAATATGTTGCATCACTGCGGGCCATTTGGCGTTGTTGGGAGACAGGCGAGAAGCTTAATTTTCGCGGGGACCATTACCAATTTGATCTGATGACTCCTGTTTTCTCACCAAACCCATCTGGCAAATCAATGGTTCCTGTTACATTGGCGGCAGTAGGGCCAGCCATGATTCGGCTTGCCGCCCGCATCGCTGATGGTGTGCGTCTGCATTCCTTTTGCACTGGTAAATACATGCGAGACGTTTTGTTGCCAGAGCTTGAGACGGGCTGGAAAGCAAGCGGGATGGCTCGAGAGAACTTTGAGGTAGTGGGAGGGGGGTATGTAATTACTGGCCCGGACGAGGAAACGGTTGCGCAGCAGTTTAAATGGGTTCGTGAGCGTTTGGCGTTTTATGGATCGACTAGAACATATCTACCAGTTTGGGCAGCCCATGGTGAACAAGAATTAGGATTGAAGCTGCATAGCATGTCAAAGGAAGGAAAGTGGGGGGAAATGGCTCACGAACTTTCTGATGACCATGTAAACCTTTTTGTTGCTGCTGCAACACACAAGGATCTCGTTAGATCTATTAGAGAGCGCTACGATGGCGTTTCGGATACTATATATATAAACCAAATACCTGGTGTAGACCCAGAAATTCCTGCAGACCTAATCGAAGAAATAAAGAATATTCCTGTCGCGTTTAAGGGATTTAAAAACCGGTTCAACGATTAATTAAATGACCTTGTGTGCCTAAAATTTCTCCTCTTTAGACCGCGCCAGAATTACCGAGAATTACAGTGCATTGGCTTGACAAGACACCACCATTGCCATGCGCTAGCGCGACATTGACGTCTTTAACTTGGCGTTCACCGCACTCGCCCCTTACTTGGCGTGTAGCTTCAATAAGCAAAAACAATCCATACATACCTGGATGGCAGTATGAGAGGCCACCGCCCGATGTATTAACAGGTAATTCTCCACCCGGAGCGATTCTTCCATTCTCAACGAATGACCCGCCCTCTCCTTTTTTGCAAAAGCCCAGATCCTCTAGAAAAAGAAGGGTCGTGATAGTAAATGCATCGTAAAGTGCTAATACATCTATATCCCCTTTTGAAACACCTGCGGCCTCAAAGGCCTTTTTGCCTGACTCAACCGCAGCAGTAGTTGTCATATCATCCATACTGCTAATGTTCGCATGCCCAATTTGTTCGCCTGTTCCCAAAACAAATACTGGAGGCCGTTTTAGGTCTTTTGCTCGGTCTGCAGACGTTAAAACAATTGCTCCGCCGCCGTCTGTAACGAGGCAGCAATCGCGAATGGTGAATGGATAACTTATCATTGGAGCATTTAAGACATCATCAATCGTAAGTGGATCACGATTGTAGGCAATAGGGTTCATCATAGCCCATTTCCGAGCAGCCACGGCGATTTCGGCTAGTTGCTCGCGAGTAGTGCCAAATTCATGCATGTGACGTGCTGCCGACATAGCATAGGCTGATGGCGGCATCATCGGTTTAAAAGGGTCCTCATACCAAGCTAACTCTCGTTGGCTAGTCGCGGCCCTGCTCATAGAGCGTTGAGTAGAACCATAAACAATAAGAGCTACTTTACATTTTCCGGTTGTGATGGCGGCAACTGCATGGCTCACATGAGACATGAACGATGAACCGCCGATTTGGGTGGAATCAATGAAATTAGGTTTGATGCCGAGGTATTCGCATGTGCCTAACCCAACCATACGTGACTGACTGGTGGCAGCGAAGACTCCATCAACATCTTGCAACGTTAGGCCCGCATCATCAAGGGCACGGATTGCTGCCTGTCCAATCAAGTCCAAGTGACTCGTGTTTGTCGCTACTTTACCTAAGTCGGATTCAGCGGCTCCCACAACACAAACTTTTCCTTTTAAATCCATTTTCAATTACTCCGCAGGCTGGAAAACTGGGTAGGGATCGCTATCATTGTCCTCTTGATGCACTTTGACCTTTACCCGCATGCCAATTTTGACATTCATAGGATCTACAGATTCAATGCGGCTCATCAGTCGGAATCCTTCATCCATGTCTATCAGAGAAACATCGTACGGCTCTTTGCCACGAGGACACACCGTTGTTGTTGAATAGACAGTTCCAAGACCTTTACTCACTTTCCATTCCAGATTCGTATTGCCGCTTACCGGCGCAACAACGCGAGGATAAAAAACCACTTGACCACTTTCACTACAAACCTGATACGCAAGTTCGCCTTTTTTGAGATAGTCTAGGTATTGTTGGCGCGGTGAAATACCAGTTAAATCAACCATTCACAGGCTCCCATTTTTCTATTCGTGGTTACTTTAGCTGCGGGTTTATATTGAAGCAAGGCGATGTCAATGTTTAAAATATCGAAATACCGACAACATCACCAAACTCCCACGTTTTCCATTGAGCTCCATGGTTCTTGTTTCGGTAAACTTTCACCTTTCTGCAATAATTCTATAGAAATACCATCTGGGGATCGGATAAAAGCCATTTTCCCATCTCTTGGTGGACGGTTAATTGTAATGCCATTGTCTATAAGCTTTTGGCAAGTCGAATAAATGTTATCTACTGAATATGCAAGGTGTCCAAAATTTCGACCGCCTTTATATTCTTCAGGGTCCCAATTCCAAGTGAGCTCAAGTATTGGAGAACCATTTATTTGTGCATTTCCAAGATCTTCGGAAGCCGCTAAAAAAACTAGTGTGAACCGACCGGCCTCACTTTCAATACGACGAGTTTCTGTCATACCCAAGTTGGAGGTAAAAAAATTTACGGAATCCTCAAGATTTGTGACCCTTAGCATGGTGTGAAGATATTTCATTTACCATTCACCAGAATTTTCCATTGACGCCCAAGGCTCCTGTTCAGGTAATTTTTTACCCTTTTGCAGCAATTCTATTGATACCCCGTCGGGAGTTCTCACGAAAGCCATATGACCGTCACGAGGTGGACGATTGATAACCACGCCTATTTCTGCGAGTGTTTCACATATGGCATAAATATCTTCAACCTCGAAGGCAAGGTGTCCAAAATTGCGACCACCCTGATATTCCTCGGGATCCCAATTATACGTTAGTTCCAGAGTTGGAGCTCGAACAGCCTGTGCCGATGCAATGTCATCTTTTGCAGCTAAATGCACGTTTGTGAATTTACCTTTCTCGCTATCCCGGCGCCTTATTTCTCTAAGCCCAAGTGTCTGAAAAAAAACCAGTGACTCCTCCAGGTTTGAAACCCTTATCATTGTGTGCAAATACCGCAATTTATCCTCACCGTTGTTAAAGATATTAAATTACTCAGGCTGTGAAAGAGTCAATATAATAAGGCGCCAATGCAGCATCACACGGTAAAGGATGAGATAGGCAAAATCTTTTACGTATTAATAATTACAGGCCGACTAATTGTGAATGGTGATTTATAGAACTTTTTTTAGTGCTTTTTACTCAGTAAATAGAGCTATGAATTTGCCTGAATCAATCAGGCATGACAAGTTGATTGATCCAGAATAATGGAGAAAAAATTATGGACGATTTACAGCTTACCTTAGCTGCTGGAACGCATGATCGCACGCAACTATTATGGGACGGCCGTGTGAATCCAAATGGGTGGTCTTCAAACTACCTTGTAATGAAGCCCATGGAACTGTTTTTCTCATGAAAGTTTGCATTTTTGGAGCCGGCGCCATAGGGAGCCACTTTGCGGCACGACTTTCAGCAATTGGTGCCGATGTGTCTTGCGTAGCACGTGGCAAACAACTCGACGCGATACGTGAAAACGGGATCACTTTGCATAGATTTAATCAAGAGACGTTGCGCGCAGAGGTAAATGCAAGCGATGACCCAGCTTCGCTTGGAGTGCAAGATCTTGTTATTGTAACGGTCAAAAGTTATTCGTTAAGTGAAACTGTAGATCAAATGAAGGGACTACTAGGCCCCGAGACACCGATTATTTATGCGCAAAACGGCATTCCGTGGTGGTATTTTTATGGCCTCGATAAACCTTCAAAGGAGCGAAGGATCGAAAGCTTAGATCCAGGGGGCCGCCTATGGGAAGATCTTGGCGTTCATCGTGCAATCGGCGGCGTAGTATATTCCGCCAATACTTTAGAAAGTCCAGGTGTTGTGAGAAATACAAGCCCGGGCCGTAATTGGTTACAAATTGGTGAGCCAACGGGTTTAAAATCATCTCGTATAAAAAAAATTCATGATGTCTTTAAAGAGGCCGATATGGGACCGCTTACTAACGATATTCGTTATACAGTATGGGACAAATTGATGAGCAATATGGCCACCGGTTCCATTAGTTGTTTAACACATAGTACTGTTAATGAATTACAGCAAAACGATGGAACACATGCCCTTGCAATTGGAATAATGAGAGAGGCAATGGCAATCGCAAATAGCCTAGGTACATCGATAGACATAGACCCAGTCGAACGTTTTAAGTTGACCAAGGGTGGGTCGCACAAGGTTTCGATGCTGCAGGATCTTGAACGGGTTCATCGCATGGAAATCGACTCAATGGTTGGTGTCCCTCTCGAATTAGCTCAAAAAGCTGATATTAAAGTACCTATTTTGAGCGTGGTTGTGGCTCTTTTAAAGCACAGGGCACACCTTTTAGGGCTCTATAATACCTAATGAAATCCATTAACACTCTCTATTTCCTTGCCTACATGGTGCCCAGTTAGCTGCCCGTGATGAGGCCTCGTCAATCTGTTTTTGTGTCATGTGAGACCGCAACTGAGCATCTGTAGCCTGTGCCTCGATATTACCTCTAAACGCAGATAGTGTATGCCATTTGTAGCTCTCAATTATGTCACGCGTCACACCTCGCCCCTCGAAGTAAAGTTTTGCTAATTTGAGCTGTGCCTCCGCATGGCCAGTTTCTGCCAATGCTTTTACTATCTGAGCAGCCTTTCTATCATCCCCCAATCCCGTCCGGTTATCTGCAACTAGGTCAGCGAGTTTTAAACGAGCCTTCGCAACTTGAGGGGGGGCCATTTGCCACCACACTTTATCACGTTCTACTCCTGCCTTTTCGCGTCCATGCAACACAGCCAAGGATAGCCATAGGTATGCGCGAATTAGGTCTTTATCAACGCCTTTCCCTTTGTGGAAGAGCATTCCAAAAATATGTTGAGCTGGTGCGTAACCGTCGATTGCTGCCATTTTGATATAGCGAGCTCCAGAAATTGGATTAGGCTCAGTCCCTTGTCCCTTAATGTGCATTATTCCTACGTAATATTGTGCTTTTGTCATGCCATGGTTAGCGAGATCGACCCACTCAGTGAAGGCAGTTTCGTAATCACCCCTTTTGTACGCGGCAAGAGCTTCCATGGGGCCTGCCGATGCCGGCCCTAAGATGCCGAGGGTAAGCAACAAGAACAGAAAGTATCGCATTCATTGCTCCTAGATACCGTAATTTAAAAGTTAGCCATTTTTCTGTTGGTCCCAATCCTCTTGCAACTTAATCCAAGTTTTCTCAGCTTTCTCAAGTTCTTTTTCAATTCGTCCAAGTTGTTTTTGTATTACAACTGATCGATCTGAGTCACCGTCATAAAGAGCAGGGTCAGCCATGCTCATCTGAAGTCTCTTCTTTTCACTGTCTAAAGACTCCACCATATCTTCTGCATGGGCCAGCGCTTTTTTAAGCGGTGCTAAATTAGCTCGCATTGAGGCAGCCGTACGGCGTTGTTTTTTGCGATTATGATTGGAACTATCTGACCTTTTATTAAAAATCTTGCCACTTTGACGGCTCAATAACAGTTGTCGGTAATCTTTTACATCGCCATTAAAACTCTTTACGGCACCGTCTTGTACTATCCAGAAGTGGTCTACCGTTAGCTCAATAACATGCGGGTCGTGGCTGACAATAATTACAGCCCCCTCAAAGCGATTAATTGCTTGGATTAAAGCTTGACGGTAATCCACATCAAGATGGTTAGTTGGTTCGTCAAGTAAAAGTATATGGGGATTATTGCAGCTCATGAGAGCGAAAAGAAGGCGCGCTTTTTCTCCACCAGACAGAGCTGTAACTTGTGTTTCCGCGCGGTCTTGATCAAAGCCAAATCTCCCAAGATGGCTTCGTATTTGAGTTTCGGTATCTCGAGGTCTATTACGGGCAATTTCAGAGACAGGTGTTCCCTTCATGTTGAGTTCATCAGTTTGATGTTGTGCAAAATATCCAATGCGAAGTTTGCTCGATTTAGTTTTTCTTCCGTTGGTGGGTTTGAGCCGGCCGGCCAGCAATTTGATTAGTGTAGACTTGCCATTTCCATTAGCACCGAGAATTGCGATTCTGTCATCGCTATCTAGGCGGATATTAATGTCACGCAAGACAGGCTCGGTGGTATAGCCAACATCGACTTTTTCCAAAGTCAATAGGGGAGGCGAGAGAGGGGATGGTGTTGGGAATATAAATTTCCGGTTGTGATCAGCTTGAAGATCGGCAATGGGTTGCAATCGCTGTAATTTCTTTAACCGAGATTGTGCCTGTTTCGCCTTGCTTGCCTTGTAACGGAATCGATCGACGAAGTTTTGAATATGGGCACGCTCATTTTCCTGTTTTTTGCGTTGTTGAATATTCTGCTCCAAGCGCATGCGGCGCGCATTTTCAAACTTGTCGTAGCCACCCGAATACAGAGTTAATTTACCCGTTTCGAGGTGGAGAATTTCTTGAACCACCAGATTTAATAAATGACGATCGTGGCTCACAACTATTAATGTTCCGCGGTATTGCTTCAGAAAATCCTCTAACCATAATGTGGCCTCAAGATCTAAGTGGTTAGTGGGTTCGTCCAAGAGCAGCAAGTCAGGTTTAACAAATAGAAGAGAAGCGAGAGCAATGCGCATGCGCCAACCACCAGAAAATTCGTGGCATGGACGATGTTGAGCATCATCATCAAAGCCAAGCCCTGCTAGGATTCTTGCTGCCCTCGCTTCCGCACTGTAAGCCTCGAGATCCCGCAGTCGATCATGGACTTGAGCCAGACGTTCAGGATTACTTGTATCCTCAGCATTTTTTTTTAACTCGGTTAGTTCTTTGTTTGCCGTGAGCACAGTATCTAGAAGCGAGAGGCAGCCTTCAGGTGCATTTTGAGTTGTCATCCCTAATTCCCATTTTTGCGGGAAAACGATGTCACCTCCAGATGGGCTTAATTGACGCATAATTAGCTTTAGCAACGTTGTTTTACCAGTGCCATTTTGTCCAACAAAACCAACCTTATGGCCGGCAGGTATTCTTATATTGACGTTGTCAAGCAGTATTCTGTCACCTACACGATATGTTAGATTTTTTAAATGCAGCATGAAGTGTTATCTATCACGGTGAATAGTGAACAGGAAAGAATGCATCTTTGCTTGTATACTCAAAATCTGTCATCTTTACTAAATGGCTGATAATATGAACGATAATTATTATGAGTTTCGTCTTGCTATTCAAAATGAGCTGACCAATTTTACGTCTCAAAGTAATCAATCCTCAGCAGAATGTAAGCCTGTAAGTTTGGACCAACAAAGTGTAGGCAGGCTTTCGCGTATGGATGCATTCCAAATACAAGAAATGGCCAAAGCTCTCGACACTAGACGCCAACAAAGGTGTCGGGAATTAAATGCGGCGCTTAACCGCATTGAGCGACGAGAGTATGGTATTTGCGAAGGGTGCGGCGATGATATCCCGGAAAAAAGACTCCAGATTAACCCTGCTGCACGGCTATGCATTCAGTGTTTCGTATGAATTTTGTAGAGCACGGGATAGAGCTTTCGAGCGGTCACTTAAGCCCACGTATTATCGCAAGGTACAATTGATGCTTGGATCTACTCAGTGTCCGGGTATAAGGCTTTGATCCAACGATCTTCAGCAATGAATTGAGGAAATTCATCCCAATATCCCTGGAACTGCTCAACCTGTCCCTTCACAAAACGACCATTCTTGATTTGCACTAAAATGTGGCGCAATTGGTATGTTTCATCGTACCGATCACAAATATACCAGACGCCTATCCCTTCAAAATTAAAATTTACATCCACATCAAGTGAAGCATGCTTGTCACTGCATTCATACGTTACAAAATCAATTGGCCCCTCGTTTGGGGTGTGAGCGTCATATAGTGCAAATATACAATTGTCGGCACTTGCGGTTAAATGCTTAATTTCGTCCGCAAGCAATAGCTCTAGTGAACACTTCGTTTCCAAACTTTTTATAGCTGGAATTTGTGTAGATATTTGTTTGGGAACTATTTGATGATTTGCAAGCATGTAAAAAACCAACTGAGTAATAACCAAAATATTACATGATTTTTAATCAAATATCAACAGAATTGACAAAAATGTTTTACAGAAAAACAAATAAAAATTAAAAATTACATAAAAATTACTAAATATATTTCAAATACAAATTTTTTTACATACATAGAAAGTTCCATTCCGGGTATTATTTTTCAGTTTTTTTGAGGGATTTAAGGCCACCGATATAGAAAAAGCCATCTATGAAGATGGTGATTTTAGCGCTTCGGTTATTCCTTAATAGCTGACCCAAATTAACTCATTTCCCATAATTATTTTTGTTGTTACTACAGAGTAAATATATCTCTACTTCGGGCATAAAAATGATCTAGGGCACCCTCGCTGTATAGACTGTTTGATT
>MDTD01114157.1_pt1 | contig 17714 bp, 16 predicted proteins | sample 811221 | NCBI WGS metagenome assembly MDTD01 (sample SAMN05326646, study PRJNA326480) | marine metagenome | isolation source: seawater | place: Pacific Ocean: South West | collected 2011 | reverse complement strand
CCTGTTTGACAGGATGTCAAACCGGGAGCCCCCATGGACGGGTTCACGGCGTTCCCGGAAAGGGGGCCACGCCGAGACGCGTCCCCGCTGGAGGGCCCGCACCCCGCTGGAGGGCCCGCACCCCGCTGGAGGGCCCACACCCCGACCCGAACACTTGCCACCCACTCACCACTCCTTTATATTCTCGCTATTGATAATTATTCCTATTTGTATTCGCAAATCACCCGCTTTTGCCGCGGTCCAGACATTCCGGATGCCATGGCCTCCACGACTTTGAGCAATGCCCTGAACGCCCACGTCGGCACCCTCTACCGCGACCACGCCCAGTGGTTGTTCGGCTGGCTGCGCGGCCGCCTGGGCGGCGACCAGGACGACGCCGCCGACCTGCTCCAGGACACCTACGTACGCCTGATCGACACCGGCCGCTACCCGCCACCGGGGGAGGGCCGGGCATTCCTGACCCAGATCGCCCGGGGGCTGGTGATCGACCTGCACCGCCGCCGCCGCCTGGAAAGCGCCTACCTGGAAGCCCTGGCGGCGCGCCCGGAGGAAGAAGCACCGTCCTCGGAACGGCGCGCCCTGGTGCTGGATATCCTGGTGCGCATCGACCAGGCCCTGGACCGCCTGCCGGACAAGGTGTCCCGTGCTTTCCTGCTGTCCCGCTTCGAAGGGCTCACCTACCACCAGGTGGCGGAGCGCCTCGGCATCTCCCACGGCGCGGTCCGCAAGTACATGCTCAAGGCCACCCAGGCCTGCCTGCTGGCCCTGGACGAATGAGCCGATGACCGCCAACGCCGCCCTGGGGCGCCACGCCGCCCGCCATGGCCTGGAACCCGGCCGCCTGGAAGCGGCGCTGGAGTGGCAGGTGACGCTCTGGTCCGGAGAAATGGACGACGCCGGCCATCGCGACTGGGCCGCCTGGCTGGCGGCGCACCCGGGCAACCAGCGCGCCTGGGCCGAGGTGGAACGGCTCGCCGGCCGCCTGGGTGAGCTGCCCTCGGACGTGGCCCGCCACTCCCTGAAACGGTCGCGCCGCTTCAGCCGCCGCCAGGCCCTGACGCTGTTCGGTCTGGCCGGCGCCGGCGCCCTGGTGGCGCGGGGTGGCTGGGTGGAGCGGGCGGTGGCGGATTGCCGCAGCGGCCCCGGCGAGCAGCGCGATCTGACCTTGCCGGACGGTTCCAGCCTGAAACTCAATACCGCCAGCGCGGTGAACCTGGCGTTCAACGGCGAGCGTCGTTTGCGGGTATTGCCTGGCAGCGAGATCGCCCTGGACAGTCGGGGCACCGGGGGCGGCCCGCTGCGGCTGGAGATGGCGGAAATGGCTCTGGATGCCGCCGACAGCCAGGTGGTGCTGCGCGACCACGGCGAGCGGTTGGCGGTGTCGGTGCTGGCGGGCCGGGTGCGGGTATTGTCCGGGCCCGGGGCCATCGCGGCTGAAGCCGCTCCTACCGCTCCAGCTACGGTAGGAGCGGCTTCAGCCGCGATGGGGCGCGCGCCCCAGGCCGCCACCCTGCTGGCCGGCGAAGCGGCCTGGTTGTCGGCGGACGGGGTGCGGCGAGTGCCGCTGGACCGGGCCGCCGCCCTGGACTGGACCCGGGGCGTGATGCGCGCCGACCGTCTGCCGCTGCGCGATTTCCTGGCCGAGCTGGGGCGCTACCGCCACGGCTTGTTGTATTGCGATGACGCGGTGGCGGAGCTGGTGGTGTCCGGGGCCTTCCGGGTGCCGGATACGGATTACGCGCTGCAGTCCCTGGCCCAGGCGCTGCCGGTGGCGGTGCATTACCGCACGCCTTGGTTGGTGCGGGTCAGCGCCGTTTGAAGGAGCGATCGGGGCTGGAGTTCATTCCGGCGCCGGATCGCGACTGAAGCGGAGTGCCGCCCAGTCGCTCCTACCAGGGCTGGAGCGGTAGGAGCGACTTTAGTCGCGATTCGGCGTTGGATTCGGCCGCCGGCCGTTGTCCGACTTCAGGCGCGATCCTCGCCTGGCCTGAAAATCCTCCTCCCCCAAAAAAATTTCCACGCGGCGTAGCACTTTTCCCGTCCTCGTTCGGGGTACCGGTATAGCCACACGAAATCACCCCTGCTAAGGATCGGAGAATGATGCGTTTCTCAACGTTACGGCGCCGCCTGCCGGCCGCCGGGCTGTGCCTGGCCCTGTCCGCCACCGTGCTGGCGCCGCTGCCGGCGGTCGCCGCCGAGGCCCGCGAATACCGGATCGAGGCCGGGCGCCTGGACAGCGCCCTGAGCCGCTACGCCAGCGAGGCGGGCCTGACCCTGGTGATCGACGGCCGCCTCACCGAGGGCAAGACCACCTCGGGCCTGGACGGTCGCTACGATGCCCGTGGCGGCCTGCGCGCGCTGCTCGCCGGCAGCGGCCTGGAAGCGGTGCGCCAGCCCAACGGCAGCTACCGGCTGCGCCGGCTGCCGAAGGCGGACAACGGCGAACACCGCCTGCCGGAAGTGAGCGTGACCTCCGCGTCCGCCTCCGGCCGCGCCGTGGACGTGACCAACGCCCCGGCCAGTATCTCCGTGATCAGCCGCGAGGACCTGGAAGGCAAGTCCTACCGGGACATCACCCAGGCGCTGCAGGACGTGCCCGGCGTGTACGTGGACGACGGTCCCTCCGGCAAGGGCGGCACCGAGGAGATCTCGATCCGCGGCATGGACAGCAAGTACACCCTGATCCTGGTGGACGGCCGCCCGCAGGGCTCCGGCCAGTCCTACTACAACGGCTTCGGCTCCGGCGCCGAGTACGGCTGGGTGCCGCCGATCTCCGCCATCGAGCGCATCGAGGTGATCCGCGGGCCGATGTCCTCGCTGTACGGCTCCGACGCCCTGGGCGGCGTGATCAACGTGATCACCAAGGGCACCCCGGATCAGTGGGGCGGCTCCCTGACCCTGGAGCGTACCGAGCAGGAGAGCCACGAGTCCGGTGATTATCAGCAGCAGCGTTACTACCTGAGCGGGCCGCTGATCGAGGACACCCTGGGCTTCACGGTCACCGGGTCCCGCTACCAGCGCGACGAGGACCAGATCGAGGGCGGCTACCGGGACTTCGACCGGGACAACACCACCGCCAAGCTGTCCTGGACCCCGGGGGATGACCAGACCCTGTCCCTGGAAGCGGGCTACGCCGATCAGACCACCATCGGCACCGTGGAAAACACCGGCGGGCGCGGCGACAGCGAGCTCTACACGGTGCGCCGTCACCAGGCGCTCAGCCACGATCTGCTGTGGGCCGGCGACGTCAGCTCGAAGAGCTACGTGCAGCGCGAGGAGCTGGAAAACCAGACCCAGAACGCGCTCTACGAGCGGGTCACCGCCAATACCCAGACCGCCATCCCGCTGGCCGATCACGTGCTTACCGTGGGTGGCCAGTACCGCGAGCAGAAAACCGAGAACCCCAGCCGCGCCATCGGTGAGTCCACCCTGGAGCGCTGGGACATGGCGCTGTTCGCCGAGGACCAGTGGTTCGTCACCGACCCGCTGGCGCTCACCGCCGGCCTGCGCTGGGTGGACGACGAGAACTACGGCAGCGAGGCGGTGCCGAGGGCCTACGCGGTGTACAACTTCACGCCGCAATTCACCCTCAAGGGCGGCGTCAGCGCCGGCTATCGCACCCCGGACCTGAAGCAGGGCGATTCCAACTGGGTGGAAGGCGGCGGCGGCCCCTCCACGGACGGCGGCGACATCGGCAACGACGACCTCAAGCCGGAGAAGAGCCTGACCTACGAACTGGGCGCGCTTTGGGAAGGCTACAACGGCGTGCAGGCCAGCGTGACCGTGTTTCACACCGACTACGACGACAAGATCGAGAAGCCGCTGATCTGCGACCGCGTGTCCGGCCCGGACGCCAGCTGTGTGTACCAGGGTTACGACTACGAAAAACTGTACCGCTACACCAACGTGGACGAGGCCCGCGTGCGTGGCGCGGAGGTGACCTTCTCCTTCCCGGTGGGCTACAGCGTGCGGGTGGACACCAACTACACCTTCACCGACAGCGAGCAGCTGTCCGGCGACAACGAGGGCAACCCGCTCAACGACCAGCCCCGCCACCGTGCTAACGTGGGCGTCAACTGGCGCGTCAACGACGCCGCCCGGCTGTGGACCAAGGCGCGCTTCAAGGGCAAGGCGGAACAGGTGGCCGGCCGGGGCGGGCTCACCGACGAGTACCCCAGCTACACCCTGGTGGACACCGGCGTGATCTACGGGCTCACCGAGCGGGTGGAGGTGTACGGCAGCGTCTACAACGTGCTCGACAAGGACGTGGACAGCGAGAACTTCGGGCGGGTGTTGGACGGACGGCGGTATAGCGCCGGGATTACCGTGAACTTCTGATCCAGAGGTTGGGATGATCGCGACTGAAGCGGCGTTCCGCTTCAGTCGCGATGCTCTTCGTATTACCGAAGCATGTGCAGGAAGTGCATGTGCTTCTCGTACTGATCCAGCACGTCGCTGATCACCTGTTCCCGGGTGAAGCCCATCAGATCGTAATCCTGACCGCCCTCACGGAGGAACACCTCGGCGCGGAAGTACTGGTCGGTATCCGCGTGCCGCTTGGAATGCTCCAGCTGCCGCAGGGTGATCGAGGGCCGCGCGTAGCCGCGCACCCGGGCGCCGTACAGGAAGTCGGTTTCCTGGCCGTGGCTGACGATCAGGGTGGCGCGGTCGTCGCCTTCCTTGACCTCCACTTCCAGGCCATGGCTGCGCAACTCCTCGGCCACGGCGTTGAACGCCGGCGTCACCACTTCACGGACGAACTGCAGCACCCGGGCCCGGTGCGGGAAGCTCACCATGCCCTTGAGGCGCACCTTCCAGCCGCCGCTGCGTGGCGTGTGGCCCACGTGGATGGTGGCCGGGGCGGTGCCCAGGTTGCTCTGGAAACTCAGCCTTCGGATGCCCTCCACCCGCAACGATTGCAGCAAGCCGAAGCAGGTGAGCAGCAGCACCACCGAGAACGGCAACGCCGAGGCGATGGTGGCGGACTGCAAGGCGCCCAGGCCGCCGGCCAGCATCAGCGCGATGGCCACCACGCCCTCGGAGCTGGCCCAGAAGATGCGCTGCCACACCGGGGTGTCGTCGTGGCCGCCGGAGGCCAGCATGTCCACCACCATGGAGCCGGAGTCCGAGGAGGTGACGAAGAACACCACCACCATCAGGGTGGCGACGCCGGAGATAAAGCCCGACCAGGGGAACTGCTCCAGGAAGTGGAACAGCGCCACCGCCTTGTCTTCGTCCACCTGGGCGGCCAGCTCCGGATAGATGCCGTCCAGGATCATCTGGATCGCGGAGTCGCCGAACACGGTCATCCAGAACAGGGTGAAACCGGCGGGCACCAGCATCACGCCCAGGGCGAATTGACGGATGGTGCGGCCCCGGGACACCCGGGCGATGAACATGCCCACGAACGGCGACCAGGAAATCCACCAGCCCCAGTAGAACAGGGTCCAGCCGCCCATCCAGTCCTGGGGGCCGTCTCCGGTCTTGGGCTGGTAGGTGTAGAGGTTGAAGGTCATGTTCACCAGTTCGGACAGGTAGGCGCCCAGGTTCTGCACGTAGGCCTTGAGCAGGAACACGGTGGGGCCCAGGAACAGCACGAACATCAGCAGCAGGAAGGCGAGCCCCAGGTTGAGCTCGGAGAGCCGGCGGATGCCGCCGTCCAGGCCGGTGACCACGGAGATGGTGGCCAGGCCGGTGATGCCGATGATCAGCCCCACCTGCACCCATTCGTTCTTGGGAATGCCGAACAGATAGGTGAGACCGGCGTTGACCTGCTCCACGCCGAAGCCCAGGGAGGTGGCCACGCCGAACACGGTGCCGACCACGGCGAACACGTCCACCGCGTGGCCCAGCGGGCCGTAAATCTTCTTGCCGATCAGTGGGTAGAGCGCCGAGCGCAGGGTCAGCGGCAGGTTATGCCGGAAACTGAAATAGGCCAGGATCAGGCCGACGATGGCGTAGATCGCCCAGGCGTGCAGTCCCCAGTGGAAGAAGGTGGCGCGCATGGCTTCCTGGGCGGCGGCGATGGTGCCTGGTTCCGCCATGGGCGGGTCGCCGAAGTGCAGCACCGGCTCCGCCACGCCGAAGAACATCAGGCCGATGCCCATGCCGGCGGAGAACAGCATGGCGAACCAGGAGGTGTAGCTGTATTCCGGTTCGGAGTGGTCCTTGCCCAGTTTGATGTCGCCGTAGCGGCTGATCGCCAGGAACACCACCAGGGAGATCAGAATCGCCACGGTCAGCACATAGAACCAGCCGGCGTCGGAGATGATCCAGTTCTTGAGCCCGTCGAAGAAGTTCTCGGCCACCTTGGGCGCCACCACCGAGAAGATCACCAGGCCGGCGATGATCGCCACGGAGGTGAAGAACACCGGTGGATTGATTTTTACGTTGGGGGAATCCGGGGTAGGTGATTCCGATTCTTTGGCCATCTTTGGGCTCTCCTTATCCTTTCGGCCGGTACAGGGTACAGAAAGAGCCCTTGAGGCTAACACAGGCGGGGTGTGAGAAAAGTGTGAGCGCTTAAAGCCGCCCGGCGCGTTTCAGCTGCTGATACGCCTGCCCCAACCGCTCCGCCAGGGTGGCCGGGGTGGCGGCCACCAGATGGGCGCCGGCGTGGCGCAGGCGGGTGTGCAGGTCGCGGCGCTCCTGGTGCTCGCGGGCGTCGGCGGCCAGCCGCAGGGCGTCGTCCAGCTCGGTGACGTCGGTGCGGCGCAGGGCCTCCTGCTCGGGCAGGGCCATGTCCGCCACCATCACCAGGTGGCGCTGGCCCAGCAGACGCACGGCGGTGAGCAGGTCGTCGCCGTCCTCGGGCTGGACGCGGCTGACGATCACCACCAGGGAGCGGCGCGGCCAGCGGCCGTGGAAGTGGCGGGCGGCCTGGCTGAAATCGCTGGCCCGGTCCGCCGGGTGCACGTCGTAGAAGCCCTGCAGCAGGTTCTGGATGCCGTGCTGGCCGTGCACCGGGTCCAGCCAGCGCGGCTGTTCCGCGGAGAACAGCATGGCGCCGGCGCGGTCGCCCTGGCGCAGCGCCGACCAGGCCAGCAGCAGGGCGGCGTTGAGGCCGTGGTCGAAGGCGGTCAGCCCGCCCACCGGCAGGGCCATGCGGCGGCCGCCGTCGAGCAGGATCCACACGGTCTGGTTCTGTTCGTCCTGGAAGTGGCGGGTGATCAGCCGGCGCCGCCGGGCGGTGGCTTTCCAGTCGATGCGGCGCGGGCTGTCGCCGGGCTGGTAGTCGCGCAGCTCGTGGAACTCCAGGCCCTCGCCCTGGCGCGGCTGCACCCGGGCGCCGAACCGGGTGCGGCTTTTGTCCACCGCCAGGGCGGCCCGGGAAATCGGCGAGAAATCCGGGTACACCGGTACCCGCCGTTCGGCGTCGATGCGGCGGCGGCCTTCCCACAGGCGGCGCGGGGAGGGCAGCCAAAGCTCGATGGGGCCGAAGGTCACCGGGCCCCGGCGGCTGGGCCGGTACGGGTAGGTCACCGCCACCCGTTCATGACCCGGCGTCAGGGTCAGGGTGCGCGGCAGGCCGGTGTCGATGTCATCGGCGGGGTGGTGGTCGGCCACCACCCAGCGTTCCGCCACGCCGCCGGTGTCCAGGGTCAGGGTCACGGTGTGCGGCACGCCCACCGCCAGGGCCGCCGGCAGGCGCCGTTCGGCCCGGGGCGTGGGCCGCCGGCGCAGACGCCGCAGGTCGTCCAGGGCCCAGAACGCCAGCAGCGCGCCGAGCAGCGCCCAGGCCAGCAGCACCGGCATCGCCAGCGCCGGCGCCCAGGCCCGCGCCAGCAACGGCAGCGCGCCCAGCGCCGCCCAGCCGAGCAGCGTCTGGATCAGCCGCGCGCCCGGTCTTACCGGCATGGGGCCTCCGGGGCAGCATTCGCTGCCCGATTCAGGATGCAGGATACAGGATACAGGGGGGCGGGCCGTGGTGGCTTGGAGGCCCTGCCAAGGGGCGGCAAGTTGCAAGGTGCAAGTTGAAAAAAGACGCCCCGGAAGGCGCATTGCCGTGATGGTGCCGCCCCTTGCAACTTGCAACTTTCAACTTGCTCACGGGAGACGGCCCTGGAAATAGCGGTAGGAGCGGCTTTAGCCGCGAAACGGCGACCGCCGCCGGGCTTGATCGCGACTGAAGCGGAACGCCGCCCGGTCGCTCCTACCGCGTTCGCCGGCGCTACCCCGTTCGCCGGCGCTGGTGTGATCGGCGGGGGGGCGATCATTGGCGCGGGGCCTCCACCTGCTCGAGCAGCTGCTCGAGCACGGATTCCACGGTCTGGCCCTCGATGTCGGCGTCCACGCCCAGGCGCAGGCGGTGGCGCAGCACCGGCGGCGCCACTTGCTTGATGTCGTCGGGGATCACGAAGTCGCGGCCGGCCAGCAGCGCCTGGGTCTTGGCGGTGCGCGCCAGGGCGATGCTGGCGCGCGGGCCGCCGCCCTGGATCAGGCTGGGGTGCTCGCGGGTGGCGCGCACCAGACGCAGGATGTAGTCGATGATGGCGCGGTCCAGGATCACCGCCTCCGCCTGGTGGGCCAGGGCCAGGATGCCCTCCGCGTTGGTCACCCGGGTGAGCTGCTCCGCGTCCAGGCTGTCCGGCAGGCTGCCGTCGAGCACCATTTCCACCATCCGGGTTTCGTCCTCCAGTTCCGGATAGTCGATCAGGATCTTGAACAGGAAGCGGTCCAGCTCCGCCTCGGGCAGCGGGTAGGTGCCTTCCTGGTCGAGCGGGTTCTGGGTGGCCAGCACCACGAACGGCGGGTCGAGCTCGAAGGTCTCGCCCTCGATGGTGATCTGGCGTTCCTGCATCACCTCCAGCAGCGCCGCCTGGGTCTTGGCCGGCGCCCGGTTGATCTCGTCGGCGAGCAGCAGGTTGGTGAAGGCGGGGCCCTTGCGCACCCGGAAGTCGCCGGTCTGGCTGTCGAACAGCACATGGCCGGTGACGTCCGAGGGCATCAGGTCCGGGGTGAACTGGATGCGCTGGAAATCCAGCTCCAGCACCCGCGCCAGGCTGCGCGCCAGCAGGGTCTTGCCGAGGCCGGGCACGCCCTCGATGAGCACGTGGCCGCCGGTGATCAGCGCCAGCATGACCTGGCGGGTGACCGCCGGCTGGCCGATCAGCACCTGGTTGAGCTGGGTTTCGATCCGGTTGGCCAGCTCGGCGGCTTCTTCGATGGTTCGCGGTGTCATAGACGGCTCCTGATCCGTTGCAATACCGCCACCTGGCGGGTCCAGCCCGGGCGGTCCTTGAGCGCCGGCCCGAGGGCGGCGCGCAGTTCGTTCTCATCCATGGCCAGTTTTTGCGCGGCCAGCGCCAGGGCCCGCTCCGGGTCCGGGTGCAGCAGCGCCAGCCGGCGCCGGGCGGCGTCGCGCAGGGGCGAGAGCAGCGCCTCGCCCTGGCCGGTGCGCCAGTAAAAATGCCCCAGGGCGCGCAGGTGGCCCAGGTAGTCGGTGGTGTCCTGGCCCGGCGGCCGCCATCGCGGCCCCGGGCGTGGCAGCCGCCGCCACAGCCACAGCGCCAGGGCCAGCACCAGGGCCAGCATCGGCGGCCAGGCGTGTTCCCACAGCCACAGGGGCAGCGGTGGCATGTCGATGCCCTGCACGAACCACACCGGCCCGTCGCCGGTGAGCCGGCGCAGCAGCCAGGCGTGGTCGAAATAGTGCAGGTGGTCGTTGTTCCAGAAATCCAGGCCGGCCACCACCGTGATCAGGCCGGCGCCGTGGTTCAGGCCGATCAGCTTGAGGCCCTGGTCGTTGTCGGCGAGCACCGCCATGCGGGTGCCCTCGGCGCCGCTGTAGAGCAGCACCAGATTGTTGAGGATCTGCAGCCGCCGGGGCGTGCCGTCGAAGTCCCGGGTCAGCGCCGGCGCTGCCCGTGCCGGGGCCTCGCAGGTGAGCCGTTCGCACTGGCGCTGCGTTTCCGGGTCGTCGCTGCCCAGGCAGTACTCCAGGAACAGGCTTTCCATGGGCTGGAAACGGTCCAGCATGGTGGCCATGGGGTCATCGTCGTCGTCGTTTTCGTTGGGCAGCCGCCGGACGTGCACGCCGACGCCTTCCAGCAGCGGGTCGGCGCGCTCCCGGTCCTCGTCCTGGTCGCCGTACACCGGCCGCGCCGCCACGATCAGGGTGCCGCCGGCGGCCACCCAGTCGAGCAGCGCCTGGATGCGGTCGCGGCCCAGATCGCCCCGGTATTCGTCCAGGATCAGGGTGGTGTCCGTGGCCGGCAGGGGGAACAGGGCGCGGGTGCTGAACACCCGGCGGCTGGGCCGCTGCCAGCGATCCAGCAGGGTGCGCGCGGCCAGGAACGGGTCCCGGGCGGCGGCGTCGGCCCGTGCCGGGGCCATGTAGCGCACCGGCTCGGTGGCCCAGTAATAACCGGCCACCAGGCCGGCCACCAGCACCACGAACAGGATCAACCAGCGCTTCATGACGGCGCCCTCCCGGCCAGGGGCGGGCGCAGCTCGCCCCAGCGGTCGCGCAGCGTCCGCACCCGCTCCCGGTCACTGGGCCGGTGCGCCCAGGCGGTGCGTGTCCAGGCGTCGATCAAATCCGCCAGCCAGGCCACCACCGGGGCGTCGCCGAGCAGCCGCCGGTAGGCGCGCAGGCAGTCCTGCTCGGTGGCGCCGGCGGTGAGCGGCGTGGGGTGGCGCTGGAACAGGGTGATCAGGCCGTCGCGCAGCAGCAGTGCCAGGGCGGCGCGGATGTCGCCGCGCGCCAGTTCCTCGTCCAGGGCCTGGTTCAGGTCCGCCGGCAGGCTGTCGGCGCGGGTGTCCAGGCCGGCCACGTTCACCGGCATCTCCGGGCCGCGCCGGCGGCGCGCCAGGCCGCCGGGCAGGCGCTGCAGGATCAGCGCCAGGATCACGCCCAGCAGCACCAGCAACAGCAGGTAGCCCATGCCTTCGACCACGGTGTCGGGGATCGACAGGGGATCGTCGCGGTCGCTGTTGTCGCGGTCCCGCTCGAGCAGCTTTTCGAGCAGGTCCCGCCACCAGCTGTCGTTATCGTCGTCGTCGCGGAGGGATTCGCGCAGGCGCCGGTCCTGGCGTTCCTCGAACGGCATGAAGGTGTCCGAGGCGAGCAGGTCCAGGGCTTGTTGTTTGGGGGCGTCCTTGTCGGTGCTGGCGCTTTCGGCCTGGCCGGTTGGTGGTGCCTGCGCTTCCGCTGGATGCGGCGCGGCACCGAACAGGGCCAGCAGCACCAGCAGGGCGGCGCCGCCATGGCCGGCGCGCCGGCGCCGCTCGCCGATGCGCGTCAGGCCCAGCTGCAGGTCCCAGCCTTCCAGCCAGGTGCGCTGGTTCAGGTAGAGGGCGAAGGAGGTGGCCACGTAGAGCGGTTCGGTGACCATCAGCACCAGGTACCAGGCCAGGTTGGCGAACGCCCATTGCAGCCGGCTCTGCTCCTGGAACCAGACGCTGAACTCCAGGTTGAACTGCCAAGGCACCAGGGTGATCGCCAGCACCACCAGGGCCACGGTCATCATATGCTCCAGGGTGAGCACGGTGAGCGTCAGGGTGCCGGCACGCTGGCTGGGCGGGCGCAGCAGTACGGAGAGGCGCCCGGAGGCCTTGTCGCCCTTGCTGCCTTCCAGTTGCCACACGCCGGTGAGGAAACCGCGCATCGGGCTCAGCCGCCGCCAGGTGAGCTGGCCGGCCAGGCCGTTGACGCCGTAGCTCCGGAAGGTGCGCAGCAGGGTCCAGGGGCTCGGGTAATCGCCGAACAGGGCGCGGCTGTAGAAGGCCAGCAGGGGGCGCTCCCACAGTGGCTTGAGCCACCAGAACACCAACATCGGCCAGACGCTGCGGGTGGCGGCGCCGTAGCCCGCCAGCAGGGCGAAGGGCAGGGCGGTGAACACCAGCCACACCAGGGCGCCCTGGCGCCACCAGCGCCGGTACAGGCGGGTGCCGAAGTCCACCGCTTGCCAGCAGGAGCGCGGCGCCAGGCGGGCATTGATCCTATTCAGATCCATGCTGCCTCCCGGCCAGGAACAGGTACAGGTACAGCAGGCCCCAGCAGGCCGCGCCGACGCCGTACTTGATCTGTGGCGCCAGCTCCCGGGACGACCAGAACGCCTCGATGAAGGCAGCGATCACCAGCAGCACGAACACGCCGTACATCACCGGCAGGCACTCGCCGGCGGCCCGGCGCACCGCGTCCACCCGGCTCCAGGAGCCCGGCGCCAGCACCGACCAGCCCAGCCTCAGGCCGCAGCCGCCGGCCAGCATGATGGCGGTGAGCTCCGGGGCGCCGTGGGCGATCACGAAGGTGAAGAACGGCTGTGACGCCCCGGCCAGGCTCAGGTGGGCGGCGGCGGCGCCGAAGAAGCTGCCGTTGAACAGCATCGCCAGCAGGGCGCCCACGCCCAGCAGCAGGCCGCCGGCGAAGGTGCGGAAGGCGATGCCGATGTTGTTGTAGATGTAATAGCCGAACATCATCACGTCGTCGGCGCGGCCCCGGTCGCCGGTGTCGCGCAGGTCCGGGTGATACATCTCTTCCAGATCGGCCACCTGATCCGGGCCCACCACGGTGTGCACCAGCTCCGGGTCGTGCTGGATCAGGCCCCACACCAGCGCCGCCGACAGCACGAACGCCAGGGTGCTGATCAGGTGCCAGCGCCACTGGCGGCGCACCGCCTGGGGAAAGCCCCGGGCGAAGAAGGCGGCCAGGCGCGGCAGCAGCGGCGCCCGGTGACGGTAGAGCTGGCGGTGGGCGCGCAGCATCAGGTCGTTGAGGTAGCTTTGCAGCGCCAGGCTGTAGCCGCGTTCCCGAGCCAGGGCCAACTGATGGCACAGGCTCTGGTAGTCGGCGGCGAACGCGGACAGGTTCTCCGCCGGCGGCTTGCCGACGCCTTCCAGCCCCTTGAGGGTGGTTTCCAGGCGCTCCCAGAGCGGCCGGTAGCGCAGTTCGAACTGGCTCTGTCTCATGGCCGCCCTCCGCCCGGGTCGCCGAGCACGTGGCGGGCCACGCGGCGCAGTTTTTCCAGGGCGGCCGGTGGCGGCTGCTCGGGGAAGGCCAGCCGCGCCAGTTCCTCCTGGCGCTGCCGGGACAGGCCCGGGGCCCGTTCGCTGAAGGCCAGCAGCACCAGTTGGTCGTCCCGGCTCAGGGGCCAGTCCGGTGCCTCGCTGCCCTCGCCGGGGGACCGCTGCGCCTGCAGCGGCTCGGGCACGTGGATCACCACGGTGTCCGCGGCCAGGTCGCCGAGCCGTTGCAGGCGCGGCGAGATCAGCATTACCACGAAGCCGGTGAGGTAGGCGATGGGGAACAGGTCGGCGGTGCGCAGCAGATTGCGCACCAGGCTGCCGTTAAGGCTCAGCGGCGCGCCGTTGCCGTGCACCACCGCCAGCTTCATGGCGCGCTTGCCCGGGGTACGGCCCTGCCAGAGCATCTCGAAGAACACCGGGTAGAACCATTCCAGCAGGAACATCAGTACCAGGTAGAGGCCGTAGCCGTGGCCGCCCATCAGCATCAGCGGAATCGACACCAGGAACAGGATCAGCCCGCGCAGGGCCAGGTCCAGCCCGTAGGCCAGGGCGCGGGGAATCGGCCCGGCCAGGGACAGGCTGAGCCGGGCGCCTTCCGGGGTATCGATGTGCAGCTGGTCGTCAATCCGCACGGGGGGCCCGCCGGATCAACTGCATGGCGGCGAGGAACAGGACCACGGTCAGCGACAGCTGGACGATGGCCAGGGTGCGCTGCGGCGGCGGGTTCAGACACTGGATCACGTAACCGCAGAAATAGAACAGCAGCAGGAAGCACAGCCAGGTGAGCGAGCGCGGATGCAGCCGCAGCGGCGCCACCGCCATCAGCAACAGCGGCAGATACAGCACCATCGCCATGATCACCGACGCCGCCACCGGCGCGTTGGGCGGCTTGAACCAGAACTGCGCCGCCACGCCCAGCAACAACAGCAGCGCGTAGCAAGCGCGTAAAATGAAATCCAGCATGTTCGTCCTTCCGCTCCCCCGCGGTTCGCGTCCCGTAGGAGCGGCTTCAGCCGCGATACCCAGGCCTCGCGGGGCGCCAGCTTATCGCGGCTGAAGCCGCTCCTACTGTTATCCCTTTTAAAGGGGCCGGCTCAATTTTCTGGCGGTGTGCGCCAGCCGTTTCCCCAAAGCCCGGGCAATGGCGTTCTCGTCGTCACTGGTGGCGCTGTCGCCGCGCTCGCCGGACACGTGGCTGGGGCCATAGGGCGTGCCGCCGCCGGTGGTGGTCATCAACGCCGGTTCGGAATAGGGCACGCCGGTGAGCACCATGCCGTGGTGCAGCAGCGGCAGCATCATCGACAGCAGGGTGCTCTCCTGGCCGCCGTGCAGGCTGCCGGTGGAGGTGAACACCCCCGCCGGCCGGCCGATCAGCGCGCCGCCCATCCACAGATCGCTGCTTTGATCCAGGAAGTACTTGAGCGGCGCGGCCATGTTGCCGAACCGGGTGGGCGAGCCCAGCGCCAGGCCGGCGCAGCCGGCCAGATCGTCCAGGGTGGCGTAGGGCGCGCCGCTGTCCGGCACCGGCGCCGCCGTGGCCTCGTGGTTGGCGGACACCGGCGCCACCGTGCGCAGGCGCGCCTCCAGGCCACCGGCTTCCACCCCCCGGGCCACCTGGCCGGCCAGGTTGGCCACCGAGCCGGTACGGCTGTAATAGAGCACGAGAATGTAGTCGCTCATCCGATCAAATCCAGCACGTTTTCCGGCGGCCGCCCCAGTACCGCCCGGCCGCCCTTGACGACCACGGGACGTTCCAGCAATTTCGGATAACGTGCAATGGCCTGGATCACCGTTTCGTCATCCGCGTCCGGACTCAGGCCCGCTTCGCGGTATTCCGCTTCCTTGGCGCGCACCAGATCATGGGCGCGGGCCAGGCCCAGCTTGCCCACCAGATCGCGCACGGTGGCCGCGTCTGGCGGCGTGTCCAGGTACTTGATGACCTCCGGCTCGACGCCGTGTTCCTGCAACAGGGACAGGGTCTGGCGGGATTTTGAACAACGCGGATTGTGGTAGATGGTGTACTGTGCCATTGGAGCAATGCCGTTGATGGATTCGATGCGGGGCATTGTACGGTACGTGCCGCGCCCATTGTAGGAGCGGCGGCGACGAAACGGACAACGACTTAAGGAAACCAGTGAGCGAGAACAACGAGCCGGCGAAAACCGACGAACCACCGGTGATCCCGTTCCGCGCCCGGGCGGCGTCGGTGTGGGCGTTTCTGCAGTTATTGCGGCGTCAGTTCGTGGAAGACGGCTGTCAGTCCAGCGCCGCGGCGCTGACCTACACCACGCTGTTCGCCATCGTGCCGATCATGACGGTGATGTTCGCGGTGATCGCCGCCATTCCATCGCTCAACGAACGCGGCCTGGCGATCCAGAAATGGGCGTTCGAGTATTTCGTGCCCTCGGCGGGCAACCAGATTCTCGGCTACCTGGCGACGTTTTCCCAGCAGGCCACCAATCTGACCGGCGTGGGGGTGGTGTTTCTGATCGTCACCGCGGTGCTGATGCTGCGCACCATCGAGCAGACCCTCAACCGCATCTGGCGCATCCGCCAGCCGCGCAAGGGGCTGTTCAGTCTGATGACGTACTGGGCGGTGCTGTCCCTGGGGCCGCTGTTGCTGGGCGCCGGCCTGGGCATCTCCTCCTACCTGACCTCGGTGTCGCTGATCAGCGACACCGTGGCCTACCTGGGCGGGGTGCGCTTCTGGCTGTCGGTGCTGCCGTTCTTCTTCACCTTCGCCATGCTGTCGCTGCTCTACATCATGGTGCCCAACACCTCGGTGCCGGTACGTCAGGGTTTGATCGGCGCAGCCGTGGCGGCGTTGCTGTTCGAGCTGGCCAAGACCGCCTTCGCCCAGTTCATCAAGCACGCGCCCAACTACCAGGTGGTCTACGGCGCCTTCGCGGCGGTGCCGCTGTTCCTGCTGTGGATCTATATTTCCTGGATTCTGGTGCTGCTCGGCGCCGAGCTGGTGCGCGCCCTGGTGGTGTTCCAGGAGCACCGCCGCCGGGTGCCCGGCACCCAGGCGTTGCTGCGCCTGCTGCGGGTGTTCTGGGAGCGCCAGCGCCACGGGCGCATTCTGCGCAGCACCGAGGTGCGCCAGGTGATGCAGGAGTCCGGCGTCACCCACTGGGACGATTTCCGCAACCTGCTGCAGGACTGCCGGTTGATCCGGCGCACCGAGGAAGGCGGCTACGTGCTGACCCGGGACCTGCGCCGGCTCACCCTGTCGCAGCTGGTGGCGATGATGCCCTGGCCGGCGGAGCAGCAGCTGCGCGTCAACGCCCACGGCAAGGAACCCTGGGAGGCCACCCTCAAGCAGCGCTGCGACGAGGCCCGCCGGGGCCTGCACGGGCCCCTGGAATTCGACCTGGAAAGTCTGTTCGAGAACCGGGTGGGCGAGGACAACGACGATCACCATCAACGGGATGAAAAAAATGAACAATAAATCCGAAATTGCCCGACAAGTTACCGTCCGGGGCCGTGTTCAGGGTGTGTACTATCGGGCCTCCACCCAGCAACGGGCGCGCCATCTGGGCGTCGCCGGCTGGGTGCGCAACCTGCCCGACGGCCGCGTGGAAGCCTGGCTGGAGGGCGGCAACGACGCGGTGGAAACGCTCATCGTCTGGATGCGCGAAGGCCCGGACGGCGCCGACGTCACCGGGCTGTGCGTCAGCGAGGCCGAACTCCGCCGCTACACGGATTTCGAGATTGGCGTCTGATATGAAGCAAGTGGAACTGGTCAACGGGCACCTGCGCTTTCCCGCCCTGCTCACCGGTGACGGCGAGCCGGTGATCCTGCTGCATGGCTTTCCCGACTGCCATGAGAACTGGGCCGGTATCCTGGAGCGTCTGGCGGACGCCGGCTACACCGGCGTGGCGCCGGCGCTGCGCGGCTACGCGCCGTCCTGCCAGCCCGGCAGTGGCGACTACTCCCTGCACGCCGCCGTGGACGATCTGCTGGTGTTCGCCAACCAGCTAGGCGGCCGCGTGCATCTGATCGGCCATGACTGGGGCGCCGCCGTGGGCTACCTGGCCTGCGCCCGTTACCCGGATTCGTTCTGCACCTTCAACGCCTTGGCGATCCCGCCGCTCAAGCGCCTGCCCAAGGCCCTGCTCAAGGTGCCCGAGCAGATCAAGCTGAGCGGCTACATGCAGTTCTTCCAGTTGCCGGTGGCCCCGGAGGCCTGGCTCAAGCGCGACGACCTGGGCGGCGTGGAGCGGCTGTGGCGGCGCTGGTCGCCGGACTGGGAACCGGGCGAGTACCTGGAGAACGCCAAACGCGTCCTGGCGGAGCCCGGCGTGCTGCCCGCCGCCCTGGGCTGGTACCGGCACCTGATCCGCCTGTGGCGCAAGCAGCAGCGCGAGGCCCAGGAGTGGCTGTCCCTGGACGTGAACGTGCCCACCCAGGTGCTGATGGGCGAGCGCGACGGCTGCATGAGCCCAAGGCTGCTGGATTACGCCATCAACACCGATGATTTTCCCGCCGGCCTGTACGTGGAGCGGGTGGAAGACGCCGGGCACTTCCTGCACCTGGAGCGGCCGGACGCGGTGGCCGATCTGCTGGTGCGCCATCTCCAGCGCGGGGAGTGCCTGGTCTGATCCGCCCCGATCGCGGCTAAAGCCGCTCCTACAGAGCCACTGTAGATACCGTCTCTCCTATCCGGACTCAACCCCCAAGGGGATGGGTCTGGAATGGGGTTTGTCGATTCAGTACGCCGAAGGCGATGTGCACCAGTTTG
>MDTD01172069.1_pt1 | contig 17715 bp, 17 predicted proteins | sample 811221 | NCBI WGS metagenome assembly MDTD01 (sample SAMN05326646, study PRJNA326480) | marine metagenome | isolation source: seawater | place: Pacific Ocean: South West | collected 2011 | reverse complement strand
TGACGGTGTCGATGGTGACCGTCTCGCCCGACGCCATCTGCATCGCCGGCGCGGTGTGCACGTTCGGCACGTAGCCCCACAACACCTGATCCGGTGTGGACTGCAGGTAGTGATCGCCGCTGGGCTCGCCCTGCCCCGGCTGCAGGATGGTGAAACTCGAGGACGTCGCCGACGGTGTCGACGTCGAACCACCCGGCGAGCAGGCCGACGCCACACCGGCCACGCCGGCGCCGGCACTGAGGGCCGCGACCGCGCGGACGAAGTCGCGTCGACCGAGCCCGGTCCACAACGATTCGGCCGCCTCACGGGCAATCTCGCTCATCGCGGCCTCACCACCGGTAGTCCAGGAACTTGCCGTCGAAGGTGACCACCACGCGGTCTCCGTCGGGATGTTCGCGGCGGGCGATGTCGACCTTGAAGTTGATGGCACTCATGATGCCGTCACCGAACTCCTCGTGGATGAGCTCCTTGAGTGCCGGGCCGTAGACCGCCAGCGCCTCCTGGAAGCGGTAGATGGTCGGGTCGGCCAGCAGGGCGGGATCGATACCGCGCGACGGCTGGCTCTGCAGGCTCTCGGCGACCGCGGAGTCGAGATCCAGCAGGGCACAGACCCGTTCGGCCTGCCCGGCCGGCATGGGGTGCTGGCCCAGCAGGGCCGCGACACACCACACCAACGGCGCATCGATCTCACCGGCAATGTCGGTCCAGCTCAGCTTCTTGCGCACCCGGGCTGCGGTGATCAACTCAGCAGCTTCGGATTTGGCCATGATCGGGGTCATGCGTTCGCTCCTTCGCGTTCCTTGGGTGTGGCGTCGAGGCCGTCGGGTACGAACAGCCGCGGCTTGCCGGTCCGCGCGTGGGTGGCGAACAGCGTCAGACCGACGAAGGCCAGACCGCCCACCAGATTGCCTATCACGGTGGGGATCTCGTTCCAGATCAGGTAGTCGCCGATGGAGAAGTCACCACCGAGCATCAGCCCCGACGGGAACAGGAACATGTTGACGATCGAGTGCTCGAAACCCATGTAGAAGAACAGCATGATGGGCATCCACATCGCGATCACCTTGCCCGACACACTCGTCGACATCATGGCCGCGACCACCCCGGTGGACACCATCCAGTTGCACAGCACGCCGCGGATGAAGAGGGTGAGCATGCCGGCCGCGCCGTGCTCGGCGTAGCCGACGGTACGGCTGTGGCCGATTTCGCCGATGCGCTGGCCGACCTCGTTCGGGTCGACGCTGAACCCGTAGGTGAAGACGATCGCCATCATGACGGCCACGGTGATCGCGCCGAGGAAATTACCCAGGAACACCCAACCCCAGTTGCGCAGCATCGAGCGGACCGTGACACCGCGGCGTTTGTCCAACAACGCCAGCGGCACCAGTGTGAAGACGCCGGTGAGCAGGTCGAAGCCGAGTAGATAGAGCAGACAGAACCCGACCGGGAACAGCACCGCACCGACCAGTGCGTTGCCGGTCTGCACCGTGATGGTCACGGCGAACGCGGCGGCCAGCGCCAGGATCGCCCCGGCCATGTACGCGCGGATCAGGGTGTCTCGGGTGGACATCGTGGCTTTGGCTGCGCCGGCATCGATCATCTTGCCGACGAAGTCCGAGGGACTCAGATAGGACATCAGGACACCTTCCGGGGAGTGGTCCCCTCAGGTATTCCCTGGCCGTATTGCCGATCAGCAACGCCACTTATACGTCCGTGTTGCCCCGTGTTGCCTGGTTATCACAGAGCCCATTCGGCACGTGTGAGGGTGGCACGTTTCACGCGCGCCCGATTTGACAACACTGCAGCCGTGGAACAGATCAACGACCCGCCGGAAACGCCGAAGGACGCCACCCAGGCCACCGAGGGCCAGCGCGAGGAGCAGGACAAACTGGATCGCCAGGGCGAAGACCCCGAGGGCCCGGCGCACGATCAGACCTACCGCGACATCCCCGACGAGAACTGAAGCGCAGTGGTGATTCAGGTCTTCTCGGCGGCCGGTTCCTCAGGCGGCATCCGCTCGCGCAGGCTGTCGTAGATCGGCGGAGAACCGACCAGGTACGCGGTCAGTACCGCGGCCGCGGTGCCTGCCAGCATCGGTATCGCGGCCTCCGTGGTGGCCGTCATCTCGATGACGAGCACGATGGCAGTCACCGGGGCGCGCACCGTCGCACCGAAGAACGCCGCCATGCCGACCAGCGCCATCGGGATCTGCAGACCGGTCAGGTCGTGCGGCCAGACGGCGTCGACGACGCCGACGAACAACACCCCCCACAGCGCGCCGAGCGCCAGCAGAGGCGCGAACAGACCGCCGGGCACGGCGGCGGAGTAGGACAGCGGACCGGCGACGAACCGCACGAGGAGATAGCCGACCACGACCGGCAGCACGAAAGTCTGCCCGCCGAGGATCATCTCGGTGAGAGTGTCACCACCGCCGACGGCCAGCGGATAGACGAACATCGCCAGACCGACCAGCGCTCCGATGACCGCCGCCTTGGCCGGCGCGGGCACCCGACGGATCGCGCCGACGCGGTCCAGGAACCACAGCACCAGCCGGTTGTACGCCGCTCCGAGAAGCCCACACAGCACCCCGAACACCGCGAACAACCACAACCAGCGCAGCTGCGGAGTCGCCATCGGTTCGACCAGGAAATCGGGCCGGTTCCCCAGCATCCAGCGCACCACGCCCACCGCGGTGGCCGCCGCGCACAAGGTCGCCAGCACGGTTTTGACGCGGAAGGACTTGGTGACCTCCTCGAGGGTGAACAGTGTGCCGCCGATAGGCGCGTTGAACGCAACGGCCAGACCGGCACCGCCGAGTGCGGTCTGCATCATCCTGATCTCCGGAGCGGGCAACCGGGCCCGGCGTGCCGCCTCGGCCCCCACCGCGGCACCCATGTGCACCGTCGGCCCCTCGCGTCCCAGCACCAACCCCGAGCCGATGCCGAGCACACCTCCGACGAACTTCGCCGGCACGAGCTTGATCAGTGGCGGGCGCGCCTCACCCCAGTAGACAGCCTCGACGTGCTGGATGCCGCTGCCGGCCGCCAGCGGCATCCACTTCACGATCAGCGAGGCAAGGGTGGCCCCGAGGGCCGCGGCGGCGATCGGGATCAACCAGTTGGGACCGGCCAGCCCGTGCGCCCAGTCGACCATGTCGAGACGCAGCCGCTCAGCCTGGTCCAGGCACCAGCGGAACGCGCCTCCGACAACACCGATGACGACACCGGCCAGCACGGCGGTCAGGCAGATCAGGACCGCGCCGCGCATCGAGTCGTCGTACTCGTGGGGACCGGGCCTCGACGTCGATTCGGTCATCGTGGAGTGTGAGTCCGTCCGTGGTGCTGCGGGATTCGCGGGTCGGTGCGCTGGGCCGCATCAGTGTCGCACACCGTCGGCGTCGCGGCGATCGGCTCAGAGCACCGGCAGGAGTCGGCGCAGAATGGCGGCCGAGCCGGCGGCGACCTCGTCGACGAACGCGGTGAAGTCGAACCGGGACTCCCGACCAGCCAGGTCGGACAGGGCCCGGATGAGCAGCCACGGGATCCCGAACGCTTCGCACACCTGCGCGACCGCGGCGCCCTCCATGTCCACCGCGGAGCCGCCGAGTTCGGCGTGCAGCCGCCGGCGGGCGGATTCGTCGTGCAGGAACTGGTCGCCGGTGAGCACCGTGCCGTAGGTGATGCGGGGTGGCTCGCCGCGCCCGCCCGCCCGGCGCGAGATCGGGGGGAGCGCGAAACCGTCGAGGCGGTCGTGGACCCGCGCGCGCAACGCAGGGTCGAGGTCGTGGCCGAAGCGGTCGGTGGGGTTGATGAACGGCACGTGGCCGGCCTGATAGTGCGTCAGCCCGTCGGGTTCGATCACCCCGGCGTCGTGCTGGACCGCACGGTCGCCGATCACGATGTCACCGATCCCCAGCGCGGGGTCGAGCCCGCCGGCGACGCCGGAGAACGCGATTGCGCGGCAACCGAACCGGTCGGCGAGCAGTGTCGCGACGACGGAGGCGTTGACCTTGCCCATACCCGCACCGACCAGGACCACCTCGTGGCCGTCGAGCAGACCCGCGTCGAAACGGGCGTGCGCCACCACGTCGCTTCGCGCCTGGTTCAGCTCGCGGGCCAGATGTGCACGCTCCGGTTCGATAGCGCAGATCAATCCCACTGTCACTGAAACATCATCTCCCCCGCCGGTCCCAGGCATCCAGCTTGTCGGCAGCATTTTCCCAGGATCGGTGACGGACGCCCCCGCCGCGTTCGATAATCACTCGGTGACCGAACCGTCCCGCTCCCCTCGTTCACGCCGGCGCTTCCTGCGCCACCCTGCGACGATCGTCGGCCTCGTCGTGGTGGTCATCGCCGCCGGGTTCGCCGCCTACTGGTTCCAGCCCTGGAAGTTGTTCACCAGCACCACGGTCGACGAGGCCCCGCCCGCCGCCACCGCCGGGCAGGTCCCCGGCCCGCAGGTCACCGCGACCGGGGCCGCGGTCACCGAGGTGGTGGCACAGGGTGATCTGGTCAGCCAGGAACACCCCACCAGCGGCACGGTGCAACTGTTGCGGTTGCCGGATGACTCACTGGTGGTGCGAATCGAGAATCTCGACACCAGCGACGGACCCGATCTGAAGGTGTGGCTGACCGACGCTGCGGTGTCGCCGGGCCTGGACGACGCGGGGGTTTTCGACGACGGCCGCTGGGTCGATCTCGGATCGCTCAAAGGCAACCGGGGCAGCGCCAACTATCCGGTGCCGTCGGACGCCGACGTCGACGGGCTGAACAGCGTGAGCATCTGGTGCGACCGGTTCAACGTGTCGTTCGGCGCGGCCGAATTGGCCTCGTCCACCTGAGCTTCGCAGGTACCGTCAGCAAACTTTCGACCGGGCAAATTTCTGGGTTTTCTGGGAATTTGCCCCAAAAACGCTGAAGGTCACGATCAGGTAACGCGCTGGGAAAACACCGGTGCGCTGGACACCATTCACCGGTCGTTCATCGCCTCGCGATCTCCGTTACACCTCTGCGGCTATGGGCATTGCAGCCGAGCACAGGCTTGGCAAATCACCCATCCAGAGGAGGACGACCATGGGACAGCGGCAGAGCCCGCGAACGGTAGCGATGAGCGTGGTGGCGAGCTCCGCCCTCCTGCTCGCTGCGTGCGGTTCGGGCGAGGACGGCGGCGACAGCGCCGGAAGCGGCGACAATCTGTCCGGCGACATCATCATCGACGGTTCGAGCACGGTCGCCCCACTCACCGAACCGGTCGCAGCCATGTTCCAGCAGGAGAACCCCGACGTGCGGGTCTCGGTCGGAACGTCCGGCACCGGCGGCGGGTTCGAGAAGTTCTGTAACGGAGAGACCGCGATCTCGGATGCTTCGCGACAGATCAGTGACGAAGAGAAGCAGGCGTGCGAGCAGGCCGGCATCCGATGGGACGAGATCACCGTCGCCAACGATGCGCTGTCGGTTGTGGTGAACCCGAACAACCCCGTCAACTGCGTATCGGTCGAGCAGCTGCAAGCGATCTACGGACCCGAGGCCACCGCGACATCGTGGGCCGACGTGCCCGGGTTGGAACAACCGTTCAACGAGCAGCTGCAGATCTTCAGCCCGGGCGCGGACTCGGGGACGTTCGACTACTTCACCGAGGCGGTCAACGGCGAAGAGGGCGCGGCGCGGTCCCAGAGCGTGAACATCGTCGGTGAAGACGACAACGCCACGGTCACCGGTGTCGCCGGCTCGCCGGGTGGCGTCGGGTACTTCGGCTACTCCTACTTCCAGGAGAACGAGGACCGGCTCAAGGCACTCGAGATCCGCAACGACGCCGGCGAATGCACCGCGCCGACGGTGGATGCCACGCAGAGCGGTGCCTACAACCCGCTGGGCCGCCAGCTCTACATCTATCCGTCGGCGGAAGCCCTGCAGCGGCCCGAGGTCGCGGCGTTTGTGAACTACTTCCTCGACAACGTCAACGAGGTCGCGCCGAAGGCCGGCTTCATCCCGCTCACCGATGAGCAGCTCCAGGAAGCCAAGGACAAGGTCGCCAGCCTGACCTCGGGCTGATCGCGGCACGTCTTTTCCTGAGGCCATCGCCCGACCCGGGCGGCCGCTGCTCGACCGAGCCGGCCGACCGGGACCCGGGCGGTGCCGACAACTGAGGAAAGCAGGTAGACACGTGGTTTCACGAGACACTCTTACCGCTGCGGACCTGGCCAGGCGTGATCAACCGCCCCGGCTCCAAGGCAAGCCTCGCTACGGCGAGAAGATCATCAAGGCCGTTCTGGCCGTCTGCGCGGCGCTCTCGGTGGCGACCACGGTCGCGATCGTCGTGTCGCTGGTCGGACCGGCGCTGCAGTTCTTCCAGACCGTTGCGCCAATGGACTTCCTGTTCGGGACACGGTGGTCACCGTCCTTCGTGCCCGAGAGCTTCGGGGTGCTGCCGCTGATCGCGGGCACCCTCAGCGTGGTGCTGTGGGGACTGCTCGCCGCGATTCCGCTCGGTCTCGGGGCAGCGATCTACCTCAGCGAGTACGCACCGGATTGGGTGCGCAAGATCGTCAAGCCGATCCTCGAGGTGCTCGAGGGCGTCCCGACAGTGGCGTTCGGTTTCTTCGCCTTCTCGTTCATCACCCCGCTGCTGCAAGACTATTGGCCCGAGTTCCTGGGTCAGGGTCCCAACGTGTTCAACGCCGGGGCGGCCGGGCTGGCGATCGGGCTGCTGATCGTGCCGATCATCGCCTCGATCTCCCATGACGCGATGTCGGCGGTGCCGCAGGGACTGCGCAACGGCGCCTACGCGCTGGGCGCCAGCCGAGCCCGGGTGTCGGTGCGCGTGGTGTTCCCGGCCGCGCTGTCGGGCATCGTGGCCGCGATCGTGCTGGGGGTTTCGCGTGCGATCGGCGAGACCATGGTCGTCCTGATGGCGGCGGGAAACAGCCCGAACCTCGACATCACCTTCACCGAGTCCATCCAGGCGATGACGGCCTACATCGGTGTCACCGCGACCGGCGACATCGCCACCGGAACCATCGAATACGACACGATCTTCGCCGTCGGGCTGCTGCTGTTCGTGATGACGCTGGCAATGAACGCGATCAGTATCCGACTGGTGCGTAAGTACAGGCAGGTGTACGAATGAGCACGAAGACCTACAATCCGCGGACCCGGCTGGCCACGTCCGGTGCCCGCGCTGCCACCGAAGCCCACTTGGGCCGTCGTCCCACCGGGGAACGGGTGAGTGGAAACCTTTTCTATGCCTTTCTGCTGCTGATGATCTCGCTGTCGATGGCCGGTCTGGCGGCCCTGATCATCGATGCGTTCGTCGAAGGCTTCCCGCGGCTGGGCCTCGAGCTGTTCACCGAGCCGACCGCACCGTTCCCGGAGGACTCCGGATTCCTCAACGCGATCGTCGGCTCCCTGTTCGTGATCGGCGGTGTGATCGCTCTGGTCGTACCGCTCGGGGTAGGCGCGGCGATCTACCTCGAGGAGTATGCCGACCGGGAGCGTTGGTGGAATCGTCTGATCGAGTTGAACATTCAGAACCTGGCGGCGGTTCCGTCCATCGTGTACGGGATTCTGGGTCTGGCATTCATCGTCCGCGGGCCGTTGAGCCTGGGTTTCGTCGTCGCCGCGGGCTCCATCACGTTGGCCCTGCTGGTGCTGCCGACGGTCATCCTCGCGGCGCGCGAAGCCATCCGCGCCGTGCCACCGTCGATCCGGCAGGCATCGCTGGCGGTCGGGGCGACACAGTGGGAGACGATCCGGCACCAGGTCCTGCCGGCGTCGATCCCCGGTATCGCCACCGGGGTGATTCTCGCGGTGGGCCGGGCGATCGGAGAGACTGCGCCACTGTTGCTGGTCGGTGCGGCGACGTTCGTCACATTCGTCCCGGAAGGATTCTTCGACAGGTACACGGTTCTGCCCGTGCAGATCTTCAACTATTTCGCCAGGGCGCAGCAGGAATACATCATTCTGGCCGCAGCGGGGATCATCGTGATGCTGGTGATGCTGCTGGCGATGAACTCGTTCGCCATCTGGCTGCGAAATCGATACGAACAGCGTTGGTGAGGAAGCCATGACAGACAAGACCACAGCCCCAGCCACTCAACAGACCGGAGAGGAGGAGCGGCCCGCCGTCCAGGCACTGCCCTCGGTCGAAGAGACCGCGCGCGAATCACGCGAACAGCGTGGCGAGCCGCAGAGCGAGACCGAGCGCGAAACACTCTTCTCGGTAGAGGATCTCACTGTTCGCTACGGTAAGAAGCCGGCGGTCGAGGATGTCACCTTCGACATCTACAAGAACAACATCACCGCGCTGATCGGGCCGTCGGGATGCGGCAAGAGCACACTGATCCGGTGCTTCAACCGGATGAACGACCTCATCCCGGCCGCGAGCATCGAGGGCCACATCCGCTATCACGGTCAGGATCTCTACGACCCGTCGGTCGACGCCGTGGAGGTCCGCAAACGCATCGGGATGGTGTTCCAGGCGCCCAACCCGTTCCCCAAGTCGATCTTCGAGAACATCGCCTTCGGCCCACGGGTGCTGGGGACGAAGAAGAAGAGCGACCTCGACGACATCGTCGAGGAGGCCCTCACCCGGGCCGCGCTGTGGGACGACGTCAAGGACCGGTTGGACGACAACGCCTACGGCATGTCCGGCGGCCAGCAGCAGCGGTTGTGCATCGCGCGGTCGATCGCCACCAAGCCCGACGTGGTCCTGATGGACGAGCCCTGCTCGGCGTTGGACCCGATCTCCACCGGCAAGATCGAGGATCTGATGATGGAGCTGAAGAAGGACTACTCGATCATCGTCGTGACGCACAACATGCAGCAGGCAGCGCGGGTTTCGGACATGACCGCGTTCCTGATGGTGCAGCTCGACGACGACGAGGAGAACCCCCGCGGCCGCCTCGTCGAGTACAGCCAGACGGACAAGATCTTCACCAACCCCTCAGACGAGCGCACCGAGCAGTACGTCTCGGGTCGAGTGGGTTGATCCTGGCCGGTCAATGCTGTTGAGGTGCAGTGGTTTCCGTTGTGCGGTCGTTGTGGGTGGCCAGCCACTTGCTCAACGGCACGGTCGACAGACCGTGCAGCACCACGGAAACCGCGATCGCGAACGACACGTAGACGAAGACCCGTTCGTCACCCAATCGACTCGCGGCGTCCATCGCGTAGTACAGCGCTGACACTCCGATCGGTCCGAACCAGCTCATGAATGCGAGCTCCTGGCGGGTGTGCAGGTTTCGGTAGACGGGGCTGACCAGCCACACCGCAACGACGCGGCGCACGAACACCGCCGCGGCGAGCCCGAGCAGCAACACCGGACTCATATGGGCCCACTCCCCGACCGGGAGGAACACCCCCAGCAGCAGGAACAGCGGGATCATCAGCAGCCGTGTCAACGCGTCGGCGACGGTGTCCTGCACTTCCTCGGCCGACTGCTGCACCACCTGTCCGAACACCGCCGCAGTGATGAACACCCCGAGGATGCCGTCGGTGCCGATGAGTTTGAGCAGACCGAGCATGAACAGCCCGACCGGGATGGCGATGATGAGCAGGCTGCCCTGGTCGATGTAGCCGCGGCTCCTGCAGGCGATATAGGCCTTCCCGAACAGCCAACCGGCCAGCGCCGCCAACACCGCGGCGCCGAGCACCTTCCACAGCACCACATCGACCAGCCACTGTGTCCACGCCTGGCCGGTGGGTGCCACCGTCAACAGCAACAACGGCAGCATCACGAACAGGAAGCCGAGGCCGTCGTTGACGCCACTCTCACCGGACAGGTTGAAGCGAACCCGTTCCGGCACATACTTTTCGGCGTTGGCGCCGGTGACAACGGGCGTGGTGGTGATCGGGTCGGTCGGGGTCAGCATGGCGCCGACCAGCAGTGCCAGGGTCAACGGCAGCCCCACCGCGAGCAGCAGACCGGCAGCCGTCAACCACATCACCGCCATGCCGGCACCGATGATGCCGGCGATCCACCGCCAGTTCCGTCGCCAGTATCCGTGCGGCAGGCGTAACGCCACACCAACCAGTCCCACCCCGAGCGCGATGCGCGATCCTTCGGTCAGCAGCGGGTCACGGTATTCGGCGAGCCGGTCGAACGGAATCACATCGAGGGCGTGCGGACCGATGGCCGCGCCGATCACCACCGCCAGCAGCGGCGCGGGCAGGCTCCACGAGCTCAGCCGCTCCGAGAGCAGCACCAGGACCAACACGACGCCCGCGCCCACCACGAGGGCGACATTCACCAAGTTCACGACTGCCTCACTCGTCGTCTTCTCACACGTCCGTCTTCGCGTTTCCCGCTGGCTGCCGCCGCCTAAACGCTACGGCGGTCACACCAGCAGCCGGGACGCGACGGGCTGCTCGACGTCGACGGCGTGGGTCACGGCCGCCTCGATGGCGGCGGCGACGCCGGTGACCGCGGTGTCGACCGACATGCTGGGCATCCCGAGATTGCGCTCCAAGGCCGCGACCTCGGGCAGCGCGGGCAGATGCAGCCACGCGGCCCGGCCCGGCGATCCGGTGGTCGCCAGGTGATGCAGCATGCCGTACATGAGGTGATTGCAGCCGAAGGTGCCGGCGGCGTCGGAGATGTCAGCAGGCACACCGGCACGCCGCATCGCCAACACCATCGCCTTCACCGGCGCGGTCGCAAGATAGGCGACGGGACCGCCGGGCACCGTCGGTTCACCGTCGAGAACACGGCCCGCGTTGTCGGCCAGGCCGTAGCGCGCGCTGTCATTGATGTTCTGCGCCAGGCGTTCGGCGGTGATCATCGATCGGCCACCGTATTCGCCGAGCATCACGACGAGGTCGGCGCCCACCTCACCGACAGCGGCGACCGCCGCGGAGACCGACTCCCAGAACACGTTCGGCACGATCCGCGCGGTCACCGACGCACCGGCGATCACGCGTCCGTCGAGGGCTTCGGCGACGAACTGGGCAGGATTGACCGGGGTGTTGCCGAACGGCCCGAAGCCGGTGACGAGCACAGCTGACATGGGTTCGCTCCTTGGTCGCGTACTCCATTGTCGGCGATGTCGCGGCGTCGCGTCAGGCTTCAGTCCAGGTCGCCACCTCAGCCCACCGCCTCCAGCACATGGCGGCCCGGGCGCGCCGTCGGTGTCGTCTTCTCCGACCAACCGGGCGGATTCAGCAGGTATCCGACGCGGCCGCGCCAGGTCTCGGCCCGCCACGCGTCGCCCACCATGGCGGCGAACTCGTGATAGTTCACCTTGACCGGATTGAACGTGTCGATGTTCGTGGTCAGACCGAACCGTACCGGCTCGACCTCGTCTGCGTAGCTGCCGAAGATCCGGTCCCAGACGATGAGAATGCCGCCGTAGTTCTTGTCCAGGTACGGGTTGTTGGCGCCATGGTGGACCCGGTGATGCGATGGGGTGTTGACAACGAACTCCACGAGGCGAGGCAATCGGTCGACGCGCTCGGTGTGGATCGGGAACTGGTAGAGCAACACGACCGACTGCGCCAGAAAGATCATCCAGACCGGGATGCCGATCAGCGCCAAGGGCACATAGACGACCGACATCAGGAATGAGCCGGGGATCAGCCACGGCAGCCGAACAGCTGTGGACAAATTGAAGTACTGGCTGGAGTGATGCACGCTGTGGCCCGTCCAGAACAGTCGAACACGGTGCGACATCCGGTGTTTGGCGTAGTAGGCCAGGTCGGCGAGGACGAGGGCGAGCGCCCAGACCCACCACTGCGAGGCCGACAGGGTCAACGGTGTCAGCGCCGCAGCGACGGCCACCACGGGCAGCTCGATGAATTTGTCCAGCGGCTTGACGACGCGGCCGATGCCATAGATCGACAGGCTCGTCGTGACATCACGCGCCGATACGCCGGCCTTGTCTCGGCCGCCTCCCGGCTCACCGACGGCGTCGCGTCTCTCTCGGTGATAGGCGACAAACTCGACGGCCATCAACACCAGGAAAGCCGGGATGGCGTAGACCGAAATCATCGAGATGTTCTGCAAATGATCCATTGATTCGCCTACTTCCGGCTCGCACGGTCGGCGGCTTTGGGCATCCCGGCGATCTGCCAGGCCAGCGCCTGGCCGAACAAGTCCTCGGAGACCCGACCGGGGTCGGTGCGTCGCTGCCGGACCAAGCCCTGGTACAGAGCGAGCACCACGACGGCGAACGATTCCGGCGTCACGCTGCGATCGACCCCGTGGTCCTCGAGCAGTTGCGCGAGGACGTCACGCAACATCGCGAGGGTCCGGTCGGTGCCGCGCGCGAGAATGTCCATGGTCTGCGGGTTGCGCACCGCGTGCAACCAGAACTCGGTCTGCAACGCGGCGGTCTCGATGTCCTTGTCCGCAGCCACAATCAGCATCCGGCCGAGCACCGCCAGCGGGTCTTCGCCCTGCTCGCGGGCACTGCCCATCGCCGCCACGATTGCCTCGACCCGCCCCGCGGCGCGCTGAGACATCAGCTCGCTGAACAGTTGCTCCTTGCCGGAGAAGTTCGAGTAGACCGCGCCCACGGAGAAGCCGGCCGACTCGGCGATCAGTTCCACCGAGGCCGCGCCGTAGCCCTTGCGCGCAAACACCTCTGCCGCGGCGTCGAGCAGGCGCTCTCTGGTCTGCGCCCTCGCCTCCGCCCGGGTCAGCCTGCGCAGTTTCCCATCAGATTCCATATTCAGATAGTAACTACTATTCGAATATCACTGGTTATGAAATAGCTGAGAGTTCGGGCCCCTGCGCTCGCGGGCCCTGTCAGCCCCCCTACCACGCTGTTTGAACGCGCTGGTCAGTGGATAGACCGCTAGCAGCATGGATGAGAAAGCCGCGACCCGGGACGAGCTCCACCACGCCGCCAAGGCACTGGGGCTCGATCTGCCGGCCAAAGCCACCAAGGCTGAGGTTCTCGAGGCGTTGGCAAGCCCGGCGGCGCAGCGAAACCCCGACAGTCACCGGGAGGACGGACACGACGGCGCTGACGATGACGCCGAAGAGACGGACGCCGGGGGGCGGGTCTCGGCTCGTCCGGACGTTGCGTCCAGCTGCGACGGTAAGCCGCGGATCGCCTCGCAGATGGAGGCTTTTCGCGTTCTCGCCCAGGCGCGGGCCGAGGGTCAGATGGTGCCCCTGCCGCGCATGCTGACCGGAAACGACCGGCGCACCCACGTCCGCCAGACGATCCGGGAAGACCACCAATTGCGGATCGCCCGGCACAACGAGGAAGCGTTCGGCAAGTTCGACAAGCTCGCGTCGTCGCGGTTCTCCTTCTTCCGCGGGACCGCACTGCTCTTCTACCGGGACATGGCCGGTGACGATTCGTGGATGCCGACGGTGCTGGCCGCCGGCGATGTCCATCCGGAGAACTTCGGCGTCATGCCCAACGCCGACAACGTCCCGATCTTCGGCATCAATGACTACGACGAGGTCTTCTACGCTCCCTTCACCTGGGACCTCAAACGCGGGGCGACAGGCTTCCTGATCGCGGCCGAGGAGATCGGCGACTACGGCAGCGGCAAGCGCCGCAAGATCGCACGGTCGTTCGTGCGTGGCTACGCCGACAAGGTCAACGTCTACGCCGCCGACAACACCGAGGAATCTGCCGACCTCCGCCGCGACAACGCGCCGGAGCTCATCGCCGATCTGTTCGACGACGCCACCTCCGGCGGCCGGGCCAAGTGGCTGACCAAGAAGTACTACAACGAAAACAAGACCGGCTTTCGCGCCAGCAAGAAGTTGGTGCCCATCACCAGCCGCCGCGACGAGTTCCAGGAACTGATCGACCGTTACGTCGCCGAATCCGGGCTGGTGGTGCCGCCACGCGCTGGGACGATGCGCGTCAAAGACGTCGCCGAGCGACGCGGCCAGGGCACCGCGTCCCTGGGGCTCGTGCGCTATTACGTGATGATCGAGGGGCCCCACGCCGACGCCTCCGACGATTTGCTGCTGGAGTTCAAACAGGCCCGTCGTTCTGCGCTGGACGGCCTGGTGCCGCACTCCGAGCACGTCGTCGACGGTAACGCCGACCGCGTCGTGCATGGCCAGCGCGTGCAGTTGGTCAGCGGGGACGTGTTCTACGGCAGCATCAAGCACCGCGGCATCAGCTTCCTGGTGCGGGAGCGGTCGTGGTTTCGCGACGACATCGACCTCGACGATCTGTCGTTCAAGAAGTGGTGTGAGTACGCCCGGATCTGCGGCGAGGTGCTCGCCCAGGCGCACGCGCTCTCCGACGAGGCCGGTCTGCTGGACCACGACGTCGAACCGGACATCGTCGATGCCATGGGGATCCCTGATCTTTTCGTCGACGACATCGTGCGCTACGCCGAGGAGGCCGACGAGAGATGCCGGCGCGACCACGACGGTTTCCGTGACGATCACGAGCTGGGCGCCTTCCGCCGCATCGATCTGGTCTACCGCTGATCTTGGTGTTTGGGCCTCCTATGTCGGGGCACGCGCAGCGACATGACGCGGAGCACCGATCGTGGTTGAGTCGTTGACCACCAACCTGCTCGTCTTCGTCGTTGCGGCAGGGCTGATCGGCGGCGGCGGAGTGCTGCTGACCCGACGGGCTGAGGAGATCGCCAAGATCACCGGCCTGGGCGACCTGCTCACCGGCGCGATCCTGATCGGCGCGGTCACATCGCTGTCGGGTTCGATCATGTCGGTGTCGGCCACGTGGAACGGCGACGCCTCCCTGGCGGTCAGCAACGCAGTCGGTGGCATTGCGGTGCAGACCACATTCCTGGCGATCGCCGACATGACCTACCGGCGGGCCAATCTGGAGCACGCCGCCGCATCAGAGCCGAACCTGCTGCAGGGTGTGGTGCTGATCGGTCTGCTCGCGCTGCCGCTGTTCGCCATGGTGTTGCCGGGGCTCGGAAGCCACGGCATCCATCCGGTGTCAGTGCTGATCGTGGCGGGATACGTGCTTGGCCTGCGGTTGACGCGCGGCGCCGAACGAGCGCCGATGTGGCAACCGCGATTGACGTCGGAGACACCTCCGGAGAAGGCCGCGGACGAAACGCCGCCGCTGAGTGTCGTGCAGACCTGGCTCAGCTTCATCGCCCTCGCCGCGTTGGTCTCGGTGTGCGGCTGGGTGCTGTCCCAGGTCGCTCCGACGTTGTCGGCGCAGGTCGGTATGGACCAGTCGTTGATGGGCGGGATCTTCACTGCCACTGCGACGTCGCTGCCCGAACTGGTGGTCGCCGTCACGGCTGTGCGCCGTGGGTCGCTGTCGTTGGCTGTCGGCGACATCCTCGGCGGCAACTCCTACGACCTGCTGATCTTGGTGGTATTGGACGCCGTATACCGCGACGGCACAATCTATTCAGCGGTCGGGCCCGCGGAAATGGCCTGGGTGGTGTTGTCGATCGTGCTGGTGTCGACGCTGATGCTGGGTTTGCTCCGCCGCCAGAAGCATGGCGTGGGCAACGTCGGCTTCGAAACGGTCCTGATGCTCGCTCTGTACGCCGGCGGCGTCGCGGCCATCACGCTGTCCTGATCTCGCCGCGCGCATTGGTTTGCACCGAACTCCACCATGTGCCGGCGGCGTCATGCCATGGTGGCAATCGTGCGTCCACCGAGTTTGCCCTCTCCTCCGTTGATGGCCCCGTTGTTCGGAGGCCTCTATGCCGCGGCGTACGGCGTCGGCGGTCAGCCGTTGGTGCGCCGACTGGTGCAGAGCTACGGCCCGGTGATCGCACTGCCCGTCCTCGGCTACGGCCGCGTCGTCGCCGTCGCAGATCCCGCCCTCGCCAAGCAGGTGTTCACCGCCAAACCCGATGTGTTGCTGGGCGGTGAAGGGGTGGGACCGGCCGCCGCGATCTACGGTCGCCGGTCGATGTTCGTGCTGGAGGAACCGGAGCATCTGCGGCGGCGCAAGCTGCTCACCCCGCCGCTACACGGAGACATCCTGCGGAGCTACGTCCCAGCCATCGAGGCCGCGACCCACTCGGCGATGGCGTCCTGGCCGTCGGACTCACCGGTCCGCATGCTCGACGCCGGTCGCGACCTGACTCTCGATGTGATCGTTCAGGTGATCTTCGGGGTGCATGCGGCCGAGGACATCGAGCGGCTCGGGAAGCCGTTCGCGGACCTGCTGGACTTGGCACTGTCGACCGAGACACCGATTCGTTACGCGGCACGCCAGCTCGGCGCCCTGCGTTCCTGGGGCACGCTGAGGGACGTCAATCGCAGGATCGACGAGGTCGTGCTGCCACTCATCGCCCGTCGGCGCGCGACCGCGGAGCGCGGTCGCGCCACCGACGTGCTGAGCATGTTGGTCGATGCGCGCGGAGAAGACGGCGATCAGCTGTCGGACAACGAGATTCGAGCTGACGTCATCACGCTCATGCTTGCCGGACACGAGACGACGGCCACCACCCTGGCGTGGCTGGTGGACCTGCTGGCGCATCACCCCGACGTGCAGCGGCGCGTACGCGCCGAGATCGGCACCGGACGTACCGATTACACCGAGGCGGTGATCAACGAGACGCTGCGCTTGCGGCCGCCGGCACCGATCACCGGCAGGATGACCGCCGAGAAATATCGATTGGGCGACTACACGCTGCCGGCCGGGACACGCATCGTCCTGCTGCTCGACGCCATCAACCGTGACCCGGAGACTTACCCCGACCCAGACACGTTCGATCCTGAGCGTTTCGTCGGGGCCCGTTCGAACCCCTACGGCTGGGTGCCCTTCGGCGGAGGGATCAAGCGCTGCATCGGCGCCAGCTTCTCGATGTGCGAGCTGACCACGATCCTGCACACCATGCTCGCCCAGGCCGAACTCCGGCCCGCGAGCCGCCGACCGGAGTCACCGGCCACGCACGCCGCCCCGGTCATCGTCCCGCGCCACGGCGCCCAGGTGTACGTCAGTCCTTTGTCACGTCCGGTCGAGGCGTCGGCCTGAGATGTCACGCGACCTCGGCCTGTTACGTCATGCGGCGTGGAAGGTGATGAGGTCGATGCTCAGGCCGTCTTCGATGATGCTGCGGCGGGTGACGGGGGTTCCGGGGGCTGGTGGGGCCAGGGAGTGGTAGGTCGCGCCGGTGGGGGTGGTGTAGGTAGCGGTGTGGGTGCCGTCGTGGTTGGTGGTGGTGACGGTCCAGCCGGGGGCGTTTTTGGCGTAGTTGCAGGTTTCACAGCTGCCCAGGCCGTTGCGGGCGCTGGTGGGCCCGCCGGCGTGGTCGGGGGTGGCGTGGTCGTGGTGGCGGATCGGGGCGTCGCAGTAGGGGGTGCGGCAGGTGCGGTCGCGCAGGTCGATGAACCGGGCCAGCCCGGGTGGGAAGAACCGGGCCCGTGATTCCATGGCGACCAGTTGTCCGGAGGTGGGGTGGCGGTACAGCCGGCGCAGGGTGGCTTGCGCGTCGGTTTGGGCGGCGGTCGCGGCGTCGGCGAGCAGATGGCGGGCCACCGCCGCGGGTATCGGGCCGTAGCCCTGCACCCAGGCGGGGCTGGTGTCGGTGCCGAACAGGGTGGTGTCAGCCATGACCAGGTTCAGCGCCACCGACACCGGTTCGGTGGCGCAGTCGCCGGTGGTGCGTTCGTAGAGGGTGTCGGCCATCACCTGCCCGCGCGAGCGCCCGTCGCAGGTGAGGTCGGCTTCGCGTTTGAGTGCCGCGTAGATTCCGACGCCCTGGGCCACGGGCAGCAGCGCGGTGACATAGACCATGGCATCGGGGGCCGGGCGGGTCCACACCGCCCGATCCGCGGGGGCTTTGCGGGCCCGTTCGG
>MDTD01040319.1_pt1 | contig 17715 bp, 27 predicted proteins | sample 811221 | NCBI WGS metagenome assembly MDTD01 (sample SAMN05326646, study PRJNA326480) | marine metagenome | isolation source: seawater | place: Pacific Ocean: South West | collected 2011 | reverse complement strand
TTCTTTCCAAAATGCCAGGCTTTCAGACTTTTATGCAAGGCCAGGGCTCAGCCGTTGACGCGCCACTCAATAAAGTTTTAGTTGCACTAAAGCCAGTTATTTCCAAAATAGGTTTAACTGTTGATGAACAGAATGACGAAGCGTTTATACACTATGATCCTGCAGGCGTTGAGATAACCTTGTTTGGAGACCGCACAGGAACCACAGAAGTTGACTTTGGAGACCTATAATGAAGATTAAAAAGAGACAACTAAGAAGGATCATTCGAGAAGCAATGCCAGCAGGCGGAGTTCCCGATATGGTAGGCTACTTGAACAAAGGTCGCCCTGATCCTGTAGTTGACGCCATGATAGACGACTATGAAGACTTTGTCGAGCGTGAAGGACATATTACGCGAGCTTCGTCATCGGTTGCTGCTTCTTTCTTTATGCAAGACCCAGAAAGAAGAGATGACCATGACGCACATCAGCAGCTAGCTGATGCGATTGGACTCGATCATGATGATATCATGCGCGACATGGAGCGCCAAAAAAGAGAGCAAGGAGCCATGGCAGAATCTAGAAGGCTTAATGAAACACAGATTACTTATGACGATGCTGCTGACACAGCAACACATCGATCAGCCGGAGGCTCCCCGCAGGTTTTCACGCGTGATGATTACTACGACATGATCAGCGACTTTTCAAAAGAATTGACCGGTCGACGAGGAAACTATTTCAAACCAGACGCTTTAGATGCTATGGATATCCAGGGCGTCGCTGAATACTATGAAGATATGTTTGACAGCCCTGAGGCTCGCGAGATGAACGCCAGTTTCGAGGCTGAGATGCAGAAACAAGCCGACGAAGAGATCGGCATGGAAAAAGATCAACCTGCCTTGAACAAGGCGCCCAAATCTCAAGGCATGGGACGCCGAACGGAGAACGTTATGAAGATCACAAAGGGGCAGCTAAGAAGAATCATCAAAGAAGAGAAAGCTAGACTCTTAAGAGAGATGGATACGGGATATGGCTCAGATTACGGTGACGCAATGCAGGATCTTTACCAGGACCTTGAAGATGTTTTCGCTAAAGCAAAAGCAGCCGGAATCTTTCCCGAAGATATAGAAACAGTGTTAGCCGACGCAATGTCAGGAGCAGGATATTAAAATGAAAATCACAAAGAGACAACTAAAGAAAATCATCAAAGAGGAGAAGCTTAAGCTTCTTGTTGAAATGAATCCACTGGCGGACGCCGAAAGAACATACGGAGGATTCGCAAAAGAAGCAGCGAAAGATCAGATAGGGTCTGCATTGCGTAACTTCTTGAACGACACAGCTACGAAGCTCGAAGTAGAAGAAGAGCTAGATCAAGATGAAGCCGACGAGAAGGCTCACGCTGCTCTCGTTCTGGCACTAGCATACGAACTCCAATCTCTCGGGTTGACTAATCCTTACAATGTTCTTTATAACCTTGTCCGCAACGGCGAGGCATAGAATGAGGATCACAAAGCGACAACTTAGAAGAATTATTAGAGAAGAGCGCGCTCGTCTACTAAGTGAGGCAATGACCACAGATAATCTGCTTGATGAGTTGGAAGATATGAACCAGATAGTGACGAAGCTTTTTACAGCGCTAGATGCTGGTGGCTATGAGACTCCTGAAATGGGAGGTCCGGACCCGGGGTTGCAAGACCAGCTTCGGATGACTTTAGAGAACATACAGGACGAACTGGACCAATTTCAACTTAAAGTGAGGTAAACGATGAAAATTACAAAGCGACAACTAAGACGAATTATCAAAGAAGAGAAAGCACGCATCTTAAGCGAGCAGTCTCGTGAAGCGAAAGAAGGTGCTCTTCTGGCAGATCTCAACATGGTTGTTACATCGATCGAAGAAATCGCTGCTGGTATGTATGGCCTGGTCGACCCTGGTGAACCACGTGGTGCAGCTGGCGATGAAATGGCATCTGATCTTGAAATGCAGGTTGAGCGCATGAACGATATCTACAGAAGGCTTGAAGCACATCTTCAGTCAATGGACGCACCAAATGCTCCGGGTATGAGATAATGAAACAGATCACGTTTTGGGAAGCACTGATTAGAGGGTTGACTATTCCCAAGAAGGAAAAGAAGAAAAATGCGAGTAAATAAAAACATACTTCGACAACTTATTAGAGAAATGGCATCAGAGGAGTCTAGCGGACTTCCTAAGCCGAACGACTTGGCCCGAAAGCTTTCAGCTGCAGGCCCTGAAGCCACTATTGATTTTCTAAGTCAGTTGATGGCGTTACTTAAATTTGGTGGAGCCCCGGCCCCTAAGGAAGAATTGCCGCCCCCTCCTCCTGAGCCCATGCCTGAGGACATGTAGAAAATGAAGATTACAAAGAAACAACTGACAAGAATTATCTCAGAAGAAACTGAGCGCCACAATGACATGAAGGTTCTAAGCCAGAACATTCGTGAAGCTTACGCCGAGCACATTCTTCTCACATACCCAAACGTTCTGCTTTCAGAAGGTGCCATCACTCCTGAGATGTACACACGAGCTCGCAAGATGACCATGCTAAATGAGGCAAACGGTGTGAACCGGAAGCTTGAAGAGGCTTTCTTCGACGATGTCAAAGCCATGGCCAAAAAAGTCGGGGGTAAAGCTTTAGAGAAAGGCAAAGAACTGGCGAAAAAAGGTGGAAAGGCTGCTCTAGAAAAAGCTAAAGAGATTGGCAATAAAGAGATCGATACAAAGAAGTTTGCTAAGGACGCTTCCCGGGTAGGAAAAGAAGCGGGTGAGATGGCTGCAGGTATCGGCGCCGGTATCTGGAACGCAATGGCACCCATGGCGAAGAAGCTTGGAAGCGGTGCAGCTAAAATGGCAGGCAAGGCAATTAAAGCAGCAGAAGAAAATTTGCCTGACATGCTCGCGACTGCTGAGAAAGTTGTGGGATCTGCAGTCGATTCTGCGATCAAAGGCGCAAAAGGCGCCGCGAAGAAGGGCGCTGAAGTTGTTGGTGACACAGCCCACAGCCTTGCAGGAATGATCGAAAAGGCTAAAGAAGGTATTACCATGGAGATGCAGGCGAAGAACAGCCCAGATGCATTCCTGGCCACCTATCAAGCTCTTCAGGGTAAGCTTAACGACATGGGCGTTCCAGCCGGAACTCCTGACGAGGCTGAGGCTTCACTCGGAATTTGGGAAGCACCTGAAGGACAAGAGGCACTGAAGGTCGGTGCTGATAAAGCTGGCATCTCTCCTGCAGAGCTTAAGTCGCTTACAGCACTATACGTCACTCAGTCAAAATACGTCGATATGGCTACTAAGGCTAAGGGCGCAATGGCTGAGGGTACGATCACAAAGGCACAGCTTCGCTCACTAGTTCGTGAAGCGCTCAAGGAAAAATAAAATGAAAATCACCAAGCAACAGCTGAGGCAGTTAATTCGTGAAGGGCTCCTTAAAGAGAATCATGGTATAGGAATGATCGCTCAGACAAAAGGAGCTCCTATACCTCTCAAGTCACTTGCTTCGCCAGAGTTTGCAGCTGCAATTAAGGGGCGCAAGATGAATGAGGTTGTTGCTAGTGATACAGCTGAAGAGCTTAAAGACGAACTTGGTGGTTTGAGAGACACACTCCAAGAAGTCCGTGACTACTGTGAAAGAGGTAACATGGACTTCGACCTCGACGCTCAGACACGCGTGGCTGCCAACATGGACCAGGTTCTGGATATCATGGAGGAGATTATGGGCATCCTAAACGATGAGATTGCATCTGAGGAAAAGGTCTAATGAGAATTACCGAGCGTAAACTGCGCCACATCATTCGTGAGGCACTTTTACGAGAAGCCGCAGATCTAGACAGTCTTTATTCTGCTGCTCTAAAAGAAATGGGCGCAGACGGCCCAAGCCCAAAAGACGTTCCTAGTCACAAAGGCGGAAGCTGGGGCCCTGACGACTGGATGGAGTATCTTTACGAAGCGGAAGCAGTTGGTTTCGAAAATGTTAGCGCAACAATCGCATATGTGAAAGCAGCTTTTCCTGACTTGGCTGCAGCTGTGGATGAGGCGTTTTCTGAAACAGGTCCTCGAACCTTAGATCCTGTATATGAAGCTTTTGAAGATTTGCTGGATACAGAAGAGTACGTTGGTGATCCGCTTGTACAAGCCGATACAGCGCCCGGAGCGATTAAGGTTTCTCCCATTTATGAGGAACCGGGTGCTAGCCGCTTCAGCCGGCCAATGAAATATAGATGGTGGATGTGGGGCAACAACATTGATCCTCTTCCTATTGATATAAATCAAAAAGCAAACGATAAAGACGGGAATGTATACTCAGCTGAAGACCTGTTCCAACAAATAACTGGCGGAAAAGAATCTAGATTTAAAGTACCAAAAGGACTATAGACATGAGAATCACAAAAAGACAATTGCTACAAATCATTCGCGAAGAAAAAGCGAAGAACACTAAGAAGTACAATGACAGCAAGCACCTGAAAGGTGATCAGGACAAATTACCAGATAATCTGCAAAAAGCAATTATTGACAAAGAGAAAGAAGAGGCGAACGAGTCTGTTCTTCGCGGAAAACTCCGAAAGATTGTGCGTGAAGCATGCGGAGGCCCTCACCCGGAAGATGAGATGCTTAATCCGTCAGCTGATGATCAGATGCAATTAGTTCCTGAGCCTGTGCTCGGTGACGATCTGGGACAGGCATCTTCAGAAAAGCCTTGTCCTATCAAGACCGCTGCAAAGATGAAAGCATCAGGCGCCTCAGAGGCTGACCTTATGGACTTTGTCAATACACTTATTGATGAGTTTAAGGGTGGCGGATCTACAGTTCCGGAACAACCCGAGGGCATGGGTCCTGCTGGTGACCTCTTAGACATCTTAGGACTGTAATGTCAAAGGGGCTTCGTCTTCTCCGAATCCTCATTCGAGAGGAGATGGAGTTTATGGGTAAACACATGGGATCTGGGTCTAGAAGCCTCGGCTCAGGTTCTAGTGCTGAAGTTGAAATCGATCAGCGCTTAGAGGACCTTAAATCAATTGAAGGTCAAATTCACTATTTAGAAAACACACCTACTAGAATGGGCCAGCACGGAGACTTAGATAGACTCCATAGTTTAAAGGCTCAAAAAGCAGACTTAGAGCAACAGATAAAAGAACTTCAGGGTGTGCTCTAAAGTTTACTCACTCATTATTTATCTATAGAATATTTCACAGGAGGATTCTTCATGTTGGAAACAGTAATACTAGCATCAATTTTTTGTGCGTATGTTGCGTATAATGAAATTCAGATGAGAAGATTTAGACGTGACCTTCTTGCTGTAGCAAAAAACCCACGGCAGGCTAGAAACGATCTAAAATCCAGACGTAATTACAAGAATCTAAGTTGATAGATGACTCAAAAGAAAACCAGGTACGAGTGTTCGATCTATAAAGATAGACCTAAGACTTGTATTGAATATCCGTGGAATCTAGCAAATCAAATCTTTTTTGACTGTCAATTTCTAAATGAAAAGAAAGACGATCTCCTGTCAATGGAAGATCTTTTGAAAGTCAAGACAGAAGAAGAGATTGGTGAATACTGTGTTGAATGTGGCAAATGTTGTTTTTATGGACCTGCGCCGTGTTCTAAGCTAAACATCATTCAAATAGAGGAAGCATAAACAGGAGAAAAAAATGGTTAAATCCATTTCGATGTTGTTGACTACACTCTTTTTGATAAGTTGTACATCACCACCCAGAACACAAAAGAGCGAAAGTTCTGTTCATAACGCTTCTGAACAGAAGCTAAGTGTTCAAACTGCTGTTGCTCAGTGTGTTACACCTCACGAAGCGTATACATTCCCGCCTCAAGCCATACCCGGCATTCCTGCTATATTGGCCCGTCATGGCGAGTGCATGGGTGTTACAAATGTTGTCGTCTTAATATGGCCTGGGGAGCCAAGCCGCCTTAATCTTCTATACATCAAAATGTTGGTTGAATCGTATTTAGTGTATCTAGAGAAAAACAGCGAAGTGTTTAAGGCTAATCTGATATCTACAGGATATGTTAAGATTGAAGATGCTGACACAGGGCTTAAGTCTGAAGCGCCTACGAGTGCTGCTGTTTTCAAGTTAGAGCATGTGCAGCAAAAAGAACAAAAATAGTTATAAAAATCTTGAACGATTAGAAATACTAATTATTTCTGACACTCGACAAGGAACGTATCAGACTTTTTCTGAAGGGTCAGATTGCTTGCAAGTCATCGTATCTGACCATATTTATAAGTGTTAATTTGAGAATCGTTTTATGACACTTCACACGCGACTAGAAAACATATGTGGCTCAACACCACTTATCAAAATAAGTGATCGCGTTTATGGAAAGCTCGAAACGTACAGCCCTACCGGATCAGTCAAAGATAGATTTGTTTCATACGCAGTCAGAAAAGCTCTAATAAGAGGTGACATTTCTGAAGGTACAATTCTGTGTGAAGCCACTAGTGGCAATACAGGTATATCTTTAAGCGCAATAGCTGCTTCTCTCGGTCTGCAGTGTATAATTTTCATGCCTGAAAATATGTCTGAAGAGCGTCGAGAAATGATGAGAACTTACGGTGCAAAAATCGTAGATGCACCGTTTAGCGATTTTCAGCGTGCTATCGAAATGCGCAACGAATTTATTGATCAAAACGAAAACTCTTGGTCTCCTATGCAGTTCAGCAACCCTGAAAATGTTGAGTGTCACATGACCATAACAGGTCCTGAGATTGCTAAGCAGGCGGGACCATCTTGGGCTGCGTTTGTACACGGATCAGGCACGGGCGGAACAATTGAAGGCATACGAAAATTTGTCAAGTCTGAAAGACTGCCTGTCAAAGTACTTATGGTGACTCCTGCTGAAGAACTACATGGAATTCAGGGGATTGGAGACGGGCAAGACTTTCTGGCTTCCCCTTCTACGCTAGACGGAACGATATCTATAGCAACTCAAGATGCTATCGATAGAGCTAAATTATTTGCAAAAGAAACAGGAATATTAGTTGGCATCTCTGCCGGAGCTAATATACTTGCCTCTGAACGATGGGTCCAGGAAAACGACCCATTTGGCATTGTCGTTACAATGCTGTGTGACAGAGGCGAAAGATACATGACAATCTACAACAGAAAGGCTTAAAAATGGGAAGAACTGTACGAGAAATGACAAAAAAAGTCGATGAAGCAATCACGGAAGTCAATTCAATTCTGGATGCAGGGTGGACCAAAGAACAGCTTAAGTCAGGAAAGCGCATTCCATGCGCGCCTGAATGGGTACCCGTCGCCGGAACATTGCTAAATCAGTACAGATCTGCCGGCTGGGACGTCAAGATCAATGTTGAGATCACAAACTTTGGACGAGAATTTGCATTTAAGTTCTTGTATCCAACCGCAGAGGGGGTGATCTAATATACGGTGGGCATTTAGTACCCACTCTCTTAACACACATAACGACAGGAGAAAAAAATGAAAGTGTTATACTTGTCAGATAGAGACGAAGACATGACTAAAATGATGCATCTGCAGACTAGATACGATACAATGATACCAAGTATTTACAGCTCTGACTTTGAGATGCTATCACAGAAGTACGGTGACTGGGTCTTTATGACTCAGAGTGAACTGGAAGAAGAAATGTCAAAGTGTGTAGAGGTCGCAGACGGAGTCATTCAGAACTTCTGTCCTGATGTAATTGTCAGCTCAAGCATGGGTGGTGCAGTACACAGACTGCTTATTGAAGAAGGAATCTGGGACGGTGCTAACGTTTTTCTTGCATCAGCTGATCGCAAGATTTTTAACAATGCAATACCTGTTAGCGATAAGAGCGTTTGGATCCACGGTCGAGAAGATAAAAAGATTCCGCATGCACACTCTGTAAAGTCTGCCCGAGATTCAGGTGGGACAATGGTTCTCACTAGCGACGGTCACACTCTAGATTCTATTTTAGGGACTGGATTGATAGACTGGGCAATCACAACAGCAGTTGAGAACTCTCGGTGCCCATCACAGGATTAGTCTAACCAATGGTCGTCCTGCCTACTTAATAACATGATAGTACAGGACGACCAGCCTTACGAGAACACTCTGCCACGCGCAGACATAATTCAGGATCTACTTAAAAATAGACCTGCAGGTCCTCCCTCAAACGAAGTAACTTACAGAAAAGTAGAAGAATGGTGTCCTGATAAGTGTAAAAATGTCACAAAGGATGTACCTAGCGATCCACTCTACGGATACGACAAACGCGTCTTATTTAATTTAGGAATTAGATCTCTAGATGATGTAAGAAAAGTTCTTCGAAAACACAATTTCGATGGAAAGTTTGTGTTCGGTAGCAAGAAAAGAACTTACACAAGGCAGTGTAACCGCCTGTGGGCCCGATTAGAACCTGCTGTCAAGACGGTAATTAAAGAGGGTGGGAAGGGTGTGTATAGAGTAATTCACAAAAGTGTAAGATCAGCTTACACACTTAGAGAAACTAGTATAGGATTTGTCTATGCAGTTGACTACAGTGAAGCTACTAAAATAGCAAGACTGATGTTTGGGTACATTGTGAAAGATCCTGAAAACTTAGAAGTTCGTTTCGCAAGGTTTGGAACGTCTCAGACTCTTCTTGCCTACAACACAAGAGCTGTGGAAAAAATAGATGGTAGATTACGAGAAATGGAAAACTCTATAAAATACATGAAAGAAAAGGCTTTAAAGCTTGAAAGCATGAAGCAAGCTGTTGTCAACGTAACTGTAAGCATGTGTGATGATGAAGGAAAACAAAATTAGGCCCGGTGATTTAGTTATCTGGGCAAACGAAGCAGAATCAGGTCATATCCAAGAAGTTGGAGTTGTAACATCCCTGGAAAATAGTGTCCCTAACGATGATATGAGCCCTATGAAAGGCGCTCGAATTATATGGGAAACGGGGGTATATTGGTCACCATTAGATCAGGTTGTGAGCGTGAAAGAGTATGAAGAAAACAATCCGAAAGGGTGACGTTGTCAAGTATTGTCCAACAGGCCGGCACAAGTACAGAGAAGGTTATTATCAGTCCGAAGATTTCGGAAAGACAGGCATAGTCTTGACTGTAAGAAAAAAGGAAATGACACGTAATAAGAGCAAGCATGTGATGGAAATAGTCATTGCTCAAACAGCTGATGTCATGTGGAGCAATGGTGACATAGAAAACGATGTTCCTATGGAACACATAGAAATGATTAGTAGGGCAAAGTAGATGGAAATTATGTTGACCCTCTTGGCAATTTGGAGTGTGACGTTCATACTGAGCTATTTAGCAAATTCGGCTCAAGCTTCAAACGAGATAAAACAATTACAGCGCGTCGAAGAAGAGAGAAAGAAAAAGCTGGACCAGTTATACGGGCGTGACTAAGGGATACTTATATATGTGGTGTACAATAGTTTCTCACCGCTGGCTGAAGGTCAATTAGTTACGTTCGAACCGTCTGCAAAAGATCTTCAGAATTTTCCGTATGCGACCTGCGGTTATGACTCCACAAATGTGTTTGTTCTTTACGAAACAATAGACATGTTTAGTTACCCATCCTGGAACGATTTCACCGGTTATAAGTCACGGGTCAACCCTGGAGAAGCTGGAATATTAATGAAATGTCTAGGTGTTCCAATAAATTTGCAATTATTTCAAAAAGAAAGGCCTAGCCTTGATCTTAACGTATACGCAGTTTTGTTTAATGGTCGAAAAGTGCAAGTTTTTGGGGTCGATTTAGTTTGCAAAAGAGGCTAGATTTTACTCTAATTAGGGCATAATTAGGGGTGTTAGTTACGTGAAAGACCCCTTTCAGACGGTTTAATTTCCTGTATATTTTAGTCTAGATCGTTGCCGTTCGGTTAATATTTGAATGTTAATCAGAATTAGAAAGTATTCTGTTCTAATCTGGTATGTTCTTATAATTTGCCATCCATAAGAAGGAGAAATAAATGGCTAGTAAAACACAACTAAGACTGTCACAATTGACAGGTTCGATGCCAAGCAGTTCAGACTCCGCCGCAGCATCCAGTGCTATTGTTGGTACTGACTTGGGTAAAGTCCTTGATACTTTGGCATCTGCAATCAAGAGAATTCACGGTGCATCTGATTTCTCTAGCGCTAACGCTGGAGTTTTCGCACAGGATCTTGTTCCTGATGCTGACGGATCTCGTGATCTTGGTTCAACTTCAGCAGAATACGCTGAAGTACACGCTAACAACCTGCTTTCGCAGGCTGCTTTAGCTATCACAGCTGCTGATGGAGATGTTTCTGTCACAGCAGACGGCTCTGACAACAAAGTCGTCATCAAGGGTGATCACGAATCAGACGTTGCCATTCACTTGGACGGTAACGCAAATGCTGCTTCAATCGTAAACATTGATGCGGGTGTTCTTGACATGGACGCAACAGGTGCCGCAACACTTGATGCAGGCGGAGCAATCAGCCTCACAGGTGCTGGAATTAACTTAGCGGGTGGATCATCAGAAGTTGACGTTACAACCTCAGGTGCTTTAGACCTTAACGTTGGTTCTGTCGATCTTGACTCATCTGCAGGCGTTGCAATTGACGGTACTGCCGTTTCTATCGACGGTACTGATGACTCAAACCTTACAGTGACTGGTTCTGCAAAGGACTTGGACATTGCTGTTGCAGGTGGGGGTACTCAGGAACTTCGAATCGCTTCTGCAGGTACAGGTGCTAGCGCACTTCACCTCAATGCTTCTGCTGGTGGTATCAATATTGATTCTGCTGACATGATTGACATTGATGCAGCTGATGAAATTTCATTGACTACAACTTCAGCAGACGGTCACATCGAACTGGTTTCAGCACACACCGCAGGTGTTGCTTTCCACATCGATGCGAATGCAGATTCTCAGTCAGAAGTTCAGATTGATGCTGGTATCCTTGACGTTGACGTCACCGCTGCAGCTACAATTGATGCTGGTGGCTCTTTGAGTCTGACCGGTGCAGGAGTTAACATTGCAGGTGGATCATCAGAAGTTGACATTACAACTGGTGGAGCACTTGACGTTAATGCTGCTGCAATCGATATCGACGGTTCAGGTGAGCTAGCTCTTGATACTACTGATACATCAAACGGTATCAAGATCGGTACAGGCACTTCGGGTGTTCCAATTGTAATTGGGCACGGAACTTCACAAGTAACCATTGGTGACAACCTTACTGTTTCAGGTGATTTGACAGTTAGTGGTGACACAACAACTGTTAACACAACAAACCTTCTCGTTGAAGATCCAGTTATTCTTCTTGCTAGCGGCGCAGGCTCGCAGGATCAGAATGGTGGTATCGTTATTGAAAAGGGTGGTTCATCTTCAGACGCTGACATGGTCTTCGGTCGTGTTGCTGCTGATACGTGGGGTGTTGGTACACTAGATACTTCTGGCGGTACATCAACATCACTTGCTTCGATGACACTTCAGCCGCTTCGTGCTGGCAAGATTGAGATCGACGGTTCAACAGAGCACATCGATGTTAGCTCAAACACCATGGTTTTGACTGCTACACAGCACATCAACCTTGACGCAGCTGCTGACATTGAGCTTAACGCTGACGGCGGTAACGTAGTTTTCCAGGACGGTTCTGCTAAGAAGCTTGACATTAAGATGGACACATCAGGTCAGGTTAGAATTCAGAACGGTGTAGACGGTGACGACGTTCTTTTTGAAGTTGACGCAGGTTCTACTGAGATCTTTCGTCTAGATGATTCAGCTAGCTCTCTATTGATGGCAGGTTCAAGGAAGATTGAGTTCGGCCATGGAGACCACAGCATTTCAGGTGGAAGCAGCTCAGGTAATGATTTGGCAATTGCGTCCGGTGGTCGTATTAGCCTCAACAATCACTTGATCCCAGCAACTAATGGTGCTAGCGGTCTGGGCGTTTCAGCTAATCGATTTGGTGATCTTTTCTTGGATGAGGATGCTGTTATTCGTATGGGTACTACAGCTCAAGATGCCTTCTTGCAGCACTCGACAACTGATCAGCTTGGTGATGACTTCCATGATGATCCTAACTTGGAAAACTTCTCAGCTTTCCAGGTAAATAGAATCCAAGAGTCAACAATCACTTCATCGACAACCTCTCTCACGTTCAGTCCTGAGATTGGTACATCGATCAGTGGTGGTGAAATCATCATCTTCGTGGACTCAAGTGGAAACAGATTGGCGTTTTCCGCGTCATCAGCTTCAAGCAGTGCTACATCGTTGGCAGTGTCTTTTAGCGAGGCAAACTCTACTTCTGGATTTACGTCAATCGCTAAATCATCGATCTCATCAGCGAACAAGAGAGCGGGTAAAGCTTCTGACTTCACTGATTCGTCGATTTCATCATCGTCAACGGGAATTACGTTCAGTAACGCCGATGAGGCTGCAGCTTTCGCTAATACTCACGTGACAGGCGGAACGGTTGTCCGTTTCAGTGATGGAGCTGGCAACTCGATTGATGCGACATTCAGCTCGTACTCATCAGGTGTAACTGTTAACTTCTCAGCTTCACAGGCTGAAGGTTCGGATGCTGTCTCCAAGTCAGCTAGCCAGTTCTCGATGAAGCCTGTTCTGAACGAAAAGTTACACCAGATCGCACTGGACGGTACAAATGCATCGTTCAACATTGCTGATCACAATGGTTCAAACGTTGGTTTGAAGCTGGGTGGAACTCTTGTTACAGCAACAGCAGCTGAGCTTAATCTCATGGATGGCGGTACTTCACCGGCAACTGTGACTCTCGCCGGAACTGACGGTTTTATCGTTAATGATGGTGGTGTGATGAAGCAGGCATTGATCAGTGACATGGCAGCTTTCTTCTCTTCAGGGAGATCAAAGAAGTCATCTACATTGACCGATGCTGTTGCAGCTGGTAACGTAGTTACTGTTTCCGGTATGGTTCACGACTTCGGCGCAGACCCAGATGTTACTGACATCTTCTTGAACGGACAGCTTATGCTTTCCGGATCAAGCTCGTCAAGTGGTGATTACCGCATCAACGGAACCGGTCCGGACAGCACTATCTCTGGCGGTATTGGACTGAACTCTGGTCAGACGTTCTCTACAAGCACAACTTCGGTTGCGTTTGATGCGTCCATCAGCAGTGTTTCTGGCTTCTCGGCCGGTAAGGTTCTCGTAATGGAGAATTCCGGTGGAACAGTCCGCTTCGAGGGTGTAATTGCGTCGACGCCATCATCCGGTGATACGGCGTTGTCACTCACCTCAGGAGCTGTTAGACTCTTCGACCCAAGAGATGGTTCGGCAGTCGTCTCAGCGTCAAGTTCTGGGTTCGTAGGTTCTTCCGCTATCAGGTCGGCTGATCCGTTGACATCAGATGATGTTGTCTTCTTCTTCGGTTTAGAAGAAGATGATGTTGTTACTATCTCAAAGAATGGCTAATTTAGGTTAACCTTTCTTAAAACATTTCAAATGTTTCTGGGACCAGCTTCGGCTGGTCCCTTTTTTTTGCTTGCTACTCGATAAACACTTGCCAGTATTTTGATAAATTGTATTCATGGCAGATTTTAGAGAACAGCTGGTAGAAGCGCAAAAAGTCATGAGCGAACACATGCAAGACTTTGTTCATATGCAGTTCAGTGTTGAGCTTAACATGGAAGTAAAGTCTGAACAAACCGCCGGTCCTGTTTTTGTTTGGGAGCCTTCCGTTGATTTAATACTTCAGACTCAAGATTCTGTTGTAACAGGTGTTGAGCATCTAAATGAAGATGCCCGAAGATTTCTAGTAGGGTTCTTTTCATCTGTTTCAAATTCCATCATGGCATCAGGAATTATAAATGACAATTCCATTGCGCCATGGAAAGGAATGGAGATCGAAGGCACCATATTCAATGGACAGTATGGGTGGGAAGGGTCTGAATTTATAGACTATCAAATTACCAAACGCCCAGGGCTGCGGACAATTATCGGAACAGTAGTTGTGAGAGATAATGACGTATCTTTGCGAAACTGCATTGAAAAAGCGGGTGTGTTGTGTGACTATGTCTTGGTATTTGTTCACAAGCCTACTCAGCAAGTAACACAAGAGGTCATAGACATTAAAAAAGAGATGGGTGAAAAAATAATTGTCAGGGGCATTTTAAGCAGAAGTGCAACAGACACCTATCTCTACCCACTTTGTAGAACTGATACTCTTGTTGTTCCTCTGAGCACTGACATGTTTTGGTCAGATCCGTGTGTCAAAGAGATGAACAGCCTCATGAGACAGATGAATCTTTCGGGATACAGAGGTGTAGATATTCAAGATTGTGTATTGAATGTAACAGAGATCAAATCTCATCCTCCTGTAGCAAACGGTTTTATATCTGATCACAAAGTCACTTATATGGGCAATGTTTTGAAATGGTGCAGTGAAAATTCTTTAACTAGTCTAGCAAAGAACTCGTGTGTCTACAGGGACGAAGTTGATAGCTTTGCAAGAATTAACGTGTCGATTCCAGGCATCATGGCAATTCAGCACATTAATCTTTCTACCACATCACCTATCGCACAAAAACCAGATGCAGAATTTTTAGAAAAAGCACAGAATTCTGAGCTAGTTCAAGTTGATGCTTCAAGCTTTTTGACGCGTAAGTCTGTTGCCCGCCTTATGAGAGGATCAGCACGTTGGTCAGTGTTCAACACATGACAATGTGTCTACAAGTCATTATCAAACAGATCTCTATTAAACTGCTTGATAAATTTAGTGTGCTCTTTTTTCCACCCTGAAAACATATCACCTTCGTGGTCCGGATCTCCGTGAATTCCTGCGTTCTGTTTCCATATAATGACGTGCACCAATTCATGTGCTAGAGACGACGTCCAAATTTGACTTGTTTTGACTTCAACCCATATGTGTGAATCAGACAAGGCTAGCCCTGTAACATGAGCATCCTTTACCCGTTTTCCATTTACATCAAAAGCTGACTTAACAATTCTTGGTATCGCACTCACTTCTATTTCAAGTCCCGAGAGCATTGCCCAAATCTCAGTTTCATCGATGCTGAATTTATCTGAATAGTCTTCAACAAACATGTGAATGACTTTCTTCATTTTGTCTAGCGCAAACATGTAGTCAACACATCGTGTTGTTCTCATTGTTATGTTTGGTGTCCCAGGTATGACAAGCTTGACAGACCTTAAAGTTGTACAATCAACTTTTTTGATGCTTGATGAATTGTTGCTAGCACATCCGTTAGCTGGAAGTAAAAGGCAGAATGCTAAAAGCATAATCCCTAAAATGTGTGTGACTCTGTTCATACACCTCGTTTCAGTGTCTACATGTCTAAATATCTAATTGCATGCATACTTATAAAAGAGGGCTTTTCAGCATGCTCACTCAGCACACTTACTTCCTTGCTTTTTTATCTTTCGCTTTAATGATCTGCGGGTGCAATCAAGACTATCAAGTCATGGTCAAAGAGCCTCAAGTCATAGTAGAAGAAGTGGAAGTGCCTGTCTACATTGAGGTCGAGGTGCCTACAGGAACGCCAACAGAAGAAGTTGAAATCTGGGTAGACTCGTTTATTCAGGTACGAGCTGTTGACGGTGTTGATATAATTTGGGTTATCGATCACAGCGGATCAATGAATGTTTACGAGCCACAGCTCTTGGCCGGCATTGAGTTGATGATGAATGCCCTCCCGGACTCGGGCTGGCGCCTTGTTATGATATCAACAGATCCGGATGATGCGTCTGTTGAGTCGCAGTTTCCGCTAGTACCTGGCGACACAATTCTAGATGCACAAGACATGTATACACTTATGGGCACGGGATCAGACGAGAAAGGGTTTGATGCAGTCCACACATATATGGAGACAAACCCATATACAGCGACTTGGATGAGGCCTGATGCTGCACTTCTTGTTGTGTTCGTCAGTGATGAAGATGACCAGAGTGATATCATGACTAGCGCTGCAGAATTTGTAAATTGGTACACAGCACGAAGGTTCGGTAATGTCTTTTTGGCGAGCATAGTCATGCAGGAGGAAGCTTATTCTGCGTGCGGAGGTGGACATTCCACTTCATCTGCAGGTCTGACGTATATGAGCGCAACCCAGATGATGTTTGGCACAGTTGTTGATATATGCGAAGAAGACTGGACTCCGGGGGTTGCAGATGCTACAACACAAATAGAGCCTTACGAGTCACTAACACTTACACACACGCCTGTTGTTGAGACAATTAGGGTGTTTGTCGATGGACAGATATACAGCGAATGGCTGTACATTCAATCTACGAACGAGATACAATTTACAATAATTCCGGAGGGCGGCTCTTTAGTCGAAGCTGGATACGTAATCAAAGATTCTTGATATAAATTTATACTTCTCAAAACCCAAAACTACTATATTACCACGTCATGCTTTGACTTGTTGAATGAAAGGTCAGGCTCTGATCCGTTCCGAGTCCAGCATGATTAAAAGAAAACACGTGTGTGTTTTCTCTGGAGGTGTAGGGATTCTCCCTCCCTTGACCGAGCCACCTGCGGGAGACAGGAAGGCAGGGCACCTCCAGTTCTTTTTTCTTCATGAACATTAATCCTTTAAGATCTATACTATAATAGAGAGGAAAACAGGAAACAGTAGTTGTGATTATGCCAAAAGACGATGACTCAGATGATGTTACAACAGAAGAAATACTTGACTCACAATGGAGCACGGGCCCAATGGGAGAGGCTAGAAGCAATTTGAATATATTCTGCTCAAACATGTTGATGCAAAGATCGCTTCGTCTAATTGTCGACGAAATGCTAGTTCTAGAAGACATTCTGAATGATGATGATGTGTCAATAGTAGACAAGGTTTCTGCAAGGCAAACATTGACGATACTTAATAGCACGTGGATGTCTTTGACTGATGAGTTGGGACATACCTGCTAATTAATGAACAAAGGGGACAATAATGCCGTACTCAGACAAAGTGCTAGATCATTATGACAACCCTCGAAACGTAGGATCTTTAGATAAAGAGTCCAAAGACGTTGGAACAGGGCTTGTAGGAGCTCCGGCTTGTGGTGATGTCATGAAGCTTCAAATAAAAGTCTCACAAGAAGGAGTCATTGAAGACGCAAAGTTTAAGACTTTTGGGTGTGGATCTGCTATAGCAGCTTCGTCACTTGTCACAGAATGGATCAAGGGCAAGTCTATAGATGAAGCACAAACTATCAAGAACATGGATATAGCTAAAGAGCTGGCCCTGCCACCGGTCAAAATTCACTGCTCAGTTTTAGCAGAAGATGCAATTAGAGCAGCGATAGACGATTACAACAAGAAGAGAGAGAAATGATTACACTTACAGAAAGTGCTGCAAAGAGAGCCAAAGAACTGATGGATGGGACAGATCATGTAGGTCTCAGACCTGGTGTTCAAGGAGGTGGATGTTCTGGCTTTTCATACACACTTAAGTTTTCTGATGGTGCACTAGATGGTGACAAGGTCATCGAGTCTCATGGGATTGAGATACACATTGATAAGAAAAGTTATCTCTATCTGATAGGTACACACATTGACTTTGTCACTGAAAATTTACAGTCAGGTTTTAAGTTCGTCAACCCTAACGCAAAGAGAACATGCGGGTGCGGCGAAAGTTTTAGCGTGTAAAAAGTGTACATGTAGTCATTTGTGTATACAGTTTGTTACGTAATGGAGAGGTGACAGAGCGGCCGAATGTACCGGTCTTGAAAACCGGCGTAGCGAGAGCTACCGTGGGTTCGAATCCCACCCTC